>Ga0208124_100205_pt1 | contig 27734 bp, 20 predicted proteins | sample LakWasM104_HOW12_2_FD_183922 | JGI IMG/M metagenome (GOLD analysis project Ga0208124, IMG submission 183922) | Freshwater sediment methanotrophic microbial communities from Lake Washington under simulated oxygen tension - Sediment Metagenome... | ecosystem: Environmental > Aquatic > Freshwater >...
ACGCCTGGCGGCGAGTGTCCTGGAAATACAGGTCGCGCACGAGCGCATTGCTGATGGTGAGCAGCAAGCCGTCGGCCGTGGACAGCGCCGCTGCCAGGCCCCCTGCCGCCACCAGGCCCGACACCACGTACGGCAGCCCACCCAGTTCGGGCGTGGCCAGCATGATGAGGTCAGCCCCCAGCCGGATCTCGCCAAACTGGATCAGGCCATCGCCGTTCACGTCTTCCACCGACAGCAGCGAGCTGTCCACCCGCGCCCACTGCGCCATCCAGGTGGGCAGGGCCTCAAAACTGCTGCCCACCAGGTTCTGCATGACCTCGAACTTCACCAGCACCGCCAGCGCGGGCGCACTGAGGTACAGCAGCGCAATGAAAAACAGCGACCAGCCCACCGACGCACGGGCCGCAGATACCGTGGGCGATGTGTAGTAGCGGGTCAGCAGGTGAGGCAGCCCGGCGGTGCCCACCATCAGGCAGAACATCAGCGCCAGAAAATTACGGCGCGTGAGCTCGTAGTCGCGTTGCTCCTCGGGGGTGCCGTGGGGGTCGCCGGCATAGGCCTGGCTGTGGGGCGGCAGCCCGCCCAAAGGACGCGCGCGCTCGTAGTTCTCGCGCATTTCGCGGGTCCAGCGCTCGCGGGCCGAAGCCGCATCGCGCGGCAGCGCGGCCAGCTCGCGGCTGGCGGAGACGATCAGGCCCACATCCGCGTTCTGAGCACGCAGCGCCCGGATGCGCTCACGCCCCTTTTCGCGCTCGCGCTCCAGGGCCGCATCCACATCCTGCAGGCGTGCCTCGAAGTCCTTGGCGCGCTGCAGGTAGGCCTGTACCACCTGGTGCTCGGCCGGAGAGTCGAGCAGCTGCGCCTCCAGGTCGGCAATCTTGCTGATCTGCGCGCCATACACCAGCGGCGCCAGCGGGTTGCCCAGTTGCTTGTATGCCAGCCACGACACCGGGATCATGAACGCCAGCAGCAGCACGACGTACTGCGCCACCTGCGTCCAGGTGATGGCCCGCATGCCGCCCAGGAACGAGCACAACAGCACCCCGCCCAGGCCCAGCATGATGCCGATCTCGAACTGCACGCCGGTGAGGCGCGAAGCGATCAGCCCTACGCCGTAGATCTGCGCCACCACATAGGTGAACGAGCAGAGCACCGCCGCCAGCGCAGCAATCACACGCGGCCAGCGGCCACCAAAACGCACGTGGAAGAAATCGGGCACGGTGTACAGGCCCATGGCCCGCAGGTGCGGCGCAATCAGCATAGCGACTAGGCAGAAGCCACCTGTCCACCCCAGCAGGTAAGCCAGGCCACCGGCCTGCCCGGGCGTGCCCGAAAAACCCTGCAGGTACAGCGCGCCCGACAGGCTGATGAAGGACGCCGCACTCATCCAGTCGGCCGCCGTGGCCATGCCGTTGTACATGGGCGGAATGCGCCGCCCCGCCACGTAGTAGTCCTCGGGGTCTGTGGTGCGGCCGTACACGCCGATGCCGGCATACACCATGACGGTGAGGAACAGAAAAATCGGGCCGATCCAGTGGCGCGACAGCCCCTGGTGTTCAGCCCAGGTCATCAGTGCCAGAAAGCCCAGCACCCCCGCCACGTACAGCGCCAGGATGCGGTGCAGCCGCCACAAATAGGCGCGGTCCGCCTCGGCGCTGCCTGGCTTGCGCTCAGCCATGGGCGCGGTCTTCTGCGGGAGGGGCGGAAAGCTCCAACGCCTCGCGTTGCTGCTGGTCCTGCCGCTCAAAGTGGTTCATGGCCCAGCCGTAGGCGACCACGATGGCGATGAACACCAGCACAGCGCCCTGCGCCGCAATCCAGTAGCCCAGAGGCCAGCCCCCCACCACCAGTACCTGCAGGTCGCGGGCGAAGTAGGTGGCCCCAAAAGACACCAGGGCCCATAGCAGGAGCAAACCTGCTTTGAGCCACAGGTGGCGCACGTCGTGCAAGTCGGGGGGAAACGGCCCCGCCATCTCGGCGTCGGCGGGGCGGGTAGCGGGCTGCTGCAACGGCATCACTGGCGCGGCATCACGGACACGATGGCGGGTGGTGCAGTTGGCACATGGCAGCCCGGTCGGTGCGTCAGCCTGCCAGTTGCTGCCAGGTAGCAATCACGCTGTCGGGGTTGAGCGAAATCGACGAGATGCCCTCCTTGGCCAGCCACTGCGCAAAGTCCGGGTGGTCGCTGGGGCCCTGACCGCAGATGCCGATGTACTTGCCCTGGGCCAGGCAGGCCTTGATGGCCTGATGAATCAGTGCCTCGACAGCAGGGTCGCGTTCGTCAAAGTCCTGCGCCAGCAGCTCCAGGCCCGAGTCGCGGTCCAGGCCCAAGGTGAGCTGGGTCAGGTCGTTGGAGCCGACGGAGAAGCCGTCGAAGAACTCCAGGAAACGCTCGGCCAGGATGGCGTTGCTGGGCACCTCGCACATCATGATGACCTTGAGGTCGTCCTTGCCACGCTGCAGGCCATGGCTGGCCAGCAGCTTGGTCACGCGCTCGGCCTGGCCCAGCGTGCGCACAAAGGGCACCATCACCTGCACGTTGGTCAGGCCCATGTCGTTGCGCACGCGCTTCAAGGCTTCACATTCCATCGCAAAGGCTTCGCCGAAGTCTTCGCTGATATAGCGGGCGGCGCCACGGAAGCCGAGCATCGGGTTTTCTTCCTCGGGCTCGTAGCGGCTGCCGCCGATGAGCTTGCGGTACTCGTTGGACTTGAAGTCAGACAGGCGCACGATGACGGGCTTGGGCCAGAAGGCGGCAGCGATGGTGGCCACGCCTTCAGCGACCTTGTCCACGTAGAACGCGCGGGGCGATGCATGGCCACGGGCCACGGATTCCACGGCCTTCTTCAGGTCGGCATCGATCTGGGGGTAGTCCAGGATCGCCTTGGGGTGCACACCAATGTTGTTATTGATGATGAACTCGAGCCGCGCCAGGCCAACGCCTTCGTTGGGCAGCTGGGCAAAATCAAACGCCAGCTGGGGGTTGCCCACGTTCATCATGATCTTGGTCTTGATGGGGGGCATCGCGCCGCGCTGCACTTCGGTGACTTCGGTTTCGAGCAGGCCGTCGTAGATCTTGCCCGTGTCGCCCTCGGAGCAGCTCACCGTGACCAGCGTGCCATCCTTCAGACGCTCGGTCGCGTCGCCACAGCCCACGACGGCCGGAATGCCCAGCTCGCGCGCAATGATGGCGGCGTGGCACGTGCGGCCACCCCGGTTGGTGACGATGGCGCTGGCGCGCTTCATCACGGGCTCCCAGTTGGGGTCCGTCATGTCGGTGACCAGCACATCGCCCGGCTGGACCTTGTCCATCTCGGAAATGTTGTGCACCAGGCGCACGGGGCCGGTGCCAATCTTCTGGCCGATGGCGCGGCCCTCGGCCAGCACGGTGCCCTGGCCCTTAAGCTTGTAGCGCAGCTCGGCCTGGCCCTTGGCCTGGCTCTTCACGGTTTCAGGCCGTGCCTGCAGGATGTAGAGCTGGCCGTCGGTGCCGTCCTTGCCCCACTCGATGTCCATGGGGCGGCCGTAGTGCTGCTCGATCACCAGCGCGTAGCGGGCCAGTTGCTCCACATCGGCGTCGGTCAGCGAGTAGCGGTTGCGCTGCTCGGTGGGCACATCAATGGTCTTGACCAGCTTGCCGCTGGCTGCCTTTTCTTCAGGCGTGGAGAACACCATCTGGATCAGCTTGCTACCCAGGTTGCGGCGGATCAGCGCCTTCTTGCCTGCCCGGAGCATGGGCTTGTGCACGTAGAACTCGTCGGGGTTCACGGCGCCCTGCACCACCGTCTCGCCCAGGCCGTAGCTGCTGGTGATGAAGACAACGTCCTCAAAGCCGGATTCGGTGTCGATGGTGAACATCACGCCGGCGGCGCCCAGGTCGGAGCGCACCATGCGCTGCACACCGGCCGACAGGGCCACCACATCGTGCTCGAAGCCCTTGTGCACACGGTAGGAAATGGCGCGGTCGTTGTACAGCGACGCAAACACTTCCTTCATCTTGTGCATGACTTCGTCGATGCCCACCACGTTCAGGAATGTTTCCTGCTGGCCGGCAAACGATGCGTCGGGCAAGTCCTCGGCCGTGGCGGACGAGCGCACGGCAAATGAGGCGGCGGGGTTACCAGCGCTCAGCTTGGCAAATTCGTCGGCAATGGCCTTTTGCAGGTCGGCTGGGAAGGGCTGGGCCTCAACCATGGCGCGAATCTCGGCACCGACCTGTGCGAGGGCGCGCACGTCCTCGGTATCCAGGCTTTTGAGCTTGGCGCTGATGCGGTCGGCCAGGCCGTCGTAGGCCAGGAACTCGCGGAACGCGTGGGCGGTGGTGGCAAAGCCCGTGGGCACGCGCACGCCCTGCGGCAGCTGGGAGATCATTTCGCCGAGGCTGGCGTTTTTACCGCCAACTGCCTCGACATCGGTCATTCTCAGGTTTTCAAACGGTACGACCAGGGCGGTCGGGCTGAAAAGTGCAGACATGGGAAAGCTCCAGAAGTTGAAACCGGGTCTGCGCGCCTGCCCCCTGAGAGCGATGGGCGAGCGGCCATGCACAGGCTGCAGCTTTGTCGTTGTGGTTGTAGGCCGACGGTGTGCATGGTGAGAATTGGATAATTGTGACAATTGTAGGCCCGAGCATCTGGCAACGGGCTGACGCTTTCACGCGACTGACGCAAAACGGGGAATTGCCACTTCTTTGTGGTGTCCACCCGGCTGGCGCAAGCCGCATCCAAAAAAAGGGGCTCCATGCACTCGCGCACCGTATTTTTTGTCTCTGACGGCACCGGCATCACCGCCGAAACCTTCGGCAACGCCATCCTGGCCCAGTTCGAGATGAAGCCGCGCCATGTGCGCCTGCCCTTCATTGACACCGTGGACAAGGCGCACCAGGCGGTGCGGCAGATCAACCACACCGCAGAGATCGAGGGCAAGAAGCCCATCGTTTTCACCACGCTGGTCAACATGGACGTGCTCAAGGTCATCCAGGAGGGCTGCAAGGGCATGCTGCTGGACATGTTCGGCACCTTTGTGCACCCGCTGGAGGAAGAGCTGGGCATCAAGTCGCACCACCGCGTGGGGCGCTTCAGCGACGTGAGCCGCAGCAAGGAGTACACGGACCGCATTGAAGCCATCAACTTCAGCCTGGCCCATGACGACGGCCAGAGCAACCGCGACCTGGCGGGGGCCGATGTGATCCTGGTGGGCGTGAGCCGCAGCGGCAAAACGCCCACCAGCCTGTACTTGGCCATGCAATGTGGCCTGAAAGCCGCCAACTACCCCCTGATCCCCGAGGATTTCGAGCGCCGCCAGCTGCCCCCGGCCCTGGTGCCGTTTCGCAGCAAGATCTTTGGCCTGACCATCAGCCCCGACCGCCTGGCCGAGATCCGCGCCGAGCGTCGCCCCAACTCCAAATACGCCAGCATCGAAAACTGCCGCGCCGAAGTGGCCGAGGCCGAAGCCATGATGCGCCGCGCGGGCATCCGGTGGCTGTCCACCACTACCAAATCGATTGAAGAGATTGCGACGACCATCCTGCAGGAGGTGCGGCCGGAGCGGCTGGTGTATTGAACAGCGTAGGGTGACAACGCTGCCACCAACCGACAACCACCAACCCTCGGAGGGGCGATCAGAATGTTGAATAAAAACCGGGCCTACCGCTTTACTTACAAGAAAAGCAAGCTACAGATAACATAGCAATTTCTAAGAGAGCCAACGGCGCAACCTGGCGTGCGCCGCTGGCTCGCCCCACAGATCACGGTAACCCACCGCCAACGGTACCGTCGCCCCCAAACAGCTCAAACACCATCCCGCGCAGCCACTGATTGACGGGTTCGCGGTGCACCTTGGCGTGCCAAAACACGCTGATGGGAGCGTCAGGCAGTTTGACGGGGTGCGTGCGCAGCACCAGGCCAAAGGGCTCGACCAGCTTGAGCGCCAGCCGCTCGGGCACCGTCGCCACCAGCGCCGTGCTTTGGAGGATGTGGCCCACGCTCACAAAGTGCGGCACGCTCAGCAGCACCAGGCGGTCGATGCCGGCCTTCTGGATCAATTCATCCACCTTGCCGTGCCCCGTACCTGCGGACACGATCACCAGGTGCTCAGCCGCTTTGTAGTCCGACAGCAGCAGCCTGGGCCGGTCCAGCGCATGGCCCTTGCGGAACAGACACACATAACGCTGGCGGAACAGCCGCCGCTGGAAAAACCCAGCTTTCAGCTGCGGCAGCAGGCCGATGGCCAGGTCCACCTTGCCAGCCTCCATGTCTTCGCGCAGATGGGCGGCGTTGTTGCGCACGGTGTTCAGCGTGACGCCCGGCGCCTCCCGCCCCAGGCGCTCCAGCAGCGCGGGCAGGAAAACGATCTCGCCAATGTCTGTCATGCCGATGGTGATGGTGCGCTTGAGCGTTGCGGGCGTGAACTGTGTGCGCTGGTTCAGGCCGCTGTGGATCATGCCCAGCGCATAGCCCACGGATTCGCCCAATTGCTCGGCAAAAGGCGTGGGCACCATTCCGCCCGAGGTGCGCAAGAACAACTCGTCGCCAAAAATGCGCCGCAGCTTGGCCAGCGCGTTGCTGACGGCAGGCTGCGTCAACCCCAGGTTGTCGGCCACCTTCGACACGCGCCGCTCGACCATGAGTTGCTGAAACAGCACCAGCAGGTTCAGGTCGATATCCGATAGCTCCATCGCCACTCCATCAGCTCGGGTGATATGAAGTGGCGATGGTATTGCAGCCAGTGATTCGCAGGCGCTTTCGTGGGCACAATGGGCTGGATGAAATCGACCGTAGCCCGCCATGGACATCCTCGTTCAGCCGCTTAACCGCGTGATCCGCGCCCAGCCCGGCGTGAACCTGCTTGACGCCCTGCGCGCGGCGCAGGTTCCGATGTCGTATTCGTGCCTTTCTGGCCGCTGCGGCATCTGCCGCTGCCGGGTGCTGTCTGGTGAGGTGCTCGATGGCGGGCGCGAGCAGCAGCGCCCGCTGGACGGCGTGGACGGTGCCGTGCTGGCTTGCCAGACCTATGTGACCGAGCCCTGCACCATCGAAGTGCCCGCCCCCGAAGAGGCCGTGGTGCACCGTGCGCGCGTGGCCAAGGCCACCGTGGTGGCCATCGAGCCACTGGCGGCAGACATCCAGCGTCTGCTGCTCAGGGTGGCTAAACCCATTGCGTTTTCACCGGGGCAGTACATACAGCTGGGGTTCACGCCAACGCATGTGCGCCCCTACTCCATGGCAAACCTGCCGGGCGAACCGCTGCTGGAGTTTCATGTGCAACTCATGCCCCAGGGCCGGGTCAGCGGCTACATCGCCGGGCAGCTGAAGGTGGGAGACAAGGTCAAGGTCAGTGGGCCGCTGGGTGCGGCGTATCTGCGCCAACAGCACACGGGGCCCATGCTGTGCGTGGCTGGGGGCACCGGGCTGGCGTCGGTGCTGTCGGTGGTGCGCGGCGCGGTGGCTGCGGGCATGCGCAACCCCATTCACCTGTACTTCGGCTTGCGCTCGCCGCGCGAGCTGTATGGCCTGGCGTGGCTGGACCATTTGCGCAGCGTGCACCCTGCCCTGCAGGTGCATGTGGTGGTGGCCTCGGGCGCCGACCCTGCCACGCAGCGGCGCGGGCTGGTGACCCAGGCCATCGAGCAGGACCATGCGAGCCTGCAAGGCTGGCAGGCGTATCTGTGCGGATCGCCGCCGATGGTGGAGACCACCACACTGCTGGCGCTGGGCAAAGGCCTGGAGGCGGCTCACCTCCATGCCGAGGCTTTTTACATGCAGGGCGACTGATTCCGTCTCCCAATCATCCGTATCGTTGTTGCTTCGCCTTGCCGTGCTGCAGCACTGTCTGCGGCTTCGCGCCTAGACACGGATGATTTGGAAACGGAATGAGGTCTTTGGAGTCTTCTGAATCCACTTGAACCGCTCACTCAGCGCGGTCGAAGCGCCGCGAGGGGCTTCGACAGGCTCAGCCCGCATCCGGCTGCGCGCTGGGCGCCGCCTTGCGGAACGCTTCCAGCTGCGCGCAGGCAGCGTCAACTGCCTGGATTAGCGGCCAGCGCGACAAGTCCACCTTGAAGCGGCGCGCGCTCTCCACCTGCGGAACCAGGTACACATCGGCCAGCGTGGGGGTGCTACCAAAGCAGAAATCACCGCGCTGCGGGTCCTTCGACAGCAGCGCCTCAATGGCATCAAAGCCCGCGCTGATCCAGGTGCCGCACCAGTCGTTCACGGCCGCCTCGTCGGTACCAAAGCGATGGCGCAGCGCCTCCAGAATGCGGCGGTTGTTGATGGGATGGATGTCGCAGCCCACGATGGCCGCCAGGGCGCGCACCTGGGCGCGATCGCCTGCATCGCCGGGCAGCAGCGGTGGGGTGGGATAGCGCTCTTCGAGCCACTCGATGATGGCGGGCGACTGAATCATCAGGCGCTCGTCGGCCTCCAGCACGGGCACCAACTGCTGCGGGTTGATGGCCTTGAAGGCATCTCCCAGATGTTCCTCACGCCGCAAGTCGACCGCAATCTGCTCGTAGGCCAGCCCCTTGAGATTGAGCGCAATGCGCAAGCGGTGGGATGTTCCGCTGCGGAAGAAGGAATAGAGTTTCATGCTCAGTCTCTGTGTCAGTCCAGGGCAATCTTGGCGCGCTTGACGACTTCACCAAACGTGCGCGAATCGCGTTCGATGGCCTTGGTGAGTTCGGCGGGCGGGCCAATGTAGGGCTCAAACCCGAAGGTCGCCAGGCGCTCCTTGACCTCTGAAGTGGCCAGCACCTTGCCCACGTCGGCATTGATCTTCTCGATGGCGGCCTTCGGCGTGCCAGCAGGCGCGAACAGGCCCACCCAGGTCTTCACTTCAAAACCGGCCGGGCCGCCCGCTTCGCCCATGGTCGGAATGTCGGTGAAGCCCGCCAGACGCTGGGGCGCAGCCAGGGCCAGAAACTTCACCTTCTTGGCCTGGAACATCGGCCCTGCCGTCGCTGCCGTACCGAATGCCCATTTGATGTCGCCCGTGGCCACGGATGTGTAGACACTGCCCATGTCCTTGTACGGCACATGCATCATCTTTGTGCCCGTTGCTGCCTCCAGACTCGCCGCGCCCACATGGGCCACGCTGCCGATGCCCCAGGAGCCGTAGGTGATGTCGCCCGGCGCCGCCTTGGCCGCCTTGATCAGATCGCCCACATCCTTCCAGGGCGAGTTGGCCGCCACCACCACAAAGAAGTTCGTGAAATACACCGGAGCGACGGGCTCGAAATCTTTGGTCGGGTCATAGGGCAGTTGCTTGAACACGTGCGGCTGCAGGGCCATGTGCGTGTTGTCCACCTGCAGCAGGGTGTAGCCGTCGGGTGCAGCGCGCTTGGCATCGCCGATGGCGATGAAACCGTTGGCCCCTGGTTTGTTGTCAATGACGAGTTGCTGCCCCCAGTTGCGCGACAAGCGCTCGCTAAGGATGCGCATCACCGCATCGGGGCCGCTGCCGGGCGAATACGGCGCGACGGAGCGAACGGGTTTGGCGGGGAAGGTCTGCGCCACGGCATGGGGCACGCTCGCGGCGGCCACAAGGGCCAGCGCGCAGAGCGCCAGGGCAGGTCTCAAAATCTGTGAACGAATGGCGGTCAGCATGGGGGGTGTCTCCTTGGTTTTATGAAAGCCGAATCCGGCTTGGTGAGTGATGGATCAAACAGTGACTTGCGCACGGTGGCTGTGCAGCGCCTCAAAAATCGGCGCATCGCTGAAACGGAACAGGTCTAGCGCGCCAGCGGCCGATGCCTGGGCCGAGAACGGTTGCCACGACGGCACCACAAACAAGTCGCCCCGCGCCACCTGCCAGGTGCGCTCACCCACCGTGACGGTGCCGCTGCCGTCAAACACCTGGAACACGGACGAACCCACCTCGCGGTGCACCCGCGTGGCGCCGCCCGCGCGCACGCGGTGCATTTCGGTCCGCATCGTGGGCAACACATCCGCGCCGGTCGTGGGGTTGGTAAAGCGCACCGCCGCGTGCCCGGGGCTCAGCGTGCCCGGCTGGCCTTCGTCTTCCAGCGCGAGCTGATCGGCTAGCGCGCGGTCGGTATCCACCCAGCGGTAGGCCAGCAAGGGCGTGGCGGGCTGCGCCTGCACCATCGATACCGGGCGCAGGCCCGGGTGGCTCCACAGCCTTTCGGAATAAGAACGCTCGGCGGTGGTGCGCTCGGCGGGTGGGAGCTTCTCGCGCCCCACTTCGAAGAACTGGCTCTCGGTGTAGTACGAGAACGGAATGTCCAGGCCGTCGATCCAGGCCATGGGCTCGGTGGCAGCGTTGTGGTGGGCATGCCAGTTCCAGCCCGCCTGGGGCAGAAAGTCGCCCCGCGACATGCGCACGGCATCGCCATTCACCACGGTCCACACGCCCTCGCCTTCCACCACAAAACGAAACGCGTGCTGCGTGTGCCGGTGCTCGGGGGCGTCTTCGCCAGGCATCAGGTACTGAATGGCGGCCCACAGCGTGGGCGTGGCAAACGGGCGCCCACCCAGCGCAGGGTTGGCCAGCGCAATCGCACGGCGCTCGCCGCCACGGCCCACGGGCACGATGGCGCCCGCCTGTGCGGCCAGGGCCTTCAAGCGGTCCCAGCGCCACAAGTGCGGCACGGCCTTGGATTGGGGCTGGCGGGGCATCAGGTCGCCAATCTGCGTCCAGAGCGGTACCAGCAGCTCTTGCTCAAAGCCCCGGTACAGCTGCTCCAGCTCGGGCGTCGGATCGGGCTGGCCCTTGCCCGCAACGGCATGCAGCCGCACGGGGGAAGGCGTGAGGTCGGTGGTCATGGTGGGGTTGCCTCCTGGATGTGGTTTTTTCTTATTCCACCGGGCCAACGTGGAGCACGATGCTGCCCACGCCTTCAATGTGGCCTTCAATGCGGTCGCCTGCCAGCACGGGGCCTACGCCCTCGGGCGTGCCGGTGAAGATCAGGTCACCCGGCTGCAGGTGGTAGAACTTGGACAGGTCGGCAATCAGCTCGGGGATGTTCCAGATCAGCTTGGACAGGTCGGACTTCTGGCGCACCGTGCCATTGACTGAAAGCTCCAGGTTGCCCTGGCCCAGCACCACCTGCGGCATGGGCACGATCTCGGAGACCACGGAAGACTGCTCCACATCCTTGCCCAGGTCCCAAGGCCGGCCCTTGTCGCGCGCTACCAGCTGCAGGTCGCGGCGCGTCATGTCCAGGCCGCAGGCATAGCCATAGACAAGGCGGGGCGCATCCGCCTCGCTCACACGAAAACCGGGCGCACCAATGGCCAGCACCAGTTCCATTTCGTGGTGGTAGTTCTGGGTGCCGGGTGGGTAGGCCACGGTCGCGCCAGACTCGACCAGCGTGGACGGTGCCTTGGTGAAATAGAACGGCACCTCCACCGCCTTGTCCACCGGGCGCCCCATCTCAACCGCATGCGCGTGGTAGTTGCGGCCCACAAAGAACAGCCGGTGGATGGGGAGGCGCTCGCTGCGGCCACGCACAGGCAGCGAATAGACGGGGGGCGGGGTCCAGAGGTAAGTGGTTGACGTGGTTGCGGTCATCGGTGGTTTCCTTAGCGGGTTGTCGTGTTCGGTTCTGGTGGGCTTGGGTGCGGGTGCGGGCTTCTTTGCTGCGCGGCATCCATGCGGGTTCACAGCTTTGCCATCGGCGTGTTCAGGTCGGCCAGCTGCTCGGCATTCACCGACTTGCGCTGCTCGATCAGCCTGCGGGCAAAGCGCAGGTCACGCGCTGCGTTGGCACCTACGGCGGCCTGCACCACGTCACCCGCCAGGTAAAACAACACAAAGCTGCCGCTGGCCGGGTCGCCGCGCTGCACCACGCGGTGCGCAGGCGTGGGCATGCCGTAGATCTGCAGGTTCATGCCGTACTGGTCGGACCAGAACCATGGCAACGGCTGGTAGTCCACGGCCTGGCCCAGGGCCGAGCGCGCAGCGGCCATGCCCTGCTCCTGCGCGTTCTGCCACGATTCAAGCCGCAGGCTGCGGCCCGCCCAAGGGTTGGGTGCCACGGCCACATCGCCTGCGGCCAGGATGTGGGGGTCGGACGTGCGGCATTGGGCATCGACCAGCACGCCACCTTCGCAAGCCAGGCCCGCCTCGCGGGCCAGCTCGTCGTTGGGCACCAGGCCAACGCCCAGCACGATGGTGTCGCACGCCAGCGCGCTGCCATCGGCCAGCAAGACCTCCGAGCGAATATCTGCGCCATCTGCAGCGCGGGCAAAGCCCCGCACCCCCGCGCCCAGCAACACGCGCACGCCCTGGGCGCGGTGCAGCGCCAGCAGGTACGCCGACACCTCGGCGGGCACGGTGCGCTCGCACAAGCGGCTTTGCGTCTCCACCACCACCACTTCCGCGCCCTGCTGGCGTGCGGTGGCCGCCACCTCCAGGCCGATCCAGCCACCGCCCACCACCACCACGCTGCGGCCAGGCCGAAGGGCCGGGGCCAGCGCCTGCGCATCTTCAATGGTGCGCAGCGTGTGCAGCGGCACCTGGTCTGCCCCCGGCAAGGCAAGCCGCCGGGCGCGCCCGCCGGTGCACAGGATGAGCTTGTCGTAGGGCTGCGCGGTGCCATCCGACAGCAGCACCTGCTTGGCCGCGCGGTCAATGCGGTGCACCTGCACACCGGGCCGCCATTGCACCGCCAGGGCGTCAAAGGCCTCGGGTTTCATGAGGCGCGTGCTCTCCGGCGCGGCTGCGCCCGATAGCACCGCCTTCGACAGCGGTGGCCGCTCGTGCGGCGGGTGGGCTTCGTCACCGATCAGCACCACACGGCCCGCAAAGCCTTCGCTGCGCAGCGCCTGCGCCGCCCAGCCGCCCGCCTGGCCCGCACCGACGATCACGATGGTGTGGGCCGAGTGGGCGTTAGCGCCTTCATGCGGCAATGCAGCGGCCTCGACCTCAGGTCGTTCGGCAGTCATGGGGATCTCCTTGAGAAAGGTTGCTGCGCTCAGCTTCTCAGTCCAGGGCCAGCCACACGCGGCCGCCCTCGATCTTCACGGGGTAGCTGCGCAGCGGCTCGGTTACAGGCGCGCAGGTGGGTTTGCCGTTGCGCACATCAAACTTGCCCTGGTGCAAAGGGCATTCGATCTCGTGCCCTTCCAGAAACCCATCGCACAGGCGCGCATGGCCGTGGGTGCAGATGTTGTCGGTGGCAAACACCTCGCCGCCCACGCCATACAGCGCAATGTCGCGCCCGGCCACGGCCAGGCCGATCACGTCACCCTCGGGCACATCGCTGTGCGCGGCGGCGTCAATCCAGTTTGTCGTCATCGTCGTCATGGCGGCTCCTCAGATGGGGTAGATCAGCGAGTTGGGGATCATCTCGCTGTCGTAAACGACGAGGCGCGACGCGAACTTCAGGCCCTCGGGCGTGGGCACCACTTCATCGAGCGTGCGCCCCACGTTGAACACCGTCGATTCCTTCGACAGGCGTGTGCGCAGCACCGCATAGTTGGCCTCGCAGTGGATACGGCCATCGGCATCCACCTTGTGCACCAGCGGCGCACCCACCACATGGCGCTGGTAGTAGGGGTCGTGGAACAGCGTCTCGCGGATGCCGTAGACGCGGTCTTTCAACATGCCCTTGCTGTCAAACGCCAGCGTGGCCAGCGGAAACCCGCGCTCGTGGTTCTCGCGCGGCTGCAGCTTGTACACGCAGTTCTCGATGAAAAATTCAGGCCACGCCTCCCAGTCCGCCGCGTCGAGTGCGCGGGCGTAGCGGGCGTAGAGCTGGTTCAGTTCGAAGTAGGTCTGGAAGTCCATGGTCAAGCCTCCGCCTCCATCACCTTGCGCCAGTACTCGTACATGCCCCGGATCAGCGTCTCGGTCACCATGTGGTCCGTGTCGCCCACATCGCGCCCCCCCAACTCGGCCAGCGTGCGGTGCGCGGGCTTGGTCTCAAAGCCTTCTTGCGACCACTCAATCACCTCTCCATCGTCGGCCGACACAAAGCCCGCCGGGCCGAACAGATTGGCCTGGCGCAGGCGGCGCTGCGTCATCTCCTCGCTGTCGTCTTCAAAGCCAAAGTGCGTCCACACAAAATCAAAAGCCCCCTTGCCATCGGGCTGGATGTGGCGTGTGGACACGCTGTTGACCTGCTGCTGAAAGATCACGCTGGGGAACACGGTCATCATTACCGCCGTGGGCACCGGTGCCGCCGCGCTCGGCGCCGCGGCGCCCTCCCCGCTGGCCGCCGGGGCCGGCCCCGCCCACCAGTCCTCCTGCGCAATGTCCAAAAAGCGCGGGTCATTCAGCGACATGCTGGCCTTGAAGCTGGACACCTGCGTCACATCCGCCGCCTTGCCCGCCGCGCCACGGGTCGAGACCATGGCCGCGTGGCGGTGCTGCGCGTCCATCAGCAGTTGCGACTTGTTGTCTGCACGCCAGAGCCCAAAGGTCACGAACCAGGTGTGCAGCAGGCCGGGGTGGTACGGGTCCTTGATGTTCTCTTGCATCAGCTTCCAGTTGCCCGGAATGCGCTGGCGGTTGTAGCCCAGGATGGTGAGCTTGCGGCCATTGAACAGCCGGTCAAAGTAACCCAGGATGGTGGGGCCCAAGAATTCCTCCAGCGGCTCCACGCTGTGGTCAAACGACGCAAACACCACGCCGCCACGGGTGGCCACCTTGAGCTTGGTCAGCCCATGCTCCGCCGGGTTGAAGTCCGCTGGCATGCCGCCATTGACCTTGCCATCCTGCTTCACGCCACGCCGAAACGGCACACCCTGCAAGTCGCCCGACAGGGTGTAGTTCCACTGGTGGTACGGGCAGGTCAGGCTCTCGCGGTTGCCATGCCGCTCACGGCAAAACGCCATGCCCCGGTGGGCGCAGACGTTTTCCACCACATGGATCGAAGCGTCCTTGTCACGCACCAGCAACACCGAACGCTCGCCGATCACCGTGCGCTTGAAATCCCCCGCGTTGGGAATCTCAGCCTCCAAGCCGACATAGCACCAGTGCCCGTTGTAGAACAAACGGTCCAGCTCCTTGCGGTACAGCGCCTCATCGGTATAGGCCTGAAAGGGAATGCGGCTGGTGCCGTCCGTCTCCCAGCGAATCTGCTGCGGGAACACGGTCACGGGGCATTCATGCATGGGCGTCTCCTATGTTTTTTGTCATCGCCAATCAGTCGATCCATCAGTCTTTCGGGGCTGGTGCAGATGCATCCAGCGCCTGGGGACCGATCATTCGCGCTGCAGCAATATCAGTCAATGGAACGCTGGTGATGTTTCATATCACTAGCGTGAATATGACTTTGACGGCGGCGCGGGAGATTGAAGGGCCATGTGGCGGTGCAAGGCGCGCTGCATGCGGGTGGCATGAGCGAGTCAAACGGGAGTGGGTACTAGGAGCGGTCGGCCGAAAATTTCTACCGATGGGGCTGAGCCGGGCGGACAGCCTGCGTGGCGAGGATGTCGCTGGGGACGATGCTCAGCCGATGGGTGGCAGGGCCATGCGAAGGCATTTCAGATCAGTTCAGATCCGCATGGGCTGCTTTGCAGCGGTTGCAGTCGGTCGCTATTCGCAGTCAAAGGCACTATCGGCCAGGAGCAGTCGGTGCAATTAGAAAATGCAGACGCTCAGCGTTGGAAGTAGTCGGCGACCGACCGCCAACGAAGCGGGCTGTTGAATGTCCGGTTGACTGAGGTACCAAGCCTGGCTGTACTAAATGAGTGCTGTATGACTCTGATCTCCAAGCGAAGCAAAACTGCCTAGTATGGGATCGGGCATTAGACTGAACAATTCGTGCGCAGAATTCGCATATCGTTGACAGTTCTCTAGCGTTGCCCCGTGCAGTTCGGCTGCATGCATTAATTTGTTCCTTCTGGCGAGCATTGAGGACAAGTCTTCCTTTATATTTTTCTTGTATCGCTCCTTGGCATCTGGATCCAAAAGTGCTGGGAAAAGGTGAGAGACAAGCTGGTTGATATTTGTTTCTTCAATCAACCGAGAGACTTGATCGGACGTGCCCGTTGGTAACGAAGCTATTACGCGGCTACGCAGGAATACCTCACATGCAACGCTAAGGTCTACCAAAGCTCGTCGATAGTCTCCCTCATCAAGACAGTCCAGGGCGTCGCCATAGAGGATTGAATAGATGGGAGGTGATTCTCCGACGAGTGCTAGCTGGCTGACTTTCTCCCAAACGGCCTCAGTGACGGTGCGACAGCTTCCTAAAACAATGGTCTGACTGAGGGTCCAGACTTCCTTTTTGGTGTTTGAATCCAGCAAATATGTGGACCATCCTGATTCGTTACCCACTCTCACGTGCCTGCATATCTCATGTGCCCCCGATACCCATCGAAGTAGTGAAACCCAGTACTCAAAGGCTGCCCGAGACTGAGTCGCGCATCCCTCGGCGATGGAATTCAGGATTCTCTGCTCTTCATCACTAATGAGGTCGTAAGCGTTTGGGTTTCGCTCAAGAACCCCACTGGGAACCGCCACTTCTGCCGAGACTTCGACGCACACATCGACCGATCGGACGAAGAAGTAGATGGATTCTCCTGTGTTGCTATTCCATGCGCCACGGAGGGCCCTAGCATCTTCATCGTGCGCGTTGCCGACCTTCTCTACAGGCGGAAGCTTGATCGTGACTTGTGAGCCATTGCGCTCGAAGGATAGTGTGCGACCCATGAGCGATGGGGGGACGGCGAATGCGCGAGTAATGAAGCGGTCCCAAGAATAAAGTCTCATTCGAGTAGTCAATCTGGAGAAATTTTGGGCCTAATGCAATGGGGTCTCGGCCTAGCCGTAGGCCTTAACTAGCGATTTTGGTCAAAACTGGATTGCAAGATTGTTACAGTCTGCGCGGGCGGGCACGGTATTGAGGTTAATATTATTAACCCGAGGTTTTGGATAAATATTATGCAGAGAAATGTGATCTTTAGTAGGCGCAGCATGAATGCCGCATATCGCGCAAAGAATGGACATCTGGATTTAAAGGCCTGACGTCGTAGCAGATGGCCTGCCGGAACAGTAGGAACGATTTCCTTTGAGCAAAATAACCACGGGTACTGGGCAGGCGTACGGGCAATGTCAAAGGTGGGCTTTGTGACTTTGACCCGAATGGCTGGTCTGGACCTACAGCGGTCGGCCAACAGCTCTGTTGCAGGCAGGCAGCTTCCTAACTTTCGCACACCATCGCGCGGCTGTCAGTCCAGCGTAGCACTATCGTCTATATGGCTATTTTCGACCTGACGCATCACCATTTTTCCGGTTTCTGGATCGAGTTCCTCCATCTCGACCGAACGAAGGTAGCCAACATCTTGAGCACGAACCAGAACACGGGCGGCATCGAAAATCTCTCGCTCTTCCCCTGTCCTCGAATCGTTAGCCGGGAATATCGGATGTGCAATGGCATATTTCATCAACGCTGCGCCCCAAGTTTCACCCTTAGTCACACCGTCCCTGATGTCTGAAGGCAGTAACCGCATAAATTCTTTGGCGGACTTTGCTTCCGAAACTATTGGTAGCTCTTCGATTAGGCGCTTGTTCACTTCTTCGTTGTCAAAATTGCATGACAGCGCTGTTGCGATTGCGATGCGCAATAACTCTTCAATATTGAAATTTGCCAGCTCGAAATCTGGGGAACTTAAATAGAAGCGGCCATGTATGCGTTTTTCTGACGCTGCCCTCTTCACCGCACGAACGACATCTTCCCTATCTCTATCTACAACTATCACACTGATAACCCGGTCGCGGACGTCTTCCGCCAAAGAGTCGGCGAACGCCATACCTCTGCCGCCACGCTGTACGACATTGCCTTTTAGATTTACAACTGAACACAAACCGTCAACGCCGATGGCATACCTAAAGGCCCCGAATTCCGTCTCTCCCTCAACATAGCAACGTACCTTTACACCAAAGTCAAGACCTAATATTCCCAAAAAGTCTCGAAGGTCTTTGCGCGGCGCATCGAACACGCGCTCATGTCCATACAGCATCTTGCGCGCGCCATGCATCCACTGTCCCGGTCCTATCTCGTCCTCCTCCGCAAGCTCGATGTTGAGCAACCGTTCGCTCGCTCTTCTAATTGACTCCGCCATATCTAGAAACTTCATTGCAGCGCCCAAAGAGCCTTTGATGCGTTCGCGTTCCGACAGCCTCATCAGACGAAGTAGTGTGTGGATATTCCTGTTTTCATCGCTTGTATGTGCGGCCCATGCAAGATCTTGTCGCCATTGCCTAATCGTGATCAGTCCGGAATGCTTCAAGTAGTTTCTGACCATGTCCGCATAGGATGGCAGCCGATTGAAGGCGTGTGCTCGAACTTCATGATCTTCTGGCGGAAGCCACAATACAACGGAACATAATGCAGCTACTTCAGCGAGCTGATTCCAATAGTCAAAACGGTTGGAAAATGCGGGGCTGCTTGTCCACCTGTCAAGATTTTTAAGCTCAAAGCGCGCAAGCTTAGCTAAGCCCGGTCTGTAAATTAAATATTGACAGGGGCTAGTTTTCGAAGCGAGCGTCCTGACCACGTGGTACAAAACATAGATCCGCGTCGGATGAAAACTCACATTGGGTAGCGAATCGTCGACAGAATTTCTGACTTTCGACTTTTTCGACATTGAACTCCCGTACCCCTTTTGCTTCGTGACTATGGCGCGCAAATCAAGATGTCGTGAATCAAAATTCAAAGAATTCAATCCGTCAATTTGCGGGGATTTTTCGCACTCAACGCAATCAGCGCGGAGTAGCCCGATACGCCACAGGCCAAGTATGTCGTCCTTTGAAAATTGCCCTATACCAAGGTCGCTGGCAATTTGCCCCAACTTTTGAGGCGACACAAGCTCGCTATCCCATTCCGATTTGAGCGATAGGTATGCTCGAAGCTGAGCTATTCCATACCCCGGGCCTTCAATGGGATTGAAGGAAAGCGCACCGAAGTTGTTACTTAAGTTCATAGTGATCCATTTGACTCGTCGCCTGTTTGACCGAGTACCAACCATGCTAGCCGGGAATATCTGAGCAGCGCCTCGAAGGCGAAATTTTCTTTGAATTCGGGCAATTGAAGTCGGATAGCCTAATTTGCTGATTTGGATCACCCTTGGTGTGGAGGTCGATCGTGCTCTCTGGCAGCAGATATTCGCATATGACCGCAACTGGCCGATAGTACTCATTCGCGGACGCTTTCCCTACGTCCGCAACCAGCCTAAACAGCCAGACACTCCGCCCCAAAAATCTGTCTATTCCCGCCCACGCAAGCTCAGCTCCCTGCGCCCAGCATCAACCACCTCACTACCAATTTGATAGCTACAAGCGCTTGATAGACAGGCGGTAGAGCCCAATTTTCTTCAAATTTCAGCACACAGCACCACTGAAGCCACGCACGCACCTATCTCGCCCGTGCTCAAGGCGCACTGCCACTGAGACAGACAGCACACCGCCGCACCAGCAAAAGCCAGCGCGGCGGCACGTCGAGCACAACGCTTTCTTTCTCTCTCCGGCAGCGGCTTACTTCACCGCAAACCGCACATTCGCCGCCTTCTTGCCCGGCAGCGTCACCAGCGCAACCACCTTGGTGCCTGCTGCGACCTTGAAGATGCCTTTGGTTTCGAGCCTGCCCTCGCCTGCCGGTACAAGCACAGCCTCGGATTTTTCGGTGCCGTTGAGCAGGGTGAGCTTGGCGCTCACGCCCTCGGTCTTGGCGGGTTTGCCGTGGTCGCGCAAGTGCAAGGTGATGGTGTCGGGCTTGGCGACAAGTTCGTAGTCCATGTCGTTGGCTTCGGCCACGATGCCGCCGTGTTGGGGCTTGTGGTCGTGGCCTGCGCCGTGGTCGCCAGCGGCGTAAGCGGCGGTGGTGGCCAAGGCTGCGAGGGCCAGGGCGGCGAAAAGTTGGCGGGTGGTTTTCATGAGAGTCCTTTCAAAGGGTGAATGAAAAAGCAAACGAACAAATAAAGAGAACAAGTACAAAACAAGAAAGGCTCAGAACGCCTCGGCGTTCTTGTCGTCCAGCAGGCGTTCGGCGTCTTGGCGGCCAAACAGCCAGAACAGGGCGGGGGTGAGGAAGGTGTCGAGCAGCGTGGAGCTGATGAGGCCGCTGAAGATGACCACGGCCACCGGGTGCAGGATTTCGGTGCCGGGGCGCTCGGCCTCCAGCAGCAGCGGGGCCAAGGCAAAGGCGGTGACCAGGGCGGTCATCAGCACGGGGCTCAGGCGCTCTAGCGAGCCACGCACGATCATCGCGGTGTCAAAGCGTTCGCCCTCGACGCGCATGAGGTTGAGGTAGTGGCTCACTTTCAAAATGCCGTTGCGCACCGAGATGCCCGCCAGTGTGATGAAGCCAATCAGCGCCGCCACCGACAGCGGCTGGCCCGACACCCACAACCCCAGCACCGCACCCACCAGCGCCAGCGGGATATTGGCCATGATGAGTGCCGACAGCGTGGCCGAGCGGTAGCGCGTGTATAGCACCACAAACATCAGCACCAGCGAGACGATGGCCAGCAGGCCCACCAGGCGGCTGGCTTCTTCCTGCGCCTGGAACTGGCCGCCCAGGGTGATGAAGTAGCCCTCGGGCAGGCGCGTGTCGCCCACAGCCTGGCGGATGTCGGCCACCACATCGGACAGCGCCCTGCCCTGCGCGTTGGCCGAGAGCACGATGCGGCGCTTGCCATCGTCGCGGCTGATCTGGTTGGGGCCGTCGCCTTCTTCGATGGTGGCCAGGCGCGACAGGGGCACGGGGCCGCGTGGCGTGTCGATCAGCACACGCGCCAGGCCGTCGATGGAGCGCGCGCTGTCGGGCAGGCGCACCACCAGCGCAAAGCGGCGGCTGCCCTCCACCACCTGGGCCACTTTCTCGCCCTCCACCAGCGTCTGCAGCGCGGCCAGCACCTGGGGCGCGGGCACGCCCATTTGCGCAGCGGCGGCGTAGTCCACGCGCACGGTGATCTGCGGCGCCAGCACCTGCTTTTCCACCTCCAGGTCGGCCAGGCCGGGGATGCCCGCCAGCCCCGCGCGCAGGGCCTCGGCCTGGCCGCGCAAGGTGTCCAGGTCGTCGCCAAAGAGCTTGATGGCGATCTGCGAGCGCACGCCCGAGAGCATGTGGTCGATGCGGTGCGAGATGGGCTGGCCGATGGCAATGGCGGCGGGCAAATGCGCCAGGCGGCTGCGGATGTCGGCCTGCACCTCGGCCATGCTGCGCTTGAGCTCCGCCGCAGGCAGCAGGCCCACGTCCAGCTCGCTCACGTGCACGCCTTCGGCATGTTCATCGAGCTCGGCGCGGCCACTGCGCCGGCCCACGTGCGTGACCTCGGGCACCTGGCGCACCAGCACCTCGGCCTGGCGGGCCAGCGCGCTCGATTCGGCCAGCGTGACACCGGGGTTGAGCCGCATGCCGATGAGCAGCGTGCCTTCATTGAACGGAGGCAAGAACGTGGTGGGGAAAAACGGCACCGCCGCTGCCGACAGCGCCACCGCCATCGCACTCACGGCCAGGGCTGTGCGCGGGCGCGCCAGCACAGCCGAGAGCCCGTTGCGGTAGCGCGCTTTGAGCCAGGCCACCACGCGCGTGTCGCCGTGGTCCAGGTTCTTCATGCGCGGCAGCAAGTAGAACGCCAGCACCGGCGTGACGGTGACCGACACCAGCAGCGAGGCCAGCGTGGACACGATGAACGCAATGCCCAGCGGCACAAACAGCCGCCCCTCGATGCCCGGCAGCGCAAACAGCGGCAAGAACACCAGCACGATGATGGCCGTGGCGTACAGGATGCCGGAGCGCACTTCCATGGACGCGAGCTTGACCACCTCGATGGGGTGCAGCCGGTGGTGGGGGTGTTTGGCGCGGTCCATCTTCAGACGGCGCAGCACGTTTTCTACATCGACCACCGCGTCGTCCACCAGGCCGCCAATGGCAATGGCCAGGCCGCCCAGCGTCATGGTGTTGATCGACAGGCCGAAATACTTGAACACCAGCGCCGTGATGAAGATGGACACCGGGATGGCCGTGAGCGCAATCACCGTGGGCCGGAGCGTGCCGAGGAACACGAACAAAATCACCGCCACAAACACCGAGGCGCCCATGAGCTTGCCCTGCAGCGTGGTGACCGACGCCTCGATGAAGCTCGCCTGGCGGAAGGTGACGCGCGGCGCCTCCATGCCGGTGGGCAGCGAGTTCTTCAGGTCCACCAGCGCGGCCTCGATGCTGCGCGTGAGGCCGATGGTGTCGGCCGTGGGTTGCTTCTGGATGCCGAGGATGACGGCGCCCTGCCCTTCGAAGCCTGCGTCGCCACGTTTGGTGGCGGCGGCAAAAGTGGCATCGGCCACCTGGCGCAGCAGCACGCTCTGGCCGTTTTTGGCGGTGAGGGCCAGGTTCTGCAGGTCTTCGAGCCGCGAGGTGCGGCCCAGGTGGCGGATGAGGTATTCGCGCCCGCCCAGCTCCAGAAACCCGCCCGAGGTGTTGGCCGCAAAGCCCGTGAGCGCGCCCGTGAGCTGGTCGTGCGTGATGCCCAGCGCCGCCATGCGCGCCGTGTCGGGCAGCACCTGGAACTGGCGCACCTCGCCACCGATGGGGATCACCTGCGCCACGCCAGGGATGGCCATGAGGCGCGGGCGCAGCACCCAGTCGGCGTACTCGCGCACGGCCATGGGCGTGGTCTTGCCCGCGTCGATGGGGATGGCCACCTGCATGATCTCGCCCATGATGGAGCTGATGGGCCCCATGCGCGGCGTGATGCCGCTGGGCAGGCCTTCCTCCATGGACGACAGGCGCTCCGACACCATCTGGCGCGCGCGGTAGATGTCGGTGCTCCAGTCGAAGGTGACGTAGATGAACGACAGGCCCGCGCTGGAGGTGGAGCGCACGCTCTCCACGCCGGGCAGGCCGTTCATCGTGGTCTCCAGCGGGAAGGTGATGAGCTGCTCCACCTCTTCTGCGGCCATGCCACCCGCCTCGGTCATGAGGGTGACGGTGGGTTTGTTGAGGTCGGGGAACACGTCCACCGGCGTGCGCGAGAGCGTGAAGGCGCCGTAGGCCATGAGCACGGCTGCTGCGATGAGCACCAGCAGCCGGTTGACCAGGCTGTTTTCGAGAAGCCACTTGAACATAGCGACTCCTTAGCGGACCTGGTTGATGAGCGTGGCGCCCTGCGTGGCCACGCGGTCGCCGGGCTGGAGGCCCGAAGTCACGGCCACCGAGGTGCCATCCAGCGGCACCGAGGTGACGACCCGGGGCACAAAGCGCTCGGGCGACTCCTTGACCCACACGATGGTCTGGTTGGCCGGGTTGCGCAGCAGCGCGGCAGCGGGCACTTGCACGCCATCGACCTTGTCGGTGGACTGCACGAACACGCGCACGGGCTGGCCCAAGGCCAAGGTGCCCAGCGCGGCCGAGTCGCCCGCAAACTGCAGCGGCTGCGCCTGGTCGCGCAGGCTGCGCGCCGCGCCCAGAAAGCGCAGCGGCACGCGCTGCCCACCCACGGCCAGCGTGGCACCGGCCACGCTGTGCGCCTGGGCGGTGTCGTAGGCCAGGGCCTCGATGCGCAGGCGCGATGGGTCTACCACCTCAAACACCAGTTCGCGCGCATCCACCACCTGCCCCGCCACGGCATTGGCCGAAGCGATCACGCCCGACACAGGCGCCACCAGCGCATCGCGTGTGGCCAGGCCCGCGCCCACGGCGCCCAGGCGCTGGGTGAGGCTGTGCAGCTCGCTCTCGGCAGCTTCGATGTCCTTGCGCGGCACGGTGTCGGCCAGCTCCGTCAGGCGCGCCACGCGCCGTGCGGCCAGGTCGCGTGCAGCGCGCAGCTCAGCCTGCTGGGCCACTTGGTTGGATCGCTCGATGGCGCCCGCCGTGGGCACCACATAGGCCAGCACCTCGCCCTTGCGCACCGCCTGGCCCACGCCGGGCAGGCCCTTGGGCCCGGCCTCCAGACGGCCTGCCAGTACGGCCTGCACCTTGCCACCCGCGTTGGGGTCCATCACCACGGTGCCCGCCAGTTCAAAGGCCTTGGCGTGCTGCCCGGTGGCTGCCACCAGAGTGCGCACGCCCAGTTGGCGCTGCGCGGGTTTGGGCAGGAAGACGCTGCCATCGGGCTGGCGGCTGGGGCCGTTGCCGGTGGGCGCGGGCGGCGCGTCGCCATGGTCGTGGCCGGGGCCTGCCAGGGCTGGCAGGGGTGCGCAGAGCGCGGCAGCCATGAGCAGGGCCAGCAAAGAGGGCATGGGGTGCAAGCGCTTCATGCTGCACCTCCCACGCGCTGGGTATTGCCAATACGGGCAGTACGGCCCCGGCGCAGTCCCCAAACGGCAAACAGCGCCAGCAGCACGGCGGCCACAGCGCCTGCAATCAGCACAGTGCGGCGGGCCAGCCCTTCCGGTGCGGCATCGGGGTGGGCGGCGGGGTGCAGGTCGATCTCGCCTGCGAGCAGGTCGGTGTCATTGCCTGCGGCCACGGTGGCGGTGACGGGGCTCACACCCTCGGCCAGCGGCGCGGCCAGGGTGGCCTGGAACTTGCCCTCGGCCACGCGGGTGACGGGCACGCTGGTGCCCGCAATGTCCAGCTCCAGCCGGGCGTCCTTCACGGGGCTGTTGTCACCCGCGTGGTCCAGATAGAGCGCGATTTTTTGCCCGTCGAGCACGCCCACGAGTTCAAACAGGTCCGAGGTAGCAGCAAAGCGCGGCAGGGCTGTGCCCGCAGCGGCGGCGGGGGCTTCGCCATGGTCATGGCCTGCGCCAGCCAGCGCGGTCGGCGGTAGCAAGCCCAGCAGCAGGGCCAGGCCCAGTGTGGAGAAAGTGGAAGAGAGTTTCATGGTGTTCAGCAAAAGTGGTGAGGGCCTCAAGGGCGTCATTGCGGCAGCAGGCCCAGGGCCTGGCGCAAGTGGGAGATGGCGGCCGCTGTGTCGATGCGGGCGCGGGCCAACTGGCGTTCGGCCTGGGCGGCCTCCAGCTCCACACGCAGGCGCGTGGGGCCGTCGGCTTCGCCCAGGCGGAAGGCCTTGTCGATAAAGCCGCGTGTGCCCTGCGCCAGCGCCGCGTGCCGTGCCAGCGCATCGCGCTGGGCCTGCGCGGCCTTCACGCGGGCCATGGCGGCGGCGATGTCGGCGGCCAGGCGCCTTTGCTCCACGGCAGCACGCGCCTCGGCATCGATGGCATCGGCGCGTGCTGTAGCCTGCTTCGCCTGCGCACGGTCGCCCCCGCCCAGGGGTATGCGCAGGCCCACGGTGAATGTCTGCTGGTAGCGGTCGCCCGCCTGCTCGCGACCCCGCGTGGCGGCCACGGTCAGCTCGGGGTTGGCACGGGTCTGCACGGCGGCCAGGTCGGCAGCGCGGCGCGCCACCTCGGCCTGGTCCTGCCAGTCGGCCGCCGTTGGGTGCTGGGCAGCGGCGGTCGTGGCATCGGGCACGGGGGGCTCGGGCTCTGCCCCGTCCGCCAGCGCCAGGGTGGGCGCGGCCTGCACGCCCCAGGCAGCCAGTGCGGCCTGCGCTGAGTCCCACGCGCCCTGGGCCTCGGCCATGGCGGCGTCGGCCTGGGCCACGGCGCCGTCGGCCTGCGCCTGGTCGGCACGCGACAGGTCGCCCGCGCGCACGCGGCGCGCCACGTCGGCGGCCAGGCGCTGCGCGTTCAGCAGCCGGTCTTGCGCCAGGGCCCAGTCGGCCTGCGCGCGCTGCGCGGCCCACCACGCTTCGCGCACGATGGCGGCGAGTTGCAGCTGCGCGGCGCGCTGGCGGCTGCCAAGCGCCTGCGCTTCCGCATCGGCCAGCGCGGCCTTGCGGGCGCGCTCGCCGGGCAGCCACAGCGGCAGGGCCAGGCCCACTTCGGCTTCGCGGCTGCCCTGGTTGCTGCCGGGGCGGTCGGTTTTGGTGGACAGCTCCAGCGCCACGGGCTCGGCCGTCCAGGCTGCCGCCGCGCTGCGTGTGGCCTGCGCGGCCTCGCGCCGCAAGGCGACAGACTGCGCTTCGGGCTGGCGTTGCCAGGCCTGGTCAAACAGGGCCTGGAGTGTGAGCAGCGCCGTGCCGGGGTTGGGGGTCTGGGCCTGTGCGGCAGTGCCCAGAAGTGCCAAGCCCAGCGCCATAGCCGCTACGGCGGCGGCGGGCGCATGGTGTCGTTGTTTCGTTGATTGCATCCGATTCCTCTGCAGTGGCCAGGGGCCACAGGTTGAAATCGGCGAGGCGCGATGGGAGGAAGAGCCGATCAGCAGCACACGCAGGCGTCAGCGCGCGCGTCGCGACTGCCCCGCAAGGCAGGTCTCGATCCACATCCAAATGAAAACGGGACAGCCCAGAGCCCCCGCCTCGCCGCTCAGGCGAGGACGGGCCAATTGGGGCGTTCGGGGCGTGAAAGGGGGGCTGGAGGCCAGGCTGGTGCCGCCTGGGCCAGCGGGCGTGCTGCAGTCACCACGATGGCATGGTCACCGGGACTGTGCGCGAGACCGCTGCCCGCACCATGGCAGGCGTGACAGTCCATGTCCGCCGGGGTGGCACTGGATGTCTTGGCTGGATGGGCAGGGGATTCATCGGCCACATGATCGTGCACATGGTGGCCAAAGTGCGAGGCTTGCGGCGCCGTTTCATGCCCGCAATAGGGCGAAGCAGCCGTCCAGATGGACTGGAGCGGCATGAACACCAACAGGAAGATCAACAGCAAGCGGCGCATGGGCAGCCGGATTCTAGGGAGGTTTGTAGAACCCCTAAAAAAACAGCGGATCGCCCAGACCGGGTTGAAGGACTTTGCGTGGTTGAGTGGCAAAACGCCCAGGCCTGAATCCGCAGCTGGATTCACGCTCCGGGCCGCCCTGCCTGCAGGGACGAGGGCAGCATCCGCCCCCATCCCCTGCACGACATCAAGCAGCAACGGCCTCGGGCTGCGCTGCCTGCGCCTTGGCCCCTTCGGCCACCACGGGCATGCGGATCAGGTGGTCAAAGGCGCTCAGCGCTGCCTTGGAGCCATCGCCCGCTGCAATCACGATCTGCTTGAAAGGCACGGTGGTGCAATCGCCCGCCGCAAACACGCCGGGGATGTTGGTGCGGCCGTGCGAGTCGACGATGATTTCGCCGAAGCGCGACAGCTCCACCGTACCTTTGAGCCATTCGGTATTGGGCACCAGGCCAATCTGCACGAACACGCCCTCCAGCGCTACTGTGTGCTCCACGTTGGTTGCGCGGTCCTTGTACTTGAGGCCATTGACCTTGCCATCGGCACCGGTGATTTCGGTGGTCTGCGCGTTGGTGTGAATGGTCACGTTGGGCAGGCTCTTGAGCTTGTTGACCAGCACGGCGTCGGCCTTGAGCTGGTCGGCAAATTCGATGAGCGTGACGTGGGCCACCACGCCAGCGAGGTCGATAGCCGCTTCCACACCGCTGTTACCGCCGCCGATCACCGACACGCGCTTGCCCTTGAACAGCGGGCCATCGCAGTGCGGGCAGTAGGCCACTCCCTTGTTCTTGTACTCGGCTTCGCCGGGCACATTCACGTTGCGCCAGCGGGCGCCAGTGGACAGGATCACCGTCTTGGCCTTGAGCGAGCCGCCGTTGGCCAGCTGCACTTCGATCAAACCACCGGGCTGCGCGGCGGGGATGAGCTTGTCGGCGCGCTGCAGGTTCATGATGTCCACGCCATAGGCGCGGGTGTGGGCTTCGAGCGCGGCGGCGAACTTGGGGCCATCGGTTTCGAGTACCGAGATGTAGTTCTCGATGGCCAGCGTGTCATTCACCTGGCCGCCAAAACGCTCGGCCGCCACGCCGGTGCGGATGCCCTTGCGGGCGGCATACACGGCGGCAGCCGCGCCAGCGGGGCCACCGCCGACGATGAGA
>Ga0208124_100208_pt1 | contig 27414 bp, 24 predicted proteins | sample LakWasM104_HOW12_2_FD_183922 | JGI IMG/M metagenome (GOLD analysis project Ga0208124, IMG submission 183922) | Freshwater sediment methanotrophic microbial communities from Lake Washington under simulated oxygen tension - Sediment Metagenome... | ecosystem: Environmental > Aquatic > Freshwater >...
GCATGATGCGATAGGATGCTTTTTTGAATTCTTGTCTAAACTTGAATTTAAAAAAGAATGCTTAGATAAGGAACCAAATAAGGTTGGGCCATAAAACACAGAACCGTAATATTCGAGGTTGTCTTTAGTATCGATATTCGTGGAATCTTTTTTATAGTCTCTTTTTGGTTTTAGTTTTTTTTCAAGTTTTAATACAACATTTTTTTTGTTGTTAATCGTGTCGTTTTTATTTGAGATCAAACTGTCCTTATTTGTGAATGAACTATTAGTTTTTTCAGGTTGTTTTTCTAGAATTGCATCGATAGTTTGGTTGGGTTTTGATTTTGAACTTCGTCTTTTTGAAACTAAGTTTTTTCTGTTTTTAACCTGGGGATTCTGTCTATTAGTGTTGTGTTTTTTGAGCAATACATTTTTACTTTGTTTTTTGATAGACGCTTTTTTATCATTTGTTTTTGCGATCTTTTTTACAACAATTTTATATTTTTTGATTACTTCATACTCTTCATACCGGTCATTAAAGACGATTGTTTTTTTAGTTTCGCTTACTAACCGTTTTGTCTCTATTTTTCTCGTTTTTGTATGGTTTGAATTGTTTTGATCTTTAAGAGGTTCTTGAATTTTTTTATCTTTATTATCTCTCAATGATGGTTTTTTACCAGATGCATTAATTGTTTTTTCTTTTGTTTCGGTTTGACTAGTTTCGGAAATAATGGATTTAGTTCTTACTTCCGCATTTTGATTATTACTTAAACTATCGACAGTTCTCGAATTTAGCATATCTTTCCTCGAATTAGCATTCGGGTAAACAATAGAATCTGACTTAGAGGTCTTCACAGGATATTCAAACATTTCGTTATTATCCGTCGAACTACTTTTTTGTTTTTGATTTATTACTACTAAGGAAGTTGACATTCCAACAATAAGAAATCCTAAGAAAAACCAGAAGAATACTCTTTTTTTCTTTTTCTGATCCAAGTCTTTTTCAATTGAATGCCATAAATCGTCATTTGGACGCTTGTCTAAATGAGCTAATTTATCTTTAAATGCTTTTCCAATGTCGTTTCTATTTTCCATGGATGGACTGATAATTATGGACTGAGTTTTTTAATTTTATGTTTTGTTTCAAAATCAATTTAGCGCGATGTAAATTTGATTTTGAAGTACTTTCAGTAATAGAAAGCAGGCTAGCAATTTCACGATGAGAATAATCATCCAATTCATATAAACTAAATACTAATCGATACTGATGGGGTAATTCTTGGATTAACGATAGCATGTCGTTTAAGGAAAGATCTATTTCACTATCATTAACGGTAGTGTCTTCGATATACTCGTCTTTTATTGGTGCCAAAAAATAGGTTTGTTTGTATCGGCTAATGGCTTTGTTGATCGTTATTCTTTTCATCCAACCTTCAAATGAGCCTTTCCCTTTGTAATTCTTAATATTCGTAAAAATTTCTATAAAAGCATCGTGCAGGTTGTCTTCGGCTTCCATTTCATTTGAGCAATATTTTAGACATAGCACAAAAAGAGTCTTCTTATACAAATGGTATAACTCTTCTTGCGCTGGTCTTTTTTGCTTGATGCAACCTTTTATTAGTTCATCTAAATTCAAAGATTTGATTTTATATGGTTTATAAATCTAAGATTTTTATTAAAAATATCTTACGGCTCTTGCTTTTATGTTATTGGTCAAAGGAATTTTTGCCATTGGAATGGTATTTCCAGTTGAGAAATCTATGGCAGCTGCATGATTCGCATCAATTTGTGTTGATGTCCAATAATTTGAATTTGCAAAACTACCCAATCCTTGCAATTGCAGATTTTGATACATTAAAGATAGTTCGCCTTCCGATGGCAAAAACCAATCTTTGAAATTATTTACATCATATAAAAGGGCTTCTCTTGCAGCGACCGAACCATTGTTCAACGGATTGCAGACACTTGGGTTTGAATAATAGTTTAGCAAATGATCATGGTAATTAGCGATTGCGATAGAATTTAATTGCCCGCCGCCAATTTGAGTACTTTGGGTATTCGTAATTAACGAACCTAAACAACCCCATTCCAGGAAATTTAAATCTGTAGCAGCCGCTTCTATATATCTCCATCCTGAGCTATAACTTCCTTTGTCGTAAAAGACCAATCCACCCGATGGACCTATATCGCCTATTTGATAGGTGCTAAGTGTTTCACATGATTTCCTTAAAATTATGTTTTTGGGAACATTCTTTATTACAATATCATCATTTACTATTTGAATTTCCCTGTCAATATTCCAATCTTGAGCAACTGGTGAGGTTCCTTCAAGATTTATATTTAGGTGTATTTTATTGTCAACGAAAACGAAAACCCATGTTCCGTTATAATTTACGCCATTATAGGTAAAATGTAATGTTCCATCTCCATTCGATTCAAAAATTCCGCTTGCATATGTATTGTCGCCATCAATTGTATATGGAATTTTCCAAACACAAATTGTAGAAGGGCAATTACAGCCGCCAAATAGCCCGTTGCAATAAGTAATAATATCTTCCTTGGAGCAACTGTCAATGGCAAGTTTCAGTTCAGCATTATTGTTTACTGAAAAAACAGTTCCATCTGCTAATGTTGTGGTTATCGGATAGCTAATGCTAATAGATTGACCCGAAGGTAAACTTCCTAAGAAAGCACTAAATTGATCATCACCATACAATACTTGATTGCCAATTTGTTGTAAATTGGAATCGTATAGTAACACTTTAAAAGGATAAACGAAATCCAAACAAACAATATAATCTATAGGATTGCCTCCGTCGCCAGTAACCTTTTCAATAAGTTGGTATAGTTCTGAATTTTTGGTGATTACATCTTTTGCGATTCCAACAGGTTCGTTACGATCCCAATCGCCACAACTAGTTACTCCAGAAAGAATTAAAAGAATGGCAAATACAATTGATAAATTGAAATTTTTCATAGCCTATAATTTTAGTGTTATAATCTATAGTATTAAAAATCTAAAAAGGTTGCTTCGCGTTTCAAAAAAAAGAAAACCCCAACTCAAAATAAATGAATTGGGGTTCTGTAAAATAAAGAACGTTTCTATTTTACTTCAAAAGTTTCATAGAGCGAAACAGCAGTTCCTTCTTTGGTAAATCCTTTCACTACAATTTCAAAAGTTCCAACAACATCTGAAGTAAAAAATGCAAACGTATTTTCTATTTCATTTAAAGTTGCGTCAGGCATCCAAAGCAATTGATACCGGTAGTCTGGAATCCGAGTTAAACTAGTGGTGGTATCGTAGTTTGGTGTATTGTATTTCTTTAGTGGAATCGGCCGTTGCAATCTGGTTCTAACAATGAAATCGCCCACGGATTTGCTTTGAAAATCGTTGTTCTTAGTAACAAAATTCACGATGCCACTAAATATTTTCGGGCCATAGACATACCCTTGATTGACGATACTTACTTTGTAAATCGTATTCATATCAAGGTCAAAAAGCTCGTTGGCCTCTTGAATTAATTCGCCATCAACCAATAGTAACGGACTGCCATAAGCAGCAGCATTGGTTAAATTGTCTCTTAAATAGATGGAATACTTCCCTTTATTCTTTTTATAATACATTTCCGTCAGAATCTCGGTAATGGTTTCAGCCATGGTAGGAAATCGAGTGTATTCATCAAGGATATAATCTTTTTCCAGGGGATGGAAAAATGAAGGAGTTGCTGGGTTAGCGATTACGCTGTCCTTTTTAAAGCGGAAATAAGCATTTTCAATCTGATTCGCAAGGGATCGCTCTTCAATCGTTTTTTTTAGTTCGATTGGAATTACCGCTGGCGAAGGAAACGTAACTTTCGAGTAATCGTAGGTTTTAGTTGGGCCTAGTTTGAGGTCAAATTGAGCACGGTCTTCATCAAATAATTGAATTACGCTTGCCTCATTATTGGGATTTTTGTCTAAAACAAAGGTGAATTTTCCATCGTCATTAGTTTGTGTGACTTTGAAGGCAAATGATTTTCCCGGTATTGATAGCGCAACCGTTTTACGAGCACTATTCATACTGCCATTTTTGGAAGTTATCAATCCAGTAACAAGCTCGCCACGGAGTTCCGGCAGTATAGCCATTGGATTTGTGACTAACGCTGTGCCCGGATTTGTTGGTAACATTGCTGACGTTTGAATTCTAAACGGGTATTCCTCTTTCTTTCGAATCGAAATAGAAAAATTGCCAACTACCGGTTTTTGATCTAGCCCTTTAATTTTCATGACCACCTTTTCCCTTTGAAGATAGGCTTTTTTGTTTGTGGAAAGTTCAGCTAGTGTTTCCGGAATGATCTCGCTATTCTTTTCTACCGAAAGATCGGAAACCTGTTTTTCGGAACCAGACTCAGCGGTGCTCTTGTTAGGTCTCTTTTCGTCGGTTTGAAATGGGTTGACAATCATTATGTCGCTTTCGAATGGAGTAACGGGCTCTCGATTTAGCATCCAAAGGGTATAGGAAAGTAATTTATAGTTTCCCGTTTTTAATGTGGTCGGAATAAAAAAATCTCCCTGTCCAGTTCCGTCTGTTAAAGCTATTTTACTATTGAAAATTTCTCGTTTTGCGTCGTCAATTAAAACTACATATCCAATTTGACTAATGCGACTGGCGGTGTTGTCTATAGGATTTAAACAATACATTTTGTAGTACAAGTTTTCGCCACTCAAGAAAGTCGTAGTGTTGGTGTGTAAAAACACGCGTTCCTCAGTAGCGATTGGAAGGCCATTCGCATTTGTTGACGATACTTTTTCTTGAGCGCTACTGTTTGCAACACTAAGAACTAAAAGTAGAGCAATGACTATTTTTCTTAATTGATCCAAAATGGTGGGATTACGTTAGAGGCAAAAGTGGTACAATCTCCACAAGGCGCGGGATACATGTGATAGATAATTCCGTCATTGTAGTAATAGGTCAGTGTGTGATCATTGATCGCTGAAATAATGCCATCGCCTACACAAGGTGGCAGACTGAAACAAAAATATAAAACTTCTTCCGTGCATTTTGTATAATAGGGAGGAAGCGGTTCTTGCGGAAATAAATCAGCATAATTGAAAAAAATCCGTTTGGAAGAAACCGATGCTACTTCAAAAAATCCAATAATTTTCTCATTGGGATTAGTAATGGATTTCAGATTTCCGTAAAAAAACCCTGGTTGATTTTGCGATAGCAGACTGCCATTTCCGGACAGTTTTTGTAACGTTTTATAAAAAGTATAAGCCGACAAACTCTCTACATAACGACGAACTAAAATGCTATACCGGTGTGAAATAATGTAATTTTGATCGCTTATAAAACGCACTGGAAATGTATCGCGATCTTCTGCTAATCCTGTAGTGTTATTCAAAAGCACAGTGTCTGATTTTTGGGTTCCATAACACGTTTTAGTTTCGGTCGTGATTAATTGTGTGCCAATTTCTTGTTCTCCAAGCACAATGGCTTCATTTCGGTTCCATTTGGGTGCAATAACTTTATAGGTTTCTTCGTATTCGTAACGGTAGTATTTTGATTTGAAAGTGGGATCGAAACTATTGACACTCATTTCAACTCCTCGTTCTCCATTTCGAACTACAACAGCAGGAATCACACTTTCAATTTCATTGACGGTCGTTAGTTTTTCGGCGGTTGATGTGTACGAACGTCCTGATTCCGTTGTAATGTTTAGTTTGTAGGTGCGTTCAGGAGTTGCTTGAAAGGGATTCTCAGAAACATAAACTCCGTTGACCTCATTGAAATTGTACTGGTTTCCCAAATCATCGGTAACAAAAACAATAGCACCCGATTCAAAAGTAGGTCCGCTAGTTTCCAAACGATACGTTTTCGAGATTTTGATTTCCTGTTGTTTCAGTTCATTCGTGATTGTTGCTTCTACTACAAGAGCTTCTTCAAAAGTGTTTGATTGAAGCGCATATTGCTCGGTACATCCTTGAAAAAGAATACTCAAAAGCAAAACGAAACAAGTTTGATACAGCTGTTTTATCATAGTTCTTAAAACTTAAAGTTATAGCTAATAGTCGGGACAGGAATTGCAAAAATGCTGGTTTTATAAGCTTTTATTTGTCCGGTCTTGGTGATAAAATAAATAGAATAAGGATTGTTTCGACCCAAAACATTATAAACGGAAAGATTCCAAAAACTGTGGGCTAATTTCTTTAGCTTGTGATTTCCTTCGATATTAAATCCAACATCTAGCCGATAATAATCTGGAATTCGAAATTTATTGCGGTCACTATATAAAGTATATTCGGCGTTGCCGTAGGTATAGGCTCCAATTGGGTAGGTGATGGGTCGGCCTGTTTGATATACAAAATTACTTGAAAAACTAAATCTTTTGGTAAACTTCCAGTTCAAGACGGCACTGACATCATGAGGTTTGTCGAAATTGGCAGCGAAAAAATTCCCGTTGTTCACTTTTTCCTCGTTAAAAGGGCTGTCCAATTTAATGAAAGTTCTAGAATAGGTATAGCCCAGCCAGCCGTTTAGTCGGCCTATTTCTTTCTTTAGTAAGAATTCAATTCCATACGCTTTTCCTGTGCCTTGTAGGAGTTGGGTTTCGATGTTTTTACTCAAAAATAAATCGGCACCTACTTTGTAATCGAGGATGTTTTTCGTTTTCTTGTAATAACCTTCAATACTAACTTCAAAAACGGCATCATACAAATCTTTATAAAACCCAAGAGAATATTGCTCGGCACTTTGAGGCTTGACATTTAGATCAGATAATTTCCATGTGTCGGTTGGCGATTGCGTAGTATTGCTGAATAGCAAGTGAATGTACTGGTAGGTTTTATCATAACCGGCTTTCACCGAGAAATCATCGGTAATAAAATAGCGCGCTGCTAGTCGAGGCTCTAACCCGCCATAGCTCTTAAAAATGGAATTGTTGCCATACTTTTTAACAGTGACTACTGTTGCATCGCTTTTCGGAGTATTGGCCTCGTAGATTCGTGGAGCAGCGGCTCCTAAAGCGCTATAAAAGGAATAGCGCAATCCAATATCAAGCAGTAATTTTTCAGAAATTTTGAAATTATCGGATAAATAGAAAGCTGATTCCAATCCTTTTTCTTTATCAATAGTGACGGGCGTAAGCAGTGACTGGCTGTTCTTAGGAGTTAAGTATCCGGGATTAATCTGATATATCTTACTGGAAAAGCCATAATTCAGTTTGTGCTTTTTGTTAAACGAGTAGGTTAGTTTCGTTAGAAATTGCGTTTCGTTGATTTTATACCCATAGTCGAACGAGTTCAAACCGGTTGTTTCATAATCGATATTGAATTGATATTCGCTATTGGTTACGATGAAAGCGGCTTTGTTTTTAGCCGTAAATTGGTGTTCCCATTTCAACGTAAAAAGGCGGTTGCTGTACTTGTACAACGAGTCTGAGGAAATGCTAAACGCATCTTTGCTATAATAGAAACTGGTTTCAAGAGAATTGTTAGCATTCCATTTGTGGTTGTATTTGACAATACCGTCATAAAAGGAGGCCTGACTGTTTTGTAAAGTAGATTCTCTCAAACTTCTTAGAATCCAACCGGAATAGGTCGCTCTTCCACCAACAACCAGACTCGAGTGGTCTTTAATGATTGGAGTTGAAATGCTGATGGTACTCGTGACTGGGCCAATGCCGCCTTCGCCTGAGAAAGTACTGAAGCTCCCGTTTTTGGTGCTAATGTCGAAAACAGAGGACAATCGTCCACCAAATTCGGCAGGAATGCTTCCTTTGTATATGGCTGCTTTGCTTGTAGTATATGGGTTTAAAGCCGAGAAAAATCCAAAAAAGTGAGCGGGATTGTACAGCACTGCATTGTCTAGAAGAATTAAGTTTTGGTCTTCTTTTCCTCCTCTAACATTAAATCCAGCAGAACCTTCTCCAGCTGTTTTTATTCCGGGTAACGTAGTGGCGACTTTCAATAAATCGCGTTCTCCCAAAATTAAGGGGATGTTTTTTATGCCTTCAGAACTCAAGGTGGTAACTCCAGCAATAGCGGTTCTGGTGCTTTGATTTTTTTTACCTTTTACAAGGACTTCTTTAAGTTGGTTGATGCTTTCTGAAACAGAAATATCAAGATTTCCATCACTATACACCATTACCTTCTTAGTGAAAGTAGCGAAATTAAGTGATTCGGTTTGTATTGTATTCAAACCGTAAGGAAGGTCGAGCGAATAGTATCCATTTTTATCGGAAGTGCTGTTGTATTTTTTGTTGCGAACCCGAATTAAAAGATTTGGAATATTTTCCCCTGTTTTTGCATTCCGAATTTGACCCGACAGCATAAATATTTTTTGATTGGCCCTCTTGCTTTCTTTTCCTATCAAAAGTACTGTCGCATTTTTCTTGGAAGCGGTAATGGAATCATATTGCTGGTAGAATACAGGTTTTTCAGGGTCGGAATCTGTTGTAGTCTCCAAAGTGGTTTTTCCAAAATAAGCCTCAGGAAGTGTTTCGAATAGCAGGCTGTTATTGGTTAGGATTACTTTGTTTCCCGTAATGAAATAATTCAGCGTAGTTTTTCTAAAGAGATCATCTAAGACAAATTTCAGTGGTTTTTTTTGGTAGCTGCCCGACACAGAATCTTTGTAAGTGTCCAACCATGTTGCATCATAAAAAAAATGATAGGACGATTTCTTTTCAATGGCTAGTAAAGCGCTTTTTCTTGAAATGGCTTGAAAGTCAATGGTAATTTGGTCTTTATCATCTTGTGAAAAAGTCAGCAATGGAAAAAACAAGAATAGCGCTAAGAACAGTAGTTTTTTCATTTGCTCGTAGTCGTTTCGGTAGCTATCAAACCATCCAAAAATTGAATCAAACCACCAACAAATTCTATAGAATCGGAAGTGTCAGCCATACGATTTTGGGTATAATACTCGGTTATTTTTGATTCGTAATTTGGAAATAGTTTGACTAGGTCTTTTCGGCTTGCAATTCTAGTATAAGCAGTGCGATACCCAAGGACAAATTCTTTTTTTTCCTGAAAGGAACTCCATAAGGCGTCCGTGGTCAAGGTTTCTAATCGAGTTTTGCGATGTTTTACATAAAAAATAAGGTTGGCACCAACAGTATGCTCTTCATAAAAACCGGATAAAAATTTGGATTGCGTGGCCGAAGGGGTTCTTAAACAAATGAATTTCTTACCGTCTAACGAAAAGAAATCAGTTTTTTCTGTAATCAAATTAATCCCTAAAGTATTGTTGGCACCGTCCATTTTAGCAATCAAAACATCAGCATATTCATCGTATTTCAAAGAAACATCGGTATACAATTGGCCGTCGTAATAAACAGTTCCTTGTTGATATTGATTGTTGTAGTACGGAAAACTCTTGTCAAGGGTTTTGTAACTGTTTTGATGAATAGTACCGTTGTTAATCCCCAAAGTATTGGTTCCAATTTTGGAATCAAAAAAACGAACGATATCATTGGCCTTGTTATTTTGACAATATCCATTGAAAACAAAGGCAATACAGCTGAAAACAGTGCTTAAAGAAAGGATTTTCTTGCGCCAGAAATTTTTTGGCGTCGCGATGCTATTGCTGTAAGGTTGGGAATATTTCAAGTAGCTTTTTTTTATTTTTATAAAGATAAAAAGATGGTTGGTATTTGGGCAAAAGTAATTGCCAAATTTTATCGATTCTTAAATAGTAATAGAATTTCAGCTTATTGTTCAGCTCTTTGGTTGCTTAGGGCATTCCCTTTCAGGTCGGGCTGTACGCACTCGCTTCCCGATGCATCGGGAGAGCTCAAACAATGCTGCCATCCCTAATGCGAAACCCATCTAAAAAAGAAAACCCCAACTCAAATTAATGAATTGGGGGTTTTTATACAGTCGAAAAAAATTATCTTTTATCGTCTCTTCTCGGTCCTCTATCGTCACGTCTTTCAGGACGAGGTCCACGGTCTTCTCTCGGAGCCGCATTTTCATCTCTCGGAGGTCTTGGTAAAAGCGCTTTTCTAGATACTTTTTCTTTTCTAGTTTTCGGATCAATACCTAAGTATTTCACTTCAAAAACATCACCCATGTTCACTACATCCGTAACATTTTCAGTGCGTTCCCAAGCTAATTCCGATACGTGTAATAACACTTCATTTCCTGGAGCTTGCGTATATTCTACTACAGCACCAAAATCCAGTAATTTAATTACTTTCACTTCATAAGATTCACCAACCGTTGGCTTGAAAATAATCGAGTCGATTTTGGCTAATACTGCTGCAATTCCGTCTGGATCTGTTCCTAAAATTTCCACCACACCTTGTTCGTCCACTTCGTTAATGACGATTGTAGTTCCAGTAGCTTTTTGCAATTCTTGAATTACTTTTCCACCAGGTCCGATTAAGGCACCGATGAAAGCACCAGGAATAGTTCTCATGATGATTTTTGGAGCATGTGCTTTAACATCAGTTCTTGGTTGCGCCAAGGTTTCTGTTAGTTTTCCTAAGATATGCAAACGTCCATCACGAGCTTGAGCCAAAGCTTGCTCCATGATTTCATATTTCAATCCATCAATCTTGATGTCCATTTGACACGCTGTTATTCCCTCTGAAGTCCCCGTTACTTTAAAGTCCATATCTCCTAAGTGATCTTCATCACCTAAGATATCCGACAATACCGCAAAACGATCTCCGTCGGTAATCAATCCCATCGCAATTCCTGAAACCGGACGAATCATTTGAACTCCAGCATCCATTAACGATAATGTTCCAGCACAAACTGTTGCCATTGAAGACGAACCATTCGATTCCAACACCTCTGAAACCACACGAATAGTGTAAGGACAATCAGCAGGAATCATGTTTTTCAAGGCGCGTTGCGCCAAGTTTCCGTGACCCACTTCTCTTCTTGAAGTTCCTCTCAAAGGACGAGCTTCTCCGGTTGAAAATGGAGGGAAGTTATAATGCAAATAGAATTTTTCTTCTCCTTGTTCTGATGGGGAATCAATTTGGTTGGCCTCTCTAGATGTTCCTAAAGTTGCTGTTGCCAATGCTTGAGTTTCTCCACGAGTAAACAATGCTGATCCGTGAACCGATGGTAAGTAATCTACTTCACACCAGATTGGTCTGATTTCGGTTGTTTTTCTTCCGTCAAGACGTGTTCCTAAATCTAGGGTTACGTTACGAACGGCTTCTTTATTGGTTTTGTAGAAATATTTGGAAACTAAATCTCCGTTTTCTGCCAATTCTTCTTCCGTAAATAAGGCTTTCACTTCTTCTTTTACCGCATCAAATGCTGCTGAACGTTCGTGTTTAGCAGAACCTTTGCTGGCAATAGCATAAATTTTATCGTAAGCGGCTGCTTTTACTTTAGCGTAAATAGCATCGTCAGATTTTTCTTGTTCATAGGTACGAACTTCTTTTTTTCCAAAAGCTGCTTGCAAACGTTCTTGTGCAGCGATTTGATTTTTGATGTGTTCGTGAGCAAATTTGATAGCTTCTACCATTTCTGCTTCTGAAATTTCTTTCATTTCACCTTCTACCATGGCGATAGAATCGGTTGAAGCTCCAATCATCATGTCGATATCCGACAATTCTAATTGAGCACGAGAAGGGTTGATGATGAATTTCCCGTCAATTCTTCCTACTCTAGCTTCAGAAATTAAGGTTTCGAATGGAATGTCAGACAACGCTAAAGCTGCCGAAGCGGCTAATCCTGCTAATGCGTCTGGCATTACATTGTCATCATGCGACATCAACTGAATCATCACTTGAACTTCAGCATGATAGTCACTTGGGAAAAGCGGACGCAATACACGGTCTACTAATCTCATGGTTAGCACTTCATTATCACTTGGACGCGCTTCTCTTTTGAAGAAACCTCCAGGGAAACGACCTGCTGCTGCAAATTTTTCACGATAATCTACCGTTAATGGTAAAAAGTCGATGCCTGGACTTGCTTTTCTTGCGGATACTACTGTTCCTAAAATAACAGTATTTCCAATTCTAACTACTACGGAACCATCAGCTTGTTTGGCCAAACGTCCCGTCTCGATTGTGATGCTTCTGCCATCACCTAAATCGATTTTCTCTACAAATAATTGTGGAATCATAAATTTTCCTTTTTTAATTTTACATTGGTTCTCTGCCTGTCGACAGAATAGTTGTGTTGTTGTAGTTGTTGTGTACCCAATGAAAAACCAAACTTTTTTTCTGTGCTTATTATAAAAAAAAAGAGGCGCGTGAGCACCTCTTTTTTGTATTGATTATTTTCTAATATTCAATTCTTTGATAATCTCACGGTATCTGTTGATTTCTGTTTTCTTCAAGTAATCTAAAAGACTTCTTCTTTTACCTACTAATTTCACTAGGGAACGCTCGGTATTGTAATCGTGACGATTTTTTTTCAAGTGTTCAGTCAAGTGATTGATTCTGAATGTGAACAATGCAATTTGTCCTTCTGCAGATCCTGTATTCTCTGCTTTTCCTCCGTGTTTAGCGAAGATTTCTGCTTTAACTTCTGTAGTTAAGTACATGCTAATATTATTTAAATGATTATTATGTATGAATGAGATTCTCTCAATTCGTGTGCAAAGGTAAACTTTATTTTTAAAGTTCCAAGTAATTTGCTTGTTAATACAACTTCGCAATTTCGCTATTCACAAATTCCAAAAAGCGTTCGTCTTCTGCGGTAAATGGATCTAGGACATTCGAATCGATATCAATTTGACCAATGTTTTCGCCATTAACAAAAAGGGGCACCACGATTTCTGATTTTACGGTGAAGCTACAAGCAATATAGTTGTCTTGTGCTTGTACGTCGGGCACGACAAAGTTCTCATTAGAAACAGCTACTTGCCCGCAAATGCCTTTTCCAAAAGGGATTATCGTATGATCGGTTGGTGCGCCAACATAGGGTCCTAAATGTAATGTTTGTGTTTCGTGATTCGCAAAGTAAAAACCAACCCAAGTGTAATAGTCAATATTGGATTCGAGCAATTGGCAAATTTGGAGTAGTTTTTCATCGCGCGTGGCGCTGTCTTGTGACAGAATAGTTTGTACTTGAGGTTTTAGAGCTTCAAATGTCATGGTTCGTTCGATTTGCGTTAGGGATTATCTCATGGGTTGCGACTTGTAATTGGTATTCGATGAATTCCATCGAAGGCGGCATCCTTAACACGAAGTGGTGAGATAGATCCGAAAGTCCGATCGGAAAGGTAATGCTATTACTGTTGTGCAAAAGTAATCCTTGCAAAGTGTTTTAAATTATATAAATTTGTTAAAAAATTTCTTGAAAGACTATTTTTTGCAATACCGCTCCTTCTTCTTATTTCTTTTGAAATTCTTTTCGGTATATGTCGGACTCACTTTGGCATACGAGTTTTATTTGAGTCGGTTTGCCAGTCCATTGGTTTTTCAGGTTGACGATTTCACGCAATTGGTGGCGCGTCAGGTGCAACAAACACTGCAATTTCTGGGATATCAAAGTAGTTTGATGCTGCACGAGCACCAGGCTTCGGTAAAGTTATTTTTGAACCATAGGTATGTTTCTCGAGTAGTAGAAGGTTGTAATGCGCTGAGTGTTATCATTCTTTTTGCGGCGTTTGTCGTGGCTTTTTCAGGGCGATGGAAAACAACAATCAGCTACATTGTCCTTGGAAGTTTGATGATTCATTTGATGAATGTGCTGCGAATCGCCTTGTTATCGATGGCTTTGTATTACCATCCGGATCAAGAAGGCATTTTGCATGGTGTTATTTTTCCTTTGATCATTTATGGGTTTGTGTTTGGATTGTGGGTGCTTTGGGTGAATAAATTCTCGAACTATGCTTCAAAAAATACTAAGTAATAAAGTTAAGATTGTCCTTGTAGTGCTCTTGGTCTTAGCTTTGGCGCTGATTCGGGCTTTTGAGGACGTGCTTTTTTACGACCCTTTTTCGGCTTACTTCAAGAACGATTATTTGAATTTAGCTTTTCCAACATTTGAAAGGTTGCCCTTATTTTTAGCGATGAGTTTTCGGTATTTTCTGAATTCGGCACTTTCATTGGCTATTATTTATGTTTTGTTTAAAGATCTGGGCTTGACCAAATTTGCATCTGTTTTATATCTCGTGTTTTTTGTAATTCTGATTACTGCCTTTTTTCTACTGCTAACATTTTCGGACAGTCACCATAATTTCGCTTTGTTTTATGTGCGTCGGTTTTTAATTCAACCTTTGTTTTTATTGCTATTTGTTCCGGCTTTTTTCTATCAAAAACAACAAAAATGAGTTCGTTTTTCGTACCTTTAAGTTGCCATTAGAGGCAAAAAAAGACTATGAAAATTGTCAAACATTCTGGAGATATTGTAGAATACAATCCTGAAAAACTTAAAACGTCTCTTTTAAAATCAGGCGCGAATAGCACTCTTGTTGCCTCTATTTTGAAAGGAATTGAAAAGGAAGTGTACGAAGGGATGACGACCAAACAAATCTACAAATTGGCTTTCCGTAATTTGAAGAAAGCCTCCAATTCGCATGCAGCACGATATAACTTAAGGAAAGCAATTCAATTGCTCGGTCCTGCCGGTTTTTTCTTTGAAAAATTTATTGCTCGTCTTTTTGCAGCAGATCACTTTGATGCCAAAATTAATTTGACGCTGCAAGGCCATTGTGTAAGTCATGAAATTGATGTGGCGGTTCAAAAAAACAATAGTATCGCCATGGTAGAATGCAAATTCCACGCCAGTCAAGAAGCCACCACCGACGTTAAAGTACCCATGTATATTCTGTCGAGATTCAATGATTTGAGAGACAAATCTCATGATGTTTTTTCGAGAAATGATCTAGTATCCCAATGTTGGATTGTTACCAACAATAGGTTTACAGGCGATGCAGTGACTTTTGCCAATTGTTCGGGATTACATTTATTGAGTTGGGATTTACCGAAAGACAATAACTTGCGGACTAAAATCGATTCTAATTTTTTATATCCTGTAACTTGCCTGACGACTTTGTCTCTGGTTGAGAAGGACAAGCTGTTAATTCTGGATGTGATTTTGGTAAAGGAAATCATCAACAATTCGCAATGCTTAGATAAAATAGGATTGTCTCCCAACCGAATCAAAAACGTATTGAAAGAAGCGGCTGATTTATGCCAGTATATTTGAACTTACGATTGACTAAATTTATGGTATCATGAAAATCAAATTTCTAGGAGGGGCTGGTACGGTAACTGGTTCCAAAACGCTTATCGAAAGCAACGGATTGAGAATATTAATTGATTGCGGTCAATTTCAAGGCCTCAAAGCGTTACGGGAACTCAATTGGGAGCCGTTATCGGTTTTGCCATCAACGATTGATTTTGTTTTGCTAACTCATGGACATTTGGATCATTGTGGATGGTTGCCTCGAATGGTAAATCAAGGTTTCAAGGGGAAAATTTTTTGCACGAGTCCAACGGCGGCGATCACCAAATTAATCCTATTGGATAGTGCCAAGATTCAAGAGGAAGAAGCTCGACAAGCCAATAAAGAACACTATTCGAAACATGAAATCGCAGAACCACTTTATACCGTCCATCAGGCAGAGCAGGTTTTTCCGCTTTTTAGAATTATTAAAACCGGTGAATCGATTGCATTAGATCCGGAAGTGAATGCCGTATTTACTAATGCCGGACATATACTAGGAGCGTGTTCGATAGCATTGCATCTTGAAAATAAGACGCTAGTTTTTTCAGGGGATTTAGGTCGCGACAATGATGTTTTACTTTATCCACCTACCAAACCAAAGAAAGCAGATGGTATTTTTTTAGAAAGTACTTATGGCAATCGCATCCACCCGAACACCGATGCAAAATTGGAATTGGAAACCTACATTAATAACACCGTGGCAAAAGGAGGAACGGTTATTATTCCAAGTTTTGCAGTTGAACGAGCTCAAACCATAATGTATTTGTTGTGGCAATTGAAAGAAGAAGGGAGAATTCCCAATATTCCCTACATTATTGACACGCCCATGGGGATTAGTGTTTTGGAAATTTTTTCAGGCAACAGAAAATGGCACAAGTTGCCCGAACACGAATACATCGCCATGTGCAAAATGTTTCGTATGATTTCTGATTACCAAGAAACAGTAGCCACTATTTTCGACGAACAACCTAAAGTCGTTATTGCCGCCAGCGGAATGATAACTGGAGGAAGAGTATTAAGTTATTTGGAGCGCTATATCGGTTTGCCCGAAACCACAGTTATTATTATTGGATATCAAGCAGAAGGAACGCGTGGAAGAAAATTATTGGAAGGCGCAAAAGACATCAAAATTCGCGGGAAATACTACACGGTAGCCGCTACTATTTTAGAAATCGAAAGTTTGTCAGCACATGGCGACCAAAATGATTTGTTGCATTGGTTATCCGAACTGGAAAGTCCGCCTAAAAAAGTATTTTTAGTACATGGTGAAAACCAACCGGCCGACGAACTTCGAATAAAAATTCAAGAGCAATATGGTTTTGATTGCCATGTTGCCATGATGGGTCAAGAGGTGGAATGGTAAATTTTTAACAATAAATTGGTTTATAAAGCTTGTTTAATTCTTAATTTTGGGGCATGAAATTGAAAAAACATCTTAGTGTTTGTTTGGCTTTCTTTATGTTGGTTTCCAATGTGGGGTTTGCCTTTAACATTCATTATTGTGGAAAATCAATTGCTTCCATCACCTTAAAAACTTCCTTTTTAGCATCGGCTTCCGAGAAGAATTGTTGCGGTAGTGCTGAAAAAAAAGCACCTTGCTGTAAAAACAAAACGGTACATTTTCAAAAAAAAATCGATCAAGCTGTTGTTAAATCAATGGCCTTTCAAACTAATGAATTTTGTGTCTTAGAGAAATGGCACCCACTTGTTTTTACACCTATTTGTCACTTTGACACGCGGGAAATAGCAGCCTATTACTGTGATGCTAATGCACCACCACTCTTCAAATTACACCATCAATTTATTTTCTACGACCAAATTTAAAGTTTAGGGTTGCGCATCGTGCGGAACTGCTATTGTAAACTTTAAATTAAAATCATGAAAAAACGAATAAAAGTGCTTTTATTCGCTCTGTTTGCTACTTCAAGTCTGTTGGCTCAAGAGCCTATCAAAAAAGATACTTTGAAAACAGTTCAAGTAGAATCCAGTCGGAAAAGCATTAAAAAATCGTATAGCATTACTTCTAATACAACATTAGTGACTAGCAAAGAGTTGCTAAAAGCTGCATGTTGCAATCTTGCGGAGAGTTTCGAAACCAATCCGTCTATTGATGTCAATTTTTCGGATGCATTAACCGGAACAAAGCAAATCAAAATGCTGGGTTTGACGAGTCCGTACCTAATGATTACCGAAGAGAATATTCCGTCAGTTCGAGGGGCTTCTCAAGCGTATGGTTTGTCTTTTACTCCGGGTACTTGGGTCGAAAGCATTCAAATTACTAAAGGCGCTGGTTCAGTAGTGAACGGTTACGAAAGTATTTCGGGTCAAATTAATACGGAGTTGATCAAACCCATCAACAACATTCCTTTTTTCTTGAATGTATACGGGGCATCGGATTCTCGGTTTGAACTCAATACCCATTTCAACAAAAAAATATCGGATAAATGGAGTAGTACTTTGTTTGTGCATGGTAACGCTCGGGTGGCTAAAAACGACATGAACAACGATGGCTTCTTAGACAATCCGCTGGCTAAGCAAGTCAATGTCTTGAACCGGTATCAATATTATAATGCCGAAAAAGGTTGGGTGAGTTTTATCAATTTTCGATATATGAATGATAAAAAGCAAACGGGTCAAATCGATTTTGATCCTAAGCGAGACAAAGGCACCACCAATCGTTGGGGTTCTGAAATTAACACCGAACGAATGGATGTTTCTACCAAAGTCGGTTATATTTTTAAAGACATGCCGTTCCAAAGTGTCGGATTTCAAAATGCGTTTAACAGCCACAATCAGAATTCGTATTTTGGACTGAATCGATATGATATCAAGCAAAATAGTTACTACTCGAACTTGATTTTCAATTCGATCATAAGCAATACCATGCACAAATTTGCGACAGGTTTGAATTTTACATACGACCAGTACCAAGAGTTTGTGAATGTCAAAGATTACAGCCGAATTGATAATTCTGTGGGCGCTTTTTTTGAATATACATACGACAACACGGATAATTTCAGCGTCATTTTTGGAGGTCGAATTGATCAGCACAATCGTTTGGGAACTTTCTTAACACCGCGGGTTCATCTGCGATACAATCCTTGGGAAAAAGGAGTTTTGAGATTGTCGGCAGGAAGAGGCAAACGAGCGGCGAATATTTTTGCTGAAAACCAACAGCTTTTCGCTAGTTCCAGATCGTTTGATGTATTGAATTCGGGTGGAAAAGTGTACGGATTAGATCCTGAAATTGCATGGAATTACGGGATTAGCTTCAGTCAGAAATTTTTTCTTTTCGGAAAGAACTCGGACATCAGTTTTGATTTTTATCGAACCGATTTTCAAAAACAAGCCGTTGTTGATTTGTATCAAAGTCCACAGCAAGTATTGTTCTACAATCTCCAAGGAAAATCTTTTGCAAACAGCCTGCAGATCGATTTCAATTATGAACTGGCGAAACATTTGAATTTGCGAACTGCTTACAAGTATTACGACATTCAAACTCAATATATATCGGGAACTTTTGAAAGACCGTTGCAAGCCAAACACCGATTTTTTGGTAATTTAGAATTCGAAACATACGTTCAAGAAAAGGGCAAACAATGGAAGTTCGATTATACGTTAAATTGGTTGGGCAAGCAAAAATTACCAACTACGCGAACCAATCCTCTTTCAGATCAAATGCCCGTTTATTCGCCTTCGTTTTCGGTGATGAATGTTCAGGTAACTCGAGTTTTTTCGCCTACATTTGAAATGTACTTGGGCGGAGAAAATATTGGGAATTATCAGCAAGAAAAAGCCATAGTAGGAAGTGAAAATCCTTTTGGTCCAACCTTCGATACCTCGATTGTATATGCGCCTGTTTTTGGACAAATGTATTATGCGGGCTTGCGTTTTAAGATTAAATAAACATATAGAAATAGTAACTAATAAAGTAGAAAAAATGAAAAATATAGCAATGATTTTTTTGTTAGCATTGGTTGGAATAACCACGCAAGCACAAGAAAAAAAGAATAAGAATGCCAAATATACTATTGAAGTCAATGGCAATTGTGAGCAATGTAAAAAGCGTATTGAAAAAGCGGCTTATAGTGTTTCGGGAGTGAAATCGGCGAATTGGAATGTTGAATCCCATCAATTAAGCTTGATTCTGAATGAAGATAAAGCAACAATTTTAGACGTAAAAAAAGCCATCGCGAAGGTAGGGCACGATACCGATGAAGTAAAAGCCACTACTGAAGTATACGATAAATTGCATTCTTGTTGCAAATACGAAAGAAAGTAAACCGTTAAGATATCTTTAAAATACCCCAATAGATTGTGGTTCAAGTAAATTATTCTTACTTTCACATCCTTAAAAATTAAAATACCTATGAATCAGTTTGATTGGACCCAATTATTAAATCCAGAATTTTACATCACTTTTGAAATTGGAGGCATTCAACTTGGTTTGTATATTGTTTTATTTATTGTTTTTGCCGAAACGGGTTTGTTTGCAGGCTTTTTCCTTCCTGGAGATAGTTTACTTTTTTTATCTGGAATTTACAGCCGAGATTTAATTCAAAGCATCGCTTTTATCGACAATGATTTCTTTAATGTAACATTATTGTCGGCCTTAATCGCAGTTGTAGGTGTGTTAGGAAATATGGTAGGTTATTGGTTTGGAGCTAAGAGTGGTTACTATTTGTTCAAAAAAGAAGATAGTTTTTGGTTTAAGAAAAAGTACTTGCTGCAATCGAAAGATTTCTTTGAAAAATACGGAGGAAAGGCTATCATCTTTGCACGGTTCTTGCCAATCATTAGAACCTTTGCCCCAATAGTAGCAGGAATCGTTTCTATGGATAAAAAGAAATTCATGTTCTTTAATGTTTTGAGTTCGTTCTTATGGTCGTTTGTTTTGATTTTTTCCGGTCATTATTTGTATGGCTTTTTCTTGCAACACGGCATCGATTTGAAAGAGCATATTGAATGGATTGTGATTGGAATTATATTGGTATCTACGTTTCCAGTTTTTATGAAATTGCTGAAGAAACGACCAGCAGATAAATAATAAAAAACCCGCCTTGTAGTAAGGCGGGTTTTTTTATTCAAGATTGTGATTCGTAAATCAACAATCAAATTTCGTAGATAGATTGTTTACATCATTCCTGGCATTCCACCGCCCATTGGCATTCCGCCGCCAGCGTTTTCTTCTTTAATTTCTACTAAAGCACATTCTGTAGTTAAAATCATTCCAGCTACAGAAGCAGCATTTTCAAGGGCTACACGAGTTACTTTTTTAGGATCGATGATTCCAGCTTTTAGCATGTCTACGTATTCATCTGTTTTGGCATTGTATCCAAAATCACCTTTTCCTTCCGCTACTTTTGCCACCACTACTGAACCTTCTAGACCAGCGTTTTCAACAATAGTTCTTAATGGAGATTCCACAGCACGGGAAACAATTTGGATTCCAGTTGCTTCGTCAGCATTGTCTGCTTTCAAATCCTTAAGAACATTTTTTGCTCTTAATAGGGCAACGCCACCACCGGCAACGATACCTTCTTCTACAGCAGCACGTGTTGCGTGTAAGGCATCATCTACACGGTCTTTTTTCTCTTTCATTTCCACTTCAGAAGCAGCTCCAACATAAAGAACAGCAACACCACCAGCCAATTTGGCCAAACGTTCTTGCAGTTTTTCTTTGTCGTATTCCGAAGTTGTGGCTTCCATTTGCCCTTTGATTTGATTTACTCTATTTTTAATCATATCAGCATCACCAGCACCACTAACTACAGTTGTATTGTCTTTGTCAATGGTTACTCGTTTAGCAGTTCCCAACATATCCATCGTAGTGTTTTCTAGAGTGTAACCTCTTTCTTCTGAAATCACCGTTCCGCCGGTTAAGATTGCAATATCTTCTAGCATTGCTTTTCTACGATCACCAAAACCTGGAGCTTTTACCGCTGCGATTTTCAAAGCACCTCTTAATTTATTTACGACTAAGGTCGACAAAGCTTCTCCATCAACATCTTCGGCGATGATTAGCAATGGTTTCCCAGATTGAGCTACGGGTTCTAGAACTGGTAATAATTCTTTTAGAGACGATACTTTCTTATCGTATAATAGAATGTAAGGATTTTCCAGTTCGGCCTCCATTTTTTCAGGATTGGTCACGAAATATGGCGAAAGGTAACCACGGTCAAATTGCATTCCTTCTACAACATCCACATAGGTATCTGTTCCTTTAGCTTCTTCTACGGTAATCACACCTTCTTTTCCTACTTTGGCGAAAGCATTGGCGATTAATTCCCCGATCACTTCGTCGTTATTAGCAGAAATAGAAGCAATCTGTTTAATTTTTTCAGAATCACTTCCGACCACTTTGGCTTGTTTGGTCAAATCGGCCACGATGGCTTCAACAGCTTTGTCGATACCTCTTTTTAAGTCCATTGGATTGGCACCTGCTGCTACGTTTTTCAAGCCTTCTTTCACGATAGCTTGTGCTAAAACAGTAGCGGTTGTAGTTCCGTCGCCAGCTAAATCATTAGTTTTCGAAGCCACTTCTTTTACCATTTGAGCACCCATATTTTCTAAAGGATCTTTCAATTCAATTTCCTTAGCAACTGTAACGCCGTCTTTGGTAACGGTGGGTCCGCCAAATGATTTTCCAATGATTACATTACGTCCTTTTGGTCCTAAGGTCACTTTTACTGCATTGGCTAATGCATCCACTCCACGTTTTAATCCGTCACGTGCTTCAATATCAAATTTTATATCTTTTGCCATTTTGTGTTCATTTTATTCCGTTGCGCATGTTCTATTTCGACTGCGCCTCGGTGGTTAGTTATTTTTTACGGTTTGTTTTTAGATAATTGCAAGAATATCGTCTTCTCTCATCATTAAATAATCTTTTCCGTCTAATTTCAATTCGGTACCAGCATATTTTCCATAAAGAACGGAGTCGCCCACTTTAACAGTCATTGCGTGATCTTTTGTTCCGTTTCCAACTGCTACTACGGTTCCTTTTTGAGGTTTTTCCTTAGCGGTATCAGGAATGAAAATCCCAGATGCTGTTTTGGTTTCAGCGGCTACAGGTTCAATGAGAACGCGGTCTGATAACGGTTTGATGTTTAATGCCATAATCTGTATATTTTTTAATGTTAGTAATGTGATGATTCCGTGCTTTTCAGAAATTGTGCCAAGGGTCAAAAACTGCCATTTTTGCTTAAAAAAAATGCCAGCATTGTCAAGCTGGCATTGGTTTTATTTGAAAAGGGAATTATTTTTTTTCCGGAGCAGCAGTAGCCGGAGCAGCTGGTGCTGGTGTTGCTGTTTTTGGAGCTTCAGTTGCAGCTGGCGTAGCAGCGGCAGGCACAGCAGCTTTAGGTGCAGCAGTTTCTGTTTTGTCAATGATTTTCGAATCGTTATCGCTTAAAGATCCGGTAAAACTTAAACTAGATAACATAATCAATAAAATCAAGATAGTAGCTAACGTCCAAGTACTTTTGTCTAGGAAATCGGTTGTTTTTTGAACACCACCAATCATTTGTGATCCGCCTAATGAAGAAGATAAACCGCCTCCTTTAGGATTTTGTACCATAATTACGATGATCAATAGAAAACAAACTATTGTGATTAAAACTAAAAAGATTGAAAATGTGCTCATTGTTATTTATTATTTTGTTGTAAATGTTTAATATCTAAAATTCGGTCTGCAAAGAAACTACTTTTTTCTGGATATTTCAAAATTAATATTTCATAAGCTTGAATTGCTTTTTGATATTTTTTTTGTTCCAAATAAACCCGTGCTAACGTCTCGGTCATTAACGAAGAATTGTCGGCATTGCTAGGTTCATAAAATATGGTTGGAATCTCAGCGTCTTTCTTGACTTGAGGAATTTTTGGGTTGGTTTCTATAAACTTATCAATTAAGACGTTTTTTTTTTGCTTCTCGAAATTGACTTCAGAAGTTGATTCAGTGGCTATTGGCTCGCTATTTTCATTTCGGTCGATAGGCTTAAACTTCGACAGTTGCAACCATTCTTGAAACGAATGTCTTTCATTTAGAGAGAAAGGCAATGGTTTTCCAAGTTCTAGATTTTCTGCTGATGCGGTTGGACTTGATTCTGTTGCTAATTCTGCTGGAATCTCGAATTCTTCTTCAACCTTTGTTTCAGGTTCTTCTATTGAAACGACTTCCATAACTTCTGATGTGGCTTCCTTGATAGAAGTTAACAGCGATTGCTCCACAGTGTTTTCGCGAACGATTAACTTTGGTTCTTCCGAAACTATTTCGCTTTCTTTTACAGTGATGTCTAGAATTTCAGCAACCTTCTGATCGTATAAGTTTTTGTGAATCGAGGTAAAAGTATCCGAAGTGATGAAATCAAACAAAACACTCCGATCGGTAGTATGAGCAGCTGCAATCTTTAATGCATAATTGTATTTGAAACTGTTTTGATTGTACAATCCTTTTAAATACAAAGCACGCGCACTTTGGAAATAAGGAAATTCTTGTACGATTTTTTCCAAAGCATCCGTTTGCTTGTCATGGACAGCATCGGGCTTGTTAATCAAATACGCAAATTCACTTACATTCATAGCGTCAAACTTAATAATGGACAGCTTCTAGTTTTATTGAAAACGGATACCAAAAGTAACGAATAAATTTTAAATCACCACTTTGCTAAGGAATCATTAAAGATGTCTTGTGTAATTCTTTCAAAAATTTCATCTAGTGCTGTTGTGAGGCTTGCGCCAACTAATTGTTGGTTGCCACTGTAATCGTAAAAGAAGGAGTAACGTTTGTTTTCGAAACTATCGGTTTCTTTATTTTTGTTCGAAAACCGAACATTTACCGTTACCGTTAATCGGTTTTGTGCCGCTTTTTGATCGGCAGTGGCCGTGGTCGGACTGATACGATAGTCTACAATTTCGCCTTCGTAAATTAAATCGCCACCCGAGCTCACTAAGTTCAAGCTAGTTTGGTTTTGAATTAAATTTTGCAAGCGTTGGGTAAAGGTTCGCTCTATACCAGGCTCAACTAAGGGCGCAGTATTTTGAAAGTAATTTACTTGAAAGGTTTTGGCATCAATTTTTCCAGTTCCAGTGAAATTGTAAACCGAACAGCTGTTGATGCTAAAAGCAACAAGGAAAAGTAAGATGTATTTGGAGTAGTTCATTATAAAATTTAAAATTCAAAGATATTCAAAATTAGTTGTTAGTTCGCTTACAAATCAAATTGCTTGATTTTTCGGTACAACGTTCTTTCCGAAATCCCTAATTCGTCCGCAGCAGCTTTGCGTTTGCCTTTGTTTTTTTCTAGTGATTTCTTGATCATTTCAATTTCCTTTTGTTCTAATTTCAGGACTTCTTCTTCCTCAACCGTTTCAGCAAAAAGATAATTATCATCGTTTTCTTCGAAATTTTCCTTGTCGTTTTGATGTGTAATTACAGCTGTTCTAGGAGTTTCTTCAAAGGTGATTTCACTTTCAGTGTCTTTGGAACCGTAAATTTTCTGAATTAAATTCGGATTGATTTCTTGCACTTTCGTGGACCCATTTTTCATCAGTTCTAGGGTAAGTTTCTTCAAATCGTTCAAATCACTTTTCATATCAAAAAGCACTTTGTATAAAATATCGCGCTCGGTACTAAAATCACTTTCCGATTTTTTATCCTTAATAACAGAAGGTAAATTGCTTCCTTCAATCGGTAAATACGACTGAAGTGTAGCAGCGGTAACGTCGCGATTCGTTTCTAAAACCGAGAGTTGTTCGGCTACATTTCGCAATTGTCTTATGTTACCGCTCCATCTAAATTTTTGTAAAACTTGAACAGCTTGATCGTCGAGTTTTAAAGGTGGCATTTTGTATTTGTGAGCAAAATCGGAGGCAAATTTCCGAAACAGCAAATGAATGTCGTCTTTGCGTTCTCTTAGAGGCGGAAGCGTAATGTCAACCGTACTCAATCTATAATACAAATCTTCCCTAAATTTCCCCTTTTGGATAGCGTCAAATAAATTTACGTTAGTCGCTGCTACGATGCGTACATTTGTTTTTTGTACTTGGGATGAACCCACTTTGATGAATTCTCCATTTTCTAAAACTCTCAACAAACGAACTTGGGTGGTTAGCGGCAATTCGCCTACTTCGTCCAAAAAAATGGTTCCGCCATTGGCCACTTCAAAATAACCTTCCCTTGTGCTAGTAGCTCCGGTGAAAGACCCTTTTTCATGTCCGAAAAGCTCACTATCAATAGTGCCTTCTGGAATGGCGCCACAGTTCACAGCAATATATTTTCCGTGTTTTCTATGCGAAAGCGAATGAATAATGCGTGGAATGTTTTCTTTTCCAACACCACTTTCTCCTGCCACTAAAACAGAAATGTCAGTTGGCGCCACTTGAATGGCTTTTTCGATAGCTCGATTCAGTTTCGGGTCGTTTCCAATAATCTCAAATCGCTGTTTAATTGCTTGAATACTTTCCATTTTTAAGGAATAAGAAATATGGAATAATTAAGAATTGCTTGGGATTGCTGATTAAAAATTACTCCTTATTAATGGTTAATTATTTTAGTTCATTTCGGAGTACCCGACGGCTTCACCGATTAAGGTGCCGCTGGTACAATTGGTAATCTTGACATTCACAAATTCTCCTATTTTATACTGTTCTTTCGGAAACACGACGGTTATGCTCTGAGAATTGCGGCCCGACCAATCTAATTCCGATTTTTTGGACGCTTTTTCAATCAAAACCTCTACCGTTTGTCCGACAAATTCCTTTGTTCTGAAAGCGCTGTGCGTTCTTTGCAGGTCTACTATTTCTTGCAAACGGCGCAATTTTGTAGCTTCTGGAACATCGTCTTCCATTTTTCGCCCCGCTAATGTTCCTGGTCTTTCAGAATAGGCATACATGTATCCAAAATCATATTTGACATATTCCATTAAGCTTAAAGTGTCTTGATGATCTTCTTCAGTTTCTGTCGGAAAACCAGCAATCAAATCTTGAGTAATTCCGCAATTTGGGATGATGCGATGAATGGTGTCAATTAAGGTTTTATATTCTTCACGCGTGTGCAATCGGTTCATTTCTTTTAAAATCCGATTGCTTCCGGATTGTACGGGCAAATGAATATGGTTGCAAATATTGTTGTATTTCGCAATGATATGCAACACTTCTTCATGCATGTCTTGAGGATTTGAAGTAGAGAACCGAATGCGCATCTTCGGAAAACGTACCGCAACCATTTCTAGCAATTGTTCAAAATTCACTGCAGTAGCACGTTGCATTTCGGAAGCTTTGTCGAAGTCTTTTTTCAAACCGCCACCATACCATAAATAACTATCCACATTTTGACCTAAGAGTGTAATTTCCTTGTAGCCTGCATTCCACAATTCTTGAATTTCATTTAAAATGCTTTGTGGTTCACGGCTGCGTTCGCGTCCGCGGGTAAAGGGCACCACACAAAACGTGCACATATTATCGCACCCTCGTGTAATCGAAACTAAAGCGGAAACGCCATTCGTCATCAAACGTACCGGAGCGATATCGCCATAGGTTTCGTCTTTCGATAAAATTACATTAATAGCGTCGCGGCCTTCTTCCACTTCTTGCAGTAAATTCGGCAAATCTTTATAAGCATCTGGACCCACAACGAGGTCTACAATTTTCTCTTCTTCTAAGAATTTGTCTTTCAATCGTTCTGCCATGCAGCCCAAAACACCAACTTTCATTTTCGGATTTACTTCTCGTTTCACTGCATTGTATTTCTCCAAACGTTTGCGAATGGTTTGTTCCGCCTTGTCGCGAATGGAGCAAGTATTCACCAAAACCAAGTCGGCTTCCTCTAGAATTTGTGTCGTATTGAAACCGTTTTCCAATAAAATGGAAGCTACAATTTCACTATCCGAAAAATTCATAGCACAACCATAGCTCTCTATAAATAGTTTTTTGGTGTTCTCGTTCTTTGGGTTTAATACCAAGCTTTCGCCTTGTTTGGTCTCGTCAACGGTCTTTTCCATAATGCTTTTAAAAGTGTTTTCTGCTGTGGCAAAGATAGTGCAATTTGAGAATTTCTGACAAGATGTCAGCCTAAGTATTTGCGTTAAATTTTTCAGAAGCTTTTTCCAGCTTTTCGTTGCAATCTTTTCCTTTTTAAAGAAAAAAGCAAAAGGATTTCCACTGCAATCTGGGCTAAATTAAATCTGAGGAATTTTGAAATCTCGATGAAATTGCCCAAAATTTCGGTCAACAACACAATATTTAAAAAATTTAGATACTTTTGCCACACAAACAAAAGCATTATGGCAAAGAATTTAGTGATCGTGGA
>Ga0208124_100212_pt1 | contig 27004 bp, 25 predicted proteins | sample LakWasM104_HOW12_2_FD_183922 | JGI IMG/M metagenome (GOLD analysis project Ga0208124, IMG submission 183922) | Freshwater sediment methanotrophic microbial communities from Lake Washington under simulated oxygen tension - Sediment Metagenome... | ecosystem: Environmental > Aquatic > Freshwater >...
CCTAACCAAAACCATCGACAAATTAGAACCTTACGCCGAAAATCCGATGCCTTCTACAGTTTTAGTTTTTTGCTACAAATACAAAACGTTAGACAAGCGAAAGAAAGTCACCAAGTTTATTGATAAAAACGGGTTGGTTTACGAGAGTAAAAAGCTTTACGAAAACCAAGTAGGGGAATGGATCAAGCGGGTTTTGCAAGGAAAAAGTTTTACTATTGAACCTAAAGCTAACGCCATGTTAGTGGAGTTTTTAGGCACCGACTTAAGCAAAATCAACAACGAATTGGAAAAGCTTGCGATTGTTCTTCCTAAAAATACAACAATCACCCCGAAACATATCGAAGAAAATATTGGCTTCAGTAAAGACTTTAATGTTTTCGAGTTGCGCAAAGCCATTGGGGATCGCAATCAAATGAAAGCGTATCAAATTGCGCAGTACTTTGCCGATAATCCTAAAGACAATCCGATGGTGGTCACGACAAGTTTGGTGTTTAGTTTTTTTGTGAACCTTTTGCAATACCATGGTTTGAAAGATAAAAACCCGAAAAATGTAGCGACTGTACTCAAAGTCAATCCGTACTTCTTAAAAGATTATGATGTAGCACTAAAGAACTATCCGATGAAAAAAGTGAGTGCCATTGTAGGGAAATTGCGTGACATAGATGTTAAAAGTAAAGGAGTAGGAGCAAATGCTTTACCCAGTAGCGATTTATTAAAAGAAATGCTGGTCGGAATTTTTAATTAGCCTTTTATGAAATGGAAATCAGTTTTGTTTTTTTTAGTTCTGTTATTAACGGTTTCCAAATCTATTGGACAATCTGAAATCGATCGATACAAAGAATTGGCGTTGCAACATGCTTACAAAGAAGAATTTTCACAAGCCATTGACTATTATACTAAAATTATCGACCTCAACCCGAAAGATTCTACAGCCTACTACGAACGCGGCCTACTCAAATACAACGTAAAAGATTACGAAGGAGCGATAGCCGATTATACGGAACAACTGAAGAAAGATCCGTCTCAAGCCGATTATTATTTTATGAGAGGCATGGCCTTCGACCAATTGAATAGTAGCAAAAAAGCCATTGCTGATTACACCAAAACCATTCAATTGGAACCTTCGAATTCTGACGCTTATTATTTTAGGGGGTTGAAAAAAATGGCGCTAAAGAAAGATAAAGCAGCCTTAAAGGATTTTGATTTGGCCATTGCTAAAAGAGCAGACAATGTGCAAGCGATTACTGACAGAGCGCTGCTAAAAGCCAGAAAACACCTTTACAAAAGTGCCATAGCAGATTGCAATCAGGCGATTGTGATTGATCCACTTTTTCATAAAGCCTTTCGTGCTCGCGGGTTGATCAAAGGTTTGATTCAGGATTTTCAAAGTGCAATTGTGGATTATGACCAGGCGATTGTATTGGATGGTAAAAATGCCGACTATTATCAAGAACGCGGATTGTTGAAAATCCGATGGAATCAGAAAGAAAGTGGTTGTTCCGACCTTCGAAAATCACTAGAATTTGGTGGAAAAACTAGCGCCACTTTAGAATTGACATATTGCAAATAATGCCCCAAGTACATTAATTTAATTATTTTAAAGATGAAAAACAGATGGTTTTTAATGAGTTTAATGCTTTGGTGTTCGATAACTTTTGCACAAACAGAACCCACAATTATCGAAGGTTTTGCGCAAGGAACTACGTATCACATCACCTATATTGACCCAGAAAATAGAAACTTGCAACCGGATATTGAACGATTGCTTTTGGATTTTGATTTGTCAGTGTCTACATACAATCCCAATTCGATTATTTCAAAAATCAACGCGAATGAGAAAGGCGTTACGGTTGACAAATATTTTACTACTTGTTTCAATTTAGCAAAACAAGTCTGGAAAGATACTGAAGGCGCTTTCGACCCGACTGTTTATCCGTTGGTCAATGCGTGGGGATTTGGCCCAGGTAAAAAGGAGAAAATCGAAAAACAAAAAATTGATAGTATTCTAAAATTTGTTGATTTTAGGTTGATTACTTTAAAGGGAAACAAGATCATTAAAAAAGATCCTCGTGTGGCTTTAGATTTTAATGCCTTTGCTCAAGGGTATTCTGTTGATGTTGTTGCGGATTTTCTAAATTCGAAAAAGATTCAAGCTTACATTGTAGAAATTGGAGGTGAAGTCTATGCTAAAGGCAAAAATTATAATGGCGAATTTTGGAAAATTGGCATCGAACAACCCATCGACAATAAAGAATCGAATAATAAAGAACGAGCCATTGTCAATCTAGAAAATAAAGCCATTGCAACTTCTGGAAATAATCGCCGCTATGTGATTGAGGACGGAGTAAAGTATGCCCATCATTTAGATCCTAAAACAGGTTATCCCGCTAAAAACAATTTACTGAGTGCCTCGTTAATTTCAAAGAAAACCATTATTTCGGATGCTTATGCCACAGGAGTTTTGGTAATGGGTTTAGAAAAAGCCAAAGTGTTTCTGAGTAAACATCCCGAAATACAAGCTTATTTAGTGTATTCGGATAACAAGGGAAATTATCAAGTATATGAAACTCCTGGTATAAAAGCCATTGTATCAGAAGTAAAAGAATAAAAAAAGCATCCCAATTGGGATGCTTTTTTTATGTAGGATAGTTTTTTTACTATTAATTATCCAAGATTACTTTGTAATTGGTAGTTCCAAATTCATTAGTAATGTTAATGATATACATTCCTCTGGAATAGCTAGAAAGATTAATTTCTTTTGTAGTTTCAGCTGTTTTAGAATTGATAGCTTCGTTGTAAACTTCTTGGCCTAAAAGGTTTACTACTCTAATAGATTTTACATCACTTTTCAAATCGATATTGAAAATCCCTGAAGATGGATTAGGGTAAATTACAGCTTGAGGGTTTTGTGAGAAAGTATCTGTAGCTAATGTTGGCGACCACACTAAAGAAATTCCAGTAAAGTTAGCATCGGCAGCTGGTGTTTGTGAATCTGCTGACGGTCCTTTAGTAAAGGGGAAATAACGCACTACTTTACCAGTAGTTCCGTGATTCCAACATTCTTCAACTGCTATTCTGTAAGAACCATCAGCTAATAAAGTTGTTCCTGCGGCATTGGTACCGTCCCAAGTAACTGTTTTGCTAGTAAACGTTGCTAAAGTAGCCCCTGTAGTTGCGTTTGTTGTACTACTTCCTGATTTTGCAGCCCAAGTAGGTAAGTGGTCGTTAGTGTTACCACCCCAATATCTCATTTTGGTTCTAACATAAGTAGAAGTTCCCGCCGTTGTCCCGCATGGAGCACAACTTTCAATCCAAATAGCCAACACATTTTTCGTTCCAGAATAAGTAGATGTGTGTGAAGCTTCCGTTAACGTAAATGTCAACAAACCTGATGTCTGAGCCGAAAGATTCAAAGAGAAGCACAGCAAAAGACACATTCCCGCTACATTAAGTACTAATTTTTTCATAAGTAGGTTTTTTAAAGTTTTATTATTAAAGGTCAAAATTATTATTATTTAAAAGTAATGTGAAAAAAGCAATTCAGATTTGTGTTGTTTTAAGTAAATCTTAAGTTCAAAAAAAAATCTAACCTGCTAATACTCATTTCAATGGTTATACTCTGACACTAAACAATTCTAAAAAGAAATACCCTACCGTTTTTTCTAAAAAAATCCTAAAAAAAAAATCCATTAAAAAAAGTAAGGAATATTATCGATATTTGTTCTTCAAAAAATACCACAATTATGGGAATGAATAAAAATACGGTTCTTGGATGGGCTACCTTTATAATGATTATTATGGGCTTATTGCTAATTGCTTTAGGCGCTTTCCGATACGATGATGTAGCCGGTTGGGGCTTTGTAACTGTTGGTGTTGGATTCTTAGCCAATGCTTGGGTATTCAATGCTCTAAAAGGAAGGGTGTAAAAATAGAACAACAAATCCAATAGGTATTCTATTGGATTTGCCGTTTTAATTCCCTATTTTAATTCCTTATTTTGAAATTAATTTTCCTGTCTGAATAATTTTATCTTGACTGCTTATCGTGTAAAAATAGAATCCCGATGGAAGTTGGCTCAATTCTAATGTTGTTGTTGTTTCCGATAACGAAGTCTTAGCTACTTCAGATCCATTGGCATTGTAAATGATAATTTTTGTTTGATTAAAATCAAATCCTTCGTTTAAGATAATAGTAGTAGCCGATTGGAAAGGATTCGGGTAAATAATTGCCTTTTGATTACTTTCAAAAGTTTGAGTGGCTAACAAACAAGCTTCTGGTCGGAGTGCTGCAATGGCTACTGTCTCGATGGCACCAGCGGTACTAAATGCTCTTCCGTTGAGAATCGTTCCGGTGGCTAAATTTAAAGCGCCATTATTGGTTACGATAGTTCCTTTAAATTCGGTATAATCTCCTAGAAGAACGGCTCCATTCACTTTCCAATATACGTTTTTCGCTTGAGTACCATTCATTAAGACCACTTTAGCATGAGTACTGGTTGATAACGCTCCATTAATTTTAATAACAAATACGGCATTGGGATTGTCTTGTGCGTTCAAATAAACTGCTCCAGTTAATACCGTTGCTGCATTCAACAAATAAGTATGTGGAGTTAATACCAAGTCACTTCCAAATTGTGCTGGATATAGTAATTCAATATCTTTAGGTAGCGCAGTTAAGTAGGTATTGGCGATTAGCAAGGATGCCGCTGCTTGCGCTGTTGATCCATCAGGAATAGTGTGAATCATACCGTTGACATTTAAACTAGAAAAACCAGTGGTCAATCCTACATTAGTACCAACATCTCCGGTTACTGTTGTAGTACCTGAATTGGATACCGAACCATTAGAAGAAAACAAAGCAAAACAATTTGCAGCTCCTAAATTGGGGGCGGTTGGACCACTAAGAACTGGGCTTCCGCAACCAATCGGGGTAAAAGACAAAACTCCATTTACCATCACTGCTCCCGCAGTTGAAAGTGCTCTACCTTCGAGCGTAACTCCAGTATTTAAGGTAATCGCAGCGTTGTGCGCAATTAGGGTTCCTTTGAATGCAGTTCCTGCTGCTAAACTAACGAGTCCTTCAATTTTCCAAAAAACGTTACAAGCTTGGGCGCCATTGGTCAACAAAACTGCTGCATTGGCTCCCGAAGCGAAAGCACCTTGAATCTGAATAATAAAAACAGCATTCGCATTTCCTTGTGCATTTAAGGTAAGATTTCCATTAAAAGTCGCCGCACTAGGAATAGCATAAACTCCCGCAGTTAATACTTGTCCGTTTCCTAACAAAGGAGCTGGAAAGAAATTCGGAATAGTACTGTTTAGTTGGTTGTACGCCAATGTTAAATCAGCAGTACATTGCGCACTAGTTCCATCGCCATCGTGCATCACACCGTTCACATTTCCAAAACCAGTACTGGAGCCATTATTTGTTCCTACGTTACCAGTGAGTTGCGAAATGCCGGTATTGGTGACAGCGCCAACGGATGAAAAAAGGACGAAATCAGCGGTTGTACCTAAATTTGGTGCCTGACCGAAATTTGAATTGAAGCTAAAAAGCAGCGCAATAAAAAGGGTTTTTGAAAGTAGATTTGTTTTCATGTTTAGGGTGTGAAAGTGTTATTGATTTTCACTCCACAAAGGTCATTGCATTTGCTTGAAGAACTCTTGTTGATTTCTTTTTAATAGTTATACATTTCACACTATCCATTAGTTCTACTGTTGATTTAAAATCTCCCATGCTCGGTAACGGTATTTTTTACTTGCATTATTCTTTTAGAAGAAGACTTTCTTTATTATTTTTATGTAATATATTTGTAGCTCTAAAAAATAGATGAAAATCGATCAATACATTGCACTTCATTCTCCAACATTTGGAAAGAAAAAACGGGGTGTATAATAACTAAAATACTAAAAAATGTCAGACGATAAGAAAGTTATCTTTTCGATGCAAAAAGTCAGTAAGACTTACTCAAGCAGCGATAAACAAGTTTTAAAAAATATCTATTTGAGCTTTTTCTACGGAGCGAAAATTGGGATTCTCGGACTCAATGGCTCTGGAAAATCTTCTTTGTTAAAAATTATTGCAGGAGTTGATAAAAATTTCCAAGGCGATGTAGTTTTTTCACCGGGTTACACTGTCGGTTACTTAGAGCAAGAGCCTATTCTTGATGATTCCAAAACGGTAATTGAAGTTGTTCGCGAAGGAGTGGCCGAGACCATGGCTGTTTTAGACGAGTTCAATAAAATCAACAATATGTTTGGTTTGCCGGAAGTGTATGAAGATGCCGATAAAATGCAACAACTCATGGACCGTCAAGCCGATTTACAAGACAAAATTGATGCGTTAGGTGCTTGGGAAATTGATACCAAATTGGAAATTGCCATGGATGCATTGCGAACGCCTGAACCAGATATGTTAATCAAACATTTGTCAGGTGGGGAACGCCGTCGTGTGGCACTGTGCCGACTCTTATTAAAACAACCCGATGTCTTGCTTTTAGATGAGCCAACAAACCACTTGGATGCCGAAAGCGTCCTTTGGTTAGAACAACATCTGGCACAATATGCAGGAACGGTAATCGCCGTAACCCACGACCGGTACTTCTTGGATAATGTCGCTGGTTGGATTTTAGAATTGGATCGAGGTGAAGGTATTCCGTGGAAAGGAAACTACTCGTCTTGGTTGGATCAAAAATCAAGTCGCATGGCACTGGAAGAAAAAGTAGCTTCCAAACGCAGAAAAACCTTAGAACGTGAATTAGATTGGGTACGACAAGGTGCTAAAGGCCGTCAGACCAAACAAAAAGCACGTTTGCAGAATTACGATAAGTTATTAAATGAAGACCAAAAACAACTCGATGAAAATCTAGAAATCTACATTCCAAACGGACCAAGATTAGGTACCAATGTCATCGAAGCAAAAGGAGTTGCTAAAGCTTTTGGAGATAAGCTACTTTATGACAATTTGAATTTTACGCTGCCGCAAGCCGGAATTGTTGGTATTATCGGACCCAATGGAGCTGGAAAATCAACCATTTTTAGAATGATTATGGGAGAAGAAAAAGCAGATGCTGGAGAATTTACCATAGGAGAAACTGTGAAGATCGCTTATGTGGACCAAGCACACTCCAATATCGACCCAAACAAATCAATTTGGGAAAATTTCTGTGACGGACAAGAATTAATCATGATGGGCGGACGGCAAGTCAATTCGAGAGCTTATTTGTCTCGTTTTAATTTTGGAGGAAGTGACCAAAATAAAAAGGTAGCCACACTTTCTGGCGGAGAACGTAACCGCTTGCATTTGGCGATGACTTTAAAAGAAGAAGGCAATGTCTTGTTGCTGGATGAGCCGACGAATGATTTGGATATCAACACGCTTCGTGCTTTAGAAGAAGGTTTGGAAAATTTTGCTGGTTGTGCGGTAGTGATTTCCCACGACCGTTGGTTTCTAGACCGAATTTGCACCCATATTCTAGCTTTTGAAGGCAACTCCGAAGTGTATTATTTCGAGGGCGGCTTCTCGGATTACGAAGAGAATAAAAAGAAACGTTTGGGTGGCGACTTAACCCCGAAACGATTAAAATACCGAAAACTAATTCGAAATTAAAAATAGAAATCCCGATACTGTTCGGGATTTTTTTTTGACCTTCAACAAAAAATCGTAAAACCATCTTCGCTATTCGTTCGAATGATTTTACGATTTCAACAAAGAATAAAACGTTGGATAACTCTCTAAGAATCGAATTTATTTGATGTCAATTCTTTTGGTCATTTTTCTTTTCGCATCTTCTTTTTTGTTGATGATCACATGCAAAACACCGTCTTTGTAGTTGGCTTCTATTTTGTTTTCATCAGCGGCATCCGGAAGATAGAAAGATCTGTAGAAAGAATGATAGCTAAATTCTTTTCTTACATAATGATCTTTTTTTCGAGTTTCTTCTTTTTCTTCTTCTTTTACACTAGAGATTTTTAGAATATTGTTTTCAATTTCTACCTTAAAATCTTCTTTTTTCATTCCTGGAGCAGCTAGCTCTACTTCCAATTTCGTATCCGTTTCTTTCAAATTCACTGAAGGAATATTGCTGCCTAATGCTGCAAAATTTTTGTCAGTCCAATCAAAAACATCTCTTGAGAAAAAATCATCAAAAAAGGTGTTTACTACGGGGAACGAGCCATTTTTTTTAACTAAAGTTTCCATAATAATTACATTTAAATTGTTACTAATAAACTACATTAAATGTATAAAATCTAACTAAAATAAAAAAGGAAATGAATCATTATTTTGTTGGCTTTGAGAAACTTAAGTAAAAACCAATCGTTTGTTTTCGTTCTTGAATCGGGGCTGTTAAATTGCAAACAATACTGCAAAAAAAAAGGGGTTAATACCACCTTTTTTTGTTTTGTTTCGACTGAGTTGACTTTCTCGATTTGTGAGCGCCACCACTTCGGTTGGAGTTGTTTACCGGTGCTGGAGCTTCTGTTGGGCTTCCCGCATGCCAAGGATAAGGATGATCGGAAATGGTTTGCACCTCTACCTTTATCAATTTCATAATGTCTTTCCAGTAAGGTTCTTCGTCTTTACTACAAAACGAGATAGCAATTCCACCATTTCCGGCGCGACCGGTACGACCAATTCGGTGCACGTAGGTTTCAGGAATGTTGGGCAAATCAAAATTAATCACATAAGGCAATTGGTCGATATCAATTCCACGAGCGGCAATATCGGTGGCAACTAATACGCCCACTTCTTTCTTTTTAAAGGCGTCCAAAACCCGTTGTCTGGCATTTTGCGACTTATCACCGTGGATAGCTTCGGCAGCAACACCATGTTTTCGGAGTGCTTTTACAACATTATCTGCTCCATGTTTTGTTCGTGAAAAAACTAAAACATCGGCTAGTTTTTCGTTCCGAATTAAATGGTACAATAAGTTTCTTTTCTCGGTTTTATCCACAAAATAAACACGTTGCTCTACTTTTTCTGCAGTGGAAGATACCGGAGAAACGGAAACTGTCGCTGGATCTTTCAAAAACATTTCAGCCAATTCGCGAATCGCAATGGGCATCGTAGCCGAGAATAAAAGGGTTTGTCTATTATTAGGTGTCAGTTTTACAATTTTTTTGACATCGTTTACAAATCCCATATCAAGCATTTGATCGGCTTCGTCTAAAACCAAAGTGTGCAAATGGTCTAAATCAATAAATCCTTGTTTGTGCAAATCGAGAAGTCGGCCAGGTGTTGCCACTAAAATATCAACTCCTTTTCGCAATACATCCACTTGGGGAATTTGAGAAACGCCGCCAAAAATCGTTAGTTGCGTTAAGTTGGTATATTTACCGTAACGGTCAAAATTTTGACCAATCTGTACGGCTAGTTCACGAGTAGGAGTAATGACCAAAGCGCGAATAGGTTTGGCTCTTTTAGACGAACCAACAATGCGGTGCAATTGGTGTATGATGGGAATCGCAAAAGCTGCAGTTTTTCCAGTTCCGGTTTGAGCGCAACCAATCAAGTCACGACCCGCTAAAACGGTAGGAATGGATTGTTCTTGAATGGGAGTTGCCTCTATATAGCCTTCTTCAAAAACGGCTTTTTGGATACTTTTTGAAAGTGATAAATCTTCGAATAACATATAGTTTGTATTAGTATTTCAGAACAGAAGGTTGCTGAAAATCCCGACAAAGATAGGTTATTTAATTGAAGTGGATTTTACCTCCGAAAAGTTGACGGGCATGTTTCGAATAATTCCGTCCGTAGGATCGTTGGCTTTCATGAAATCGGTAATCAAATAACCGATTAATTTTCCGATGAGGTGGTTGTTTTTTTCTTCGCCTAATTCAGGGGCACCCTCGCAAATGTGAAGATAAGCGGCATTTTGATCTTTCCCGAAAAAGTGGATGAACTGTCGCAATTGTTCTACTGAAAAACCACTAATAGTCATGGCGCTACTGGCGATATTCGGAATGGCATCTAGGTCGATTTCAATTCCGTAAGCATCATTTTTAATAAAATCATAGGCCAACCGCATTTCGTTTTCAAAAACTTTTTGTTGACGAATAGCAATTTCATCATACGTATTGTAGCGAACGCGGGAATATATTTTTTTGATTTTAGTTAGGACTTTTTTGGAAGTATAGTTTTCATGCAAGCCAAAGATAAAGTATTTGTTTAGAAAACCTTCTTCGTAAGCATAAGAGAAACCATTGCCACTGTGGCGCCCTTCTAATATTCTGAAATCGGAATGAGCATCAAAATTAATGGCATTGACTGGTTTTCCTTTGGCAAGCGCTGTACCTTTAATATTACCATAGGAATTATTGTGACCGCCTCCAATGATGATTGGTTTTTTTCCCGCTTTTACAATAATAGAGACAATATGCGCCACTTCTTTGTCAATGAGAACCACTAAATCATTGAATTTTTTCCGATCATCAATTTTGTGAAAGTCTAGTTGGTTAGCTGCTTCCATTTCTTCAACCACATTCAATTGACCGAGAATAAGCAACTCGTTTCCTTTACAAAATTTATTAAATTGAATGTTGGCGATACTTTTAATAGTACTTTCCCATGCAGATGCGGCTCCAGGTCGACCGAAGTTAGCACGAATGCCAATATCTTCCGGAATTCCAAACAAAACATATTTGGCGGCACTGTTTTTTATAAAAGCAGGGATATTAGTAGTGTCTTTTGGGACTGTAATTATTTTTTCGCCAAATTTAATTTCGCCACTTCGGTGGTTGGTTATTTTGGCTAGGTCAATACTATTAAACGGAAGTAACTTCTCCATAAAAAACTTTTTAACATTCAAAAGTAATATATTCAGACAAACATACGTTATTAGCTCAAATATTATTATTTTTGTTAAAACAAAATGTAAAATTATGGAAAATCAAAAAAGCAATTCAAACTTAAAAGCAGTAATCGCTTTATTAGCAATACTTCTCGTAGGAAGTTTGGTGTACATTTTTAAGATGACTTCGGATGCCAAGACCTTGCAAACGGAACTTACTACTACCAAAACAGAGAAAGAATCTGTAATGAAAGATTTGGAAGAGCTTAAGGCTACTTATGATGCCGCTATCGCTGAAAACACTTCTATGTCGGACGAATTAATTGCGGAACGTGAGAAAGTAGTAAATTTGATGGCTGATTTGAAAAAATCAAAAGGAGACACTGCTTCGCTATCAAAATACAAAAGCCAATACATCGCTTTACAAGAGAAAATGAAAGGCTTGATGCAAGAAGTTGAGGTACTGAAAAAAGACAATGCCAAACTAACCACGCAACGCGATAGCACTGTAGTTGTTTTAGGCGAAGCTAAAAAATACAATGAGGTTTTAGTGGGTCAAAACGAAGAGTTGTCCAAAACAGTTGAGATAGCCTCTAAATTGACCGTTTCTAATTTGAAAACGGCGGCCTATAAATTAAGAAGCTCCGGAAAACAAATCGAGACAGAGAAAGCAAGAAAAGCAGATATTTTAAAAATCAGCTTTACGATTGCAGAAAATAAAGTAGCCAAACAAGGAGATAAAACGTACTATGTTCAAGTAATTGACAGTAAAAATAACGTGTTAGGAGAGAAGAAAACAGAAACTTTCGGCGAAAATTCTTTGACTTACAGCTTCCAATCTACAGTAAAATACGAAAACAAATCAGTGAATGTTACTCAAGATTTGCCAGGACAAAATTTTGAAAAAGGAACCTACTTTGTAAATGTATTTGACAAAGGAGAGTTAGTCTCTAAATCAAGTTTTAGTTTGAGATAAAGCAAAGACAGCATAATTAAAAAAAGGAATCCAATTTGGATTCCTTTTTTTATGCCATAACTTTTCCTTCCAAAAGCACTTGATCGATAAGGTTACTTCCAAAAGCGTAAGGCAATTGATATAATGAAGTTATGGGTTTGGTGATAATTAGGTTTGCTTTTTTGCCGACAGTTATACTTCCATGTGACGCTGAAAGCCCCATGGCATAAGCACCATTCAAAGTGGCCGCATTAATGGCTTCTTCAGGAGTCATTTTCATTTTAATACAAGCGGTGGCTACCACAAAATTCATATTTCCAGATGGAGTAGAACCCGGATTAAAATCAGTAGCCAATGCTAAAGGCAATCCAGCAGAAATCATTTCCCGTGCAGGAGTGTACGGAATGCTGAGGAAATAGGAACATGATGGCAAAGAGACGGGCATGGTATCTGAATCTTTTAAAGCCTCAATATCTTCACGGCGCATGACTTCCAAATGATCTACGGATAGTGCCTTGTAGTGAACACCCACTTGAACGCCTCCAATAGCATTGAATTGATTGACATGAATCTTTGGGACCAAGCCATATTTTTGTCCGGCCATTAAAATTGCTTCCGTTTCAGCAACAGAAAAATAACCGGATTCACAAAAAACGTCCAGGAATTCAGCAAGATTTTCTTCGGCAATTTTCGGAATCATTTCCTTACAAATCAAATCAATATAGCCTTGGTGATTGTCTTTATATTCCAACGGAAACGCGTGAGCGCCCAAGAAAGTAGCTTTGATGGCGATAGGATAATTTTCTTTCAATCGCTTAATTACTCGAAGCATTTTGATTTCATCGGCTACGGTGAGTCCGTATCCTGATTTGATTTCAACCGCTCCAGTGCCCAATTGCATCACTTCTTCTAAGCGATTTTTCGATTGGTTGTAAAGATCTTCTTCTGAAATGTCGTGCAATTTTTTTGCAGAGTTTAAAATCCCTCCACCGCGATTGGCAATTTCTTCATAGGACAATCCATTAATACGATCTACAAATTCTTGTTCGCGATTGCCAGCATAAACAATATGTGTATGGCTGTCACACCAAGCAGGAAGTATCATTTTTTCATACGCATCGATGATTTTTTCAGGATTGATTTCAGGGCAATCTTCCATCGCACCAAAATCTTTAATCAGATCATTTTCCAGAATCAAATAAGCATTTTTTATGGAAGGAAGTTCCGCCATTGCCGCTCCAGCAACTTTCGTAACATTCAATTCTCGTATTTGGAAAAGTTCTTTGATATTGATGATCAACGTTTGCATACTCGATTTTTTGGTAAATGTAAATTGGAAATTTAAAAACTCCTATCTTTAGAACAAATTATTAGGCATGAAAAGAATAAAATACAAAAAGGTACGCAAGACGCAACCCAATTATTATGAATACACAGGTATTCATTGCACTGATCCTGTAGAAATGCAACTTTTTGTATACGATGATGCTGGCTATGAAGAATATAAGAAAGTTTCTCTAGAACGAATTCAGAAAGAAATTCAGGATGAACTTCAGATAGATGATGTCAAATGGCTGAATATTCACGGCATGCACAATGTTGAATTGATCAAACAAATAGGGGAGATGCTCGCAGTGGAGCCCTTTATTGTAAGCGATATTCTCAATGTAACGCGTCGTAGTAAGTTGGAGGAATTAGACCAAGTTTTATTTTTTAGTATCAAATCGATTTTACCTGGTGAAGACAACGAACACGTGCATGTAGAACAGATTAGTTTTTTATTGAAAGACAATCTATTGGTTTCTTTTCAAGAGAAGAAAAGCGATTTTTTTACGCACATACGAGAACGAATTAAGACTCATAGCGGGATTGTTCGCAAAAAACGCAACGACTATTTGTTGTATCTGCTATTGGATGCGATCATGGAAAATTTTTACATCACCATTGAGTATTATGAAGATTTGATTGAAGAATTATTAATCGAATCAAAAACGAACGATCAACCGGATGTGTTGGTTCGGATTGAGAAAAACAGGGAAAATCTTAACTTCTTAAAACGTTCGATTTTGCCACTTCGAGATGCCTTATTCAGTTTAAAAAGCGAGCACGACGAGGCCGATTATGACGGCATTGACAAATCCAACTACGGATTCTTTGCCCGATTGCACCAGAAAGCATTGGAAATTTTGGAGCAAATTGAGTACGACATGAATACGTTAGATAGCGCTTCTAACTTTTACTTTTCTTCACAAAGCCATCGCATGAACCAAATCATGAAAATTCTTACTGCGGTTTCAGTAATCTTCATGCCTTTAACGTTTATTGTAGGTGTTTACGGAATGAACTTCGATGTTATGCCAGAATTGCGATGGAAATACGGCTATTTCCTAGTGATTACGATTATGTTTTTTGTTGTGATCGGAATGGTTTTCTATTTTAGAAAGAAAAAGTGGTTTTAGTAGTACTTTCAATCGAATGTATTGGTTATTCGACTGAAATCAAACCAGTATATAATGAATTGTTGTTCGCCAATAAAAAGTACTTTTTACAACTCATCCCAAAATTTCCTCAATTCAGTAACTAAATATTTCATAGTTTTAGTGAGCGAAATACATTTGTCTCATAAAACACTCTACATGAAAGCAATTCTTACTCTAACTTTTCTATTATTTACCCTTATCGGTTTTTCGCAAAACACGATTTCAGGAAAAATCCTCGATCAAAAAGGCGCCCCAGTTTCCGGTGCTAACATCTTTCTAGAAGGAACTTACGACGGAACATCCAGTGATGAAAAAGGTGATTTTTCCTTTACTACCACTACTACGGGCAATCAAACGTTGGTCGTGAGTTTTTTAATTTTTGAAACTTCGAAAACCGTAATTGATGTGGCTAATTTTCAAAAAAAATCCATTAAACTGAGAGAAAGTGTAACCTCTTTGGATGCCGTAGTTGTTACAGCCGGTACTATGGAATCGGGAGATAAAGCCAGAGTTTCTGTGCTAAAACCTCTCGATATTGTTACCACGGCAGGTTCTGCGGGTAACATTATTGCCGCACTACAAACGCTACCGGGTACTCAAAATGTGGGCGAAGACGGAAGGCTTTTCGTTCGTGGGGGCGAAGCCGATGAAACCCAAACCTTTGTGGATGGAATTCGAGTAGCACAACCTTATGGTGCGGCCACGAATAACTTACCTACTAGAGGTCGGTTTTCTCCATTTTTATTTAGCGGAATTTCCTTTTCTACAGGTGGGTATTCGGCCGAATATGGGGAAGCGTTATCCAGCGTATTGCTGCTCAATACACAAGATGAACCCGACCGAAATAAGACGGATATCGCGCTAATGACGGTTGGTTTGGGACTAGGACATACCCAAAAATGGACAAAAAGTTCGTTGAGTGTGAACACATCCTACATCAATTTGGCGCCCTATCAAGCTGCAATTCCCCAAAATGTGGATTGGAACAAACCGTATCAATCGTTATCAGGGGAATCGGTTTATCGCTATAATTTTAATAATGGGATTTTCAAACTGTATGCGGCATTTGATGCTTCGCAATTTGATATCAACCAAGAAAACATCAATGGACCTCGGAAAATCAGAGTCAATTTAGACAATAATAATTTCTATTTGAATGCCTCCTACAAAGGGAATTTTGGAAGTAACTGGCAAGTTACTACCGGCTTGAGCTACGGTTACGGCCAAAACAAAATTGATTTGAACTTGAATAAAATTGACAATGCTGAAAACGCGGCTCATTTCAAATTCAAATTGCGTAAAAGCTTTTCTGATCGAGTAAAACTGGCTTTCGGGGCCGATTGTTTTGTGACACAATTCGACGAAAACTTCAGAGCCAGTGTCTTTGATGCGAAAGCGATAAATGGCTACAACAATACTATTTTGGCGGCCTATTCCGAGGCTGATATTTTCTTTTCTAAAAGAGTGGCTGCAAAAGTGGGAGCCCGACTTTCCCATAGCGATGTATTGCAACAAACGACACTTTCTCCCCGAATCTCTTTTGCATACAAAGTGGCTAAAAACAGTCAGTTTTCGTTGGCTTACGGTACCTTTTCGCAAACACCAAACGCTCAGTATATTAAATATTCTCAAAACCATGAGTTTGAGAGCGAAAATGCGGCACATTACATTTTGAATTACCAATATAATAAAGATCGCAAGACGTTTCGTGCGGAAGTCTATTACAAAGACTATAGCAATTTGGTGAAATATTACAACAAACCAACAGTGAATACTAATGCAACTAATTTTGGCACAGATGCAGCACAATACAATTCAATATTTAGTAATACAGGAAGTGGCTATGCCAAAGGATTGGATTTGTTTTGGCGCGATGGTAAATCGTTTAAAAACTTAGAGTATTGGATTTCGTATTCGTATATCGATACCAAAAGAGATTATAAAAATTTCCCAAAAGAAGTAACCCCAAGTTTTGTGGCCGATCATAGTCTTTCCCTAGTAACGAAATATTGGATTGAAAGTTGGAAATCGCAAATCGGATTTACCGAGTCGTTTAGCACGGGCCGACCTTACAATAACCCGAATCTCATCAATAGTTTTATGAGTGAAAAAACCAAATCCTTCAGTAATTTGAGTTTTAACTGGGCTTATTTACTGACACAACAAAAGATATTGTATTTCTCTGTTTCGAACGTTTTAGGAACTCAAAATGTGTTTGGGTATGAGTATGCGAGAAACCAAAATGCTAGCGGAATATACAACCGTAGAACCATCACACCGACGGCAGATCGCTTTTTCTTTGTAGGTTTCTTCTGGACGATTAGCGACAATAAAAAAGAAAACCAATTGAAGAATTTATAAGTGCTACAATTCATCCTTAAAATTCAACAGTTGAGTCAGTATAAATAGTTTATCACCATTCCATAAAATACTTTTGATCTCGAAATAATAACTAATTAAAAACAATAAACATGAAAACAACAAGAACACTTTTACAGCAAGTAGCTTTAAAAATCGCAGCAGTTACTTTGCTATTCACTTTTGGATTGGCTCAAGCACAACAAGGAAAATTTGAAGAAGGAATGGGTAAAGCCTTTTCGCTTTGGAAAGAAGGAAAAAACAAAGAAGCTTCTGATTTATTCGAACGTATTGCAGCTGCCGAAAAAGGAAGTTGGTTGCCAAATTATTACGTGGCTCTTGTCAACACCACAGCTTCATTCCAAACCAAAGACAAAGATCAAGTAAGTGCACTTTTAACTAAGGCACAATCAGCGTTAGATGTTGAAATGGTTAAAGATCCTAACAATGTGGAATTGTTAGTAATGCAAGCGATGATTTATACCGGTTGGGTGGCTTTTGATCCGATGACCAATGGTATGAAGATGTCAGGTAAAGTCATTGAATTGTATTCAAAAGCACAAGCTATTGCACCCGAAAACCCTCGAGCAGTTTATGGAAAAGCAGAATATGAAATTGGTGGAGCAAAATATTTTGGAACCGATATCAAGCCAATGTGCGCTGAAATAGATCGAGCCATCGGATTGTTTGAAAAATTCAAACCAGAAAGTCCGTTTGCCCCAAAATGGGGATTAGACCGTGCATTGGAAATGCAAAAAATGTGCAAACAGTAGTAGGTTTATACTTTATTAATACCAAGAAGAGCAAATGAAAATTAAAACAAAGGATATCGTTAGAGCAATTGTGCTTAGCGGAATTATCTTCGCAGTGATTCAATTTTTGAATTACCTTATGGGTGCAACGATGCGTTTTGACAAACAATTGATTATTTCCTTTTGCTTTACTGCTTTGTATACATTTTCGCTAACATTTGCAAATTCTTTTATTTTTGAATACTTGGATCGTGTATTTGTTAAAGATCGGTTTTCCAAACAACGGATTTTTATTGGATTTGTAAGTTCCTTTTTGGTGTCACTCACCGTTATCTTTTTGTTGCGTATTTTTGAAGAAGTAATTTATAATAATAATTCGCTAAGTGTTTTTTTGAAAAACGAGCGAGCAGTAAACTACATTTTTGCAATCGTAGTTACGTTCTTTATGACTTTGTTGATTTATGCTGTCTATTTTTATAAATCGTATCAAGAGAACAAGTTCAAAGAGCAAAAAATTATCGCAGGAACTGCCAACGCTAAGTTTGAAAGTTTAAAAAACCAAATCGACCCGCATTTTCTTTTCAATAGCTTGAACGTTTTGAGTTCGTTGATCGAAGAAAATCCAGAAAACGCGCAACGATTTACCACTTCATTGTCTAAAATCTACCGGTACGTCTTAGAACAAAAAGATAAGGAACTGGTGCCTTTAGCCGAAGAACTGTCGTTTGCAAAAACCTATATGAACTTACTCAAAATGCGTTTTGAAAACAGTTTGTTTTATGAATTGCCAGAACAGTATTCCATTGAACAGGCAAAAGTAGTTCCTCTTTCGCTACAATTATTATTGGAAAACACCGTAAAACACAATGTTGTAAGCGAGCAAAGACCTTTGCACATTCGTATTTTTATTGAGGGAGAATACTTGGGAATTCAAAATGATTTTCAGAAAAAGGAAGTGTTACAAGAGCGTCAGGGCGTTGGACTTCAGAACATAGTCAGCCGCTACGCAATCATAACGCATAGAAAAGTCTTAATCGACCAAAACGAAAAAACATTCACAGTAAAAATTCCGATTTTAACGAAACAAATTGCCATTATGGAACCAGGAGCTATTTATAACGAAGATACCGCTTATTACCGTGCTAAAAAGCGTGTAGAGGAACTTAAAGGGTTTTACGGAAACTTAATTTCGTATGCTATTGTTATTCCAATTTTGGTTTTTGTCAATTTGAAGTATTCTCCAGAGTTTCAATGGTTCTGGTTTTCTGCAGCAGGATGGGGATTCGGCTTGGTAATGCACGGATTAAAAGTTTTTGGCTACAGCTCCAATTGGGAAGAACGAAAAATTCAAGAAATTCTAAACAAACAAGAGGCAACTCAAACCTGGAAGTAATCATGGAAAAAAATTATCAAGAAGAAGAGCGCTATTTTCAAGCAAGAAAGAAAGTAGAGGAAATTAAAGGGTTTTATGGAAACCTTGCGGCTTATGTTATAGTGAACATTGGGTTGTTTATTCTCAATATAGTCACTTCACCGAACGAATTGTGGTTCTTTTGGCCTTTATTGGGTTGGGGAATCGGAGTGTTTTTTCACGGGATGAAGGTATTTAATTATATGCCATTCTTAGGGAAAGACTGGGAAGAACAGAAAATTAAAGAATTTATCGAAAAAGAAAAGCAAGCTAAAGAAAGTAACAACAAACAAAATTATGATGGAAACTAATACTCAAAGGGAAGCTGATTTTCGCATGATGCCCCATCAGATGGATTCAAAATATCGGTACGCATACAAACGGATGAAAAGAATCAAAGGATTTTACATTCATCTTATGGTATACCTACTCGTCAATAGTTTTGGAATTTTAGCAAATACAAGCAAGTATCTTAAGGATTCCAATGAATTTTGGAGTTGGGAGACCTTTGCAACACCGCTGTGTTGGGGAATTGGGTTATTGGCTCATGGAGTAGCTGTATTTGGTAGAAATATCTTTTTTAGCGCTGATTGGGAAGAAAAGAAAATTCAACAACTGGTCAACAAAGAAACTAGAAATAAATGGGAGTAACCACCATTATTATTGAGGACGAGAAACCTGCCGCACGTTTGCTGCAACGCAAACTGGAAAAGCTAAATATCGAAACGCAAGTGATGTTGCATTCGGTGGAAGAAGCTATGCACTGGTTTTCAACCAACGAGCATCCCGACTTGATTTTCCTTGACATTCAATTGTCGGATGGCTTGTCGTTTGAGATTTTCGAAAAAATCGAAATAAAAAGCGCTATTATTTTTACAACGGCTTATGATGAATATGCTTTGAGAGCTTTTAAATTGAACAGTATTGACTACCTTTTAAAACCAATTGACGAGGACGAATTAGCAATAGCAGTTTCCAAATTCAAAGATCGATTACCAAAATCAGAAACCCTGCAATTGGATTTTGAACAAATCAAAAAGATGCTTTCCAATCCGTTTGAGAAAAGCTATAAAAAACGATTTACCATTAAAATAGGGCAGCAGCTGAAAGTCATTTCTATTGATGAAATTGAATGTTTTTTTAGTGAAAATAAGGGGACGTATATTCATACTTTCGACAACAGAAACTATTTAATAGAAGCTACTTTGGAAGTCTTAGAACAAGAATTAGACCCGAAAGATTTTTTTAGAGTCAGCCGAAAATTCATTATTTCTTTGAAAGCAATTAAGGAAATTATACTCTACAGTAACTCTCGTTTGAAAGTAATTTTACCTTCCTATAAAGACGAAGAAGTAATAGTAAGTCGTGAAAAAGTATCCGATTTTAAATCTTGGATAGGTTAAAATTTACTTAAACTATACTTTCTTTTAATGCGCAATAAAATACTCGTTTTCAAATTCATAAAGAAATGGTATAGAATATATCTATTGCGAATTTATGACTTGACAAACGTCTTTCTAATGCCAATCAAAAAGATTAACAATACGGTATACACAATAAAAAAAGGTACAATGTATTCAATCAAATGCAACGGCAGCATAACAGCAATGATCAACAATTGAAATCCTAATCCGTAAAGCGAAAGTAATGTCATAAACCAATTGGGAAACGTTTTTACTTTGTAAGCATCGCGATCTAAGAAATGAATTATTTTGTCAAATGGGCCATAAACAATCTTATAGATTTTAAATAAGATATTGACCGATTTCTGACTTTCTCCCAATAAAGCTTTCGGTGATTTGTATTCAAAAATTTTGCTAGTGGAATCGCCACCTTGCGATTTCGTTCTCAAAATCACATAGTAATAGTTGTATAAAGTGCCTTGCAATTGAATCCCCCAAAACGCGAGAATTGAAAACAAGAACGTTGTTTGGGAAACGTAACAAATGGCCATAAGCAATAGAAAATTCAAAACAATATCAAACACGCTATCCAAATACCTTCCAACATAGGAAGGCATTTTTTTAAGCCTAGCCAATTCTCCATCAGCGGCGTCAATAACTGATTTTAGAATTATAAAGAACGCCGCGTAATAGTAGGATTGCTCCAAAATGCAATAAATTGCAATCAAACCCGAAAGCCCAAAAAGCAAGGTGACATGAATAGCTGTAAATCGAGTGTTTTTTAATCGATTAGCGAAGAGTTTTCCCAAAGGCCGGCCGTAATCAGATAAATCTAAAAATTGGTCTTGAGCGGTTAATTTTGACATTGAAATGTATAAACAATGTAATGTGACAATATAGTCGAGAACAGTAAGTTATTATTTTGAAAAACGGTGCAGCGTATAGGTCATCGCCGTTAATAGAAAAAAGGCCACAATTTGATGTGTTAAACCCAACCATAGCGGAACGCTGTACAAAAGCGTCAAAACGCCCAATGTAAATTGCAAGAAAACAAGTGCAACCAAGGCATTCAATCCCATTTTTTGTTCTTTCGATATGGCGTATTTCTTGCTGCTGAAAAATAATAATAAAATTAAAGTAACCACGATGTAGGCTACCGTTCGATGAACAAATTGCACACCGCTTTTGCCTTCAACTAAATTTAAAAACAAGGTCTTTTGCTCGATAAATACTGTTTCATGTACAAACTGTCCGTCACTCATCAAAGGCCAGTGATTGTGAATTAAGCCAGCATTCAAACCCGCAACAAACCCGCCGTAAATAATCTGAAGCAACAAGAATGCTAAGGTAATCCTAGCCAATCGTTTCATGGGAACAATTACTTCATTTCTGGTGGGATAAATCAAATCTAACGCCACCCATAGTGTATACGCGAATGTAATAAAAGCAAAGGTTAAGTGCAACGACAATCGAAAATGACTCACATCAGGATTGTCAATCAACCCGCTTTTCACCATAAACCAACCAAAGAATCCTTGTAAAGAACCCATTCCTAAAAGAACATAACACTTCTTCAGCGTAGCGTTGTCAATTCTTTTCCGAACCAGAAAGTAGGCAAACGGAACTATAAAAACCAATCCTATTACGCGTCCAATCAATCGGTGAAACCATTCCCAAAAGTAGATGAATTTATAGTCCGATAAGGTAAAACCATTCTGGCTATTAATTTTCTGATACTCTGGAAATTGCTTGTATTGCTCAAAGGCAGCTTGCCATTTTGCATCGGTAAGTGGCGGAAACGTATCGGTGATCAAATGCCAATCCGTCATCGAAAGTCCCGAGTTAGTCAAGCGCGTAATGCCGCCAACCACAACCATCACAAATACTAGAACACAGCCCGAAAGGAGCCAAAGTACAACCGGTTTATTTTCTTTTTTCATTTTTTTTAGGAGCTTTATCCAGCTTTCCGTTTCAATCTCTTCGAGGATTTCCACTGCAATCTGGGCTAGCGTTTATCACTCTTAAGTCGGCACAAAAGTATTTCAAATCTCTTTATTTTCCGACTTAACAATCGTTAATCTTCAACCCAATTTTTTTAGCTTTGTCTATCATAAAAGCATACGCAGCCTCATATTCATTCGCAATTTCACCTTCCAAAATGGCTTCTTTGATGGCTTCTTTTAAGACGCCAATCTCTCTAGAGGGCTTTAAATTAAAGAGTTCCATGATTTCCTCACCCGAGATTGGGGGTTGAAATTTCCGAACATGATCGCGTTCTTCTACTTCAACAATCTTTTGCCGAACAATATCAAAGTTCTGATGGTATTTTTTAAATTTTGCCGGGTTTTTTGTGGTGATGTCCGCTTCGCACAAAATCATCAAATCTTCCACGTCATCGCCTGCATCAAAAACCAAACGCCGAACGGCCGAATCGGTTACGGTATCTTGCGATAGAACGATCGGTCTCGAACTCATCATCACCATTTTCTGTACAAATTTCATTTTCTGATTCAAGGGCATGTGCAATCGCTCGAATATTTTCTTTACCATTTTACCACCCAGAAATTCGTGACCATGAAAGGTCCAGCCTTGTTTTTTGTGAAAGCGTTTGGTGGGTGCTTTTCCAATATCATGGAGTAATGCGGCCCAACGCAACCATATATCTTCCGTGTTTTTGGCAATATTGTCTACCACTTCCAGCGTATGGTAAAAATTATTTTTATGAGTTTGCCCTTCAATTTCTTCTACTTGATTGAGCACCGTTAATTCGGGTAAAATAGAATCCAATAATCCGGTTTTGTAAAGTAGCAAGAAACCAACGGAAGGTTTTGGAGTTGCTAAAATCTTATTCAACTCTTCCACAATCCGTTCCCCGGAAATGATTTGAATTCGGTCTTTGTTTTCAGTAATCGAATTCAAGGAATGGGTATCGATTTCAAAATCCAATTGATTGGCAAACCGGATCGCGCGAAGCATCCTCAACGGGTCGTCTGAATAGGTTATGTTAGGATCTAAAGGGGTTTTAATAGTCTTATTTTTCAAATCTTTTAAACCATCAAAAGGATCAAGTAAGTCGCCGTAATCTTCTGAATTTAAAGATAAAGCTAATGCATTTATAGTAAAATCACGTCGGTTTTGATCGTCTTCAAGGGTGCCATTTTCTACAACAGGATTCCGGCTTTCAAAATGGTAACTTTCGGTGCGAGCACCCACAAATTCAATGTCCATATCTTTATACCGCAACATGGCTGTGCCGTAGTTTTTGAAGACTTGTACTTTGGGTTTATTGGGTAATAATTCGGAGACTTTGAGTGCCAATTCAATCCCGCTTCCCACAGCCACAATGTCGATATCCTTTTTGAAATCTCGCTTCAAAAGTAAATCTCGAACAAACCCTCCAATGACATAACTTTGAATATCAAGTGCTTTGGAAGCTTTTAAAATAACTTCAAAAATAGGATGCTTTAAGGCCGATTTGTAGTTTGTTTTCATTACCGTCGAATCACTTTTACCTGAGAATCATTCGTCAATTTGATAATTGTAGAAGGCTTTCCAGCAATTTTATCGTGATGCAAATTTACTACATAGTCCACTCCCTTAATAATCTCAGGACTAATTTCTTTAAACGAACTTGGAGTGGGTTGTCCTGAAATATTTGCCGAAGTAGAAACTAGCGGTTTCTTCATTCGTTCTAAAAGTTTAAAACAGAAAGGTTCTTTTACAATGCGAATGCCCAGCGACTTGTCGGCAGCAATCAAGTTTGGAGCAATATTTCTGGGATTATCCAAAATTAAAGTTGTCGGTTTTTCCGATAAGTCAATGATTTGCCAAGCCACTTCTGGAATGTCTTTAAATACGTTGTACATCATCTTTTCACCATTCATCAAACAAATCATACTTTGTGTTTCGGCTCTTTGCTTGAGTTGGTAAATTTTGGCTACGGCTTCAGGATTGGTCGCGTCGCATCCAATACCCCAAACGGTATCGGTAGGGTAAAGGATAATTCCGCCTGCTTTTATGACCTCGAAAGCGTTATGTATTTCTTGATTAATCATTTCTTTTTTCTTTTTATAATGCTATAAAATAATTTTCTATACCATATTCCGTAATACTTCTTTTGAAACCGTTTGTTCTCTTCAACAAAATGAAACACTCGTGGTAAATCTAAAGAGTATTCTTTGTAAAAGCTGCGGTGCTTGGAATAAATGTACAACCTACAGTCTTCTTCTAAAACACTGGTTACGCTAGTATCCGATAACGAACTCTTATCGCCTCTTTTTCGATAATAGTAAAGCGTTTGTGGAATCTTGTATACACCTCCGTATTCTCGGACAATCCGAATCCAAAGCTCCCAGTCTTCCATGTATCGAAGGGTTTCATCAAATCCACCTACCGCATTAAAAACTTCTTTTCGAACTAAGGTGCCAATAGGGATGCAGTTGTCGTATAGAAATTGGGGCAGTCGATAGTCATTTAATTTTAAAACACCTTCCCGAGCCTCAAAGAATTCAATTTCTGAATAGACAATGTTAATGGCAGCGTTATTTTTTAAGACTGCTTCAAATTGTCTAATGGCATCGGGATGTAGGCTATCGTCAGCATCTAAAAAAAATAAAAAGGAACCAGAAGATTGACTGACACCTCGATTTCTTGCACTGGATGGACCTTGATTTTCCTGATGAATAATTTTATAATTCAAATGCTTACTTTGACTAAAAAAAGCTTCAATAATTGCAATGCTGTTATCGTTTGAGCCATCATCAACAACTACAATCTCTATGGAACCATAACTTTGTTCCGTTGCAGAGGATAGCGTTTCAGCGATAGTAGCAGCGTTGTTGTAACACGGAATGATTATGGAAATAAAAGGTGTTGTTGCAGTCAATATTTGAAATAAAATTAGAAATTAAATAAATGGGTTTACTTGACTCTATTTCAACTTTTTGAGTTGTCGTTTATTAAATAGTTTATCCGAAACGGAAAGTAGTGATGAAGCTAAAGGGTATTTCTTTTTCATTTCCACTTTAGTGGTTTCAAACAGCGTTTCTACCGTAGTCAAAGTATCTTCGAAAATGTATTGTAATTGAGGAAAACTGTTCTTAAAAAATTGACTTTTGAAGTACGTCTTGGTATAGGTATCTGCTAATTTTCGCAACCTTTTCTTATACTTAGTCAAGGTCAGATTTTTTCCCTCAATATTGAAATTATCCATCAATTTGGTTCTTTCTTTTGGTGTTTTTGGGAAAAATACACCACCCACTTGTTGGTTTTCATGCATTCGATAATAGAAATACTTTTCATTCACCATGGCAAAAGCTTTTTTCTTAGTGGCTATGATAGCAATCCACTCGTCATGATGAAAGTTTTTGATAATCGGAAACGGAACAATCTCAGAAACAATTTCTTTTTTCAAAGCAATCGAAGCACCAGTAACAATATTGGAAACACAGGTAATCAAGGTGTGGTAATCAAACGGAATGTTGGCTTCGCGGAAGAATTCGGGTATGTCCCAAAGCGTGTATTTATCTAATAATTTCGATTGGCTATCAATACAATATCCGTTGGAAGCTAGCACTTGAATGGTTGGATTTGCCTTGAAATAAGCAACATAGTCTTCCACTTTATTCAAAGCCCATTTGTCGTCTTGATCGGACAGAAAAATCAAATCGCCCGTACACAACGTCACCGCTTTTTCGAAATTTTTTACACTTCGCAGGTTGACTTCATTTTCGTTGATTTGAAACAAATTGGGATTTGCGGCGGCATATTCCTTTAAAATGGCAATCGTAGCATCGGTCGAACCGTCATCACAAACAATGATTTCATCAACTTTCATCGTCTGGTTTAAGATCGAGTCAACTTGTTCCTTGAGATAAACTTCGCCATTGTAAGTGCATAGCGCAACAGATATTTTCATTGAGTTCAGGTGTTTAGAGTAAAAGCAGTACTTGGTTTCTCATGTCGCAAAAATAACAATAAATCAATAGTTTCAAGGTATTGAAGGTAAAAATGACTCTGATACTGGGTTTAAATTCCAAAAACCAACTTGACCCAATGCGTCAAGGTATAGCGGTTGTAAATTTCATCCGGAATAGGTTCGTAAGGTGTTTTGAAAAAATCAGGGTCAATTTGAAGTTGATGTTCATCCAAAATCAGAATGTTTTTCGGATCATAAAAATCGTATTCCTTGATGGAAATATTGCTGGTAATTATTTTTTTCTGAAAGGCCATAGCTTCAAAAATTCGGAAACTCAAACCCGATTGTTGGTCCCGAACCAAGTCAACGATGACATTGGTCTGCTCGTAAAAACTGCCCATATCTTCTTGGCGTACCCGATGCTTCCGGTATTGAATGGCATTAATTTCTTTGTCTTTAAGAAATAGCGCTGCAATTTTTTTCTTCCAGTTTTTCTTTTCGACGATAATGAATAAATAAGATATTTTTAGAAAATCAAGTTTTTGTGCAATTTCCTTTAATAACCTCAAACGGCTGTCTCGTGTTCCAATATAGAAGGCTTGATATTTCGGTGTTTCAAGAAATCGTAACGGTTGCTTATCCAAGTAAATATAATTGGTAGTTTTTTGAAAATTAAATTGCTTGACGTCATCGGGATCGAAGGAGAAGATGCTGTCAAAAACGCCGTCTAGCAAGTGTTCTACGGGATATCGCGCCATGCTATCGTATAAATAGGCGATGTATTTGTCAGTGTGTTTCTTAATTTCTAAATGGTATTTTTTATCAATCAAATCTGGATTGATTACCAGTATTTGGTCTTGCTTTCCCAGTTGGGTTAACGTTTCCAAAATATATTCTTGACGTTTTATTTTTTTTGGATTTTGTTTTAAGAAAAGCTTT
>Ga0208124_100213_pt1 | contig 26912 bp, 22 predicted proteins | sample LakWasM104_HOW12_2_FD_183922 | JGI IMG/M metagenome (GOLD analysis project Ga0208124, IMG submission 183922) | Freshwater sediment methanotrophic microbial communities from Lake Washington under simulated oxygen tension - Sediment Metagenome... | ecosystem: Environmental > Aquatic > Freshwater >...
GGAAGGCCGATATTGCTTTGTTTTCGGCTGGTGGCCAAACCTCTTTAGATTGGGCTCCAAAATTTGCTGCTGCTGGAACCACCGTGATTGACAATTCATCCGCATGGAGAATGGATCCTACCAAAAAATTAGTGGTCCCAGAAATCAACGCTTCCTTATTGACCAAAGAAGATAAAATCATTGCCAATCCCAATTGTTCTACAATACAAATGGTTTTGGTCTTGGCTCCGTTGCATAAAAAATACACCATCAAACGGGTAATTGTGTCTACTTACCAATCGATTACCGGAACCGGAGTAAAAGCCGTTCAGCAATTGGAAAACGAATATGCTGGTATTCAAGGAGAAATGGCTTACAAATATCCTATTCACCGAAATGCGATTCCACAATGTGATTTGTTTGAAGAAAACGGATATACCAAAGAAGAAATGAAATTGGTTCGGGAAACTCAGAAAATTATTGGCGATAAAAACATTGCCGTGACGGCTACAGCAGTTCGTGTACCAATAGTTGGTGGTCACAGTGAGGCCGTAAATGTTGAGTTTGCTTCAGAATTTGACGTTGAGGAAGTGAGAACTATTTTGCACCATACTTCTGGCGTTGTGGTTCAAGACAATACCGACACTTATACGTATCCAATGCCGATGTATGCGCAAGGAAAAGACGACGTATTTGTCGGACGAATTCGACGAGATGAAAGCCAACCGAACACTTTAAATATGTGGATTGTCGCGGATAATTTAAGGAAAGGTGCAGCGACCAATACAATACAAATAGCAGAATATTTAGTGGCCAATCAGTTGGTCTAATTTTAAAATAAAAAAAAGCACCTTTCGGTGCTTTTTTTATTAATCTACGTATTGTCTGTACACTAATTTGTATTCCCCATTGGTTATGGTCTTAAAATCAGTTGGGTCTTGAACGTTATAGACTTTACAGCTTACCGCTCCAATAATTGTTTGGATTTTATGTGAAGTCCCTTTCTCCATTCCAGAAGCTGAAGAACTAACAGTCATTGTGCTTCCCGTTTGCGATCCATATAACGAACTGTATGATTTTCCATCTGCATCCGTATAGGTAACCTCAATCCCTTTAACATGGGCGTCTTCTTGTTCAGATGTTAAAAAATTCGTAGGCAAAGGATTCCCGAAAGTAGTATAGAAAACACTTGGTTCATTAGTTGTTTCTGGATTGTTATACATATTGTCGAAGTACATTCCTAGTTCAGGATGCCCCGTTTGAGATTGACTTGGATACAAGTAACATCCATAATCAATCACGTATAACTGATCAAAAGAATGTGCAAAATTAAAAAAATAAGCAGGAGTCAGGCCGCCATCTTGCCGAAAATCTATGGCTTGTCCGTCTAACGTTCCTTTAAAAAAAGCTACTGGTACTGGCGATGAATGGTATTCCGATCTGCTACTCTCATTACTGCATGAAAGTACTAAAATAGCGAATCCTAATAAAACTACGTTTTTCATTTTCTGTTTTTTAAGTGCTACGAAGATAGGTTTTATTTCAAAAAAAGAAAACCTATTCGCCTTTTAAAACTCCTTTTTCCGTTTTCTAACCCCTTTAAATTTTGTTAAAACAAATTCTTAAGTATTGCAGGTTCACTACATTTGTTGCGATGAAAAAAAGGAATATCATAATCAATTTCTCTTTAATGCTTGCCGTATTGTTTGCTATGTTGCTGCAATCGGTGCATTCTTTTGAACACATATCCAAACTTTTTTCGGAAAAAGAATGCCATCACAAATACACAGGAAAAACCGAAATATCCCATCAACACCATCCATTTGATCATTGTTTTGCATGTGAGTTTACCATAAGTAGTGGAATTGCATCAGATGTGCTTTCGATCAAAATCATTTCCCATCACATAGCAATTCCCTGTTTTTTTGTTATTCCCAAATCAATAGTTTCTTTTTCTGGAAACCTAAATTATCTTCGTGGCCCTCCGAATTTTGTTGTTTAAACAGACATCAAATCTCTTTTTTACAACAATAATTCAACATCCTATGAAAAAAATCATACTGACCCTATTATTGGGTCTAACTACTTTGCTTCAGGCTCAAAATTCTATTTCAGGCACGGTCAACGACACGAAAAACCAACCAATAAAAGGAGTTTCGGTCTATATCCCAGAATTGCATAAAGGGACCTCCGCTGATGAAAATGGCAAGTACCAACTTAGTAACTTACCCAATGGAAACCTAACATTCACCTTTGTCGCTATCGGATTTGCAACACAACAAAAAAGCATACTGCTATCTCAAAAAGAAAATAAAATAGATATTTCCCTTGAAGAAGCTGCATTTCAAATGGACGAAGTTATTGTTTCAACAGCGTTTAATAAATTACAATCTCAAAATGTGATGAAAGTCGAACATGCTTCTATGAAATCATTGCAGCAAAAGGGGACCGCTACCTTAATTGAAGGATTGGCTACAATTCCAGGCGTTTCACAAGTCTCTACCGGAACATCCATCGGGAAACCAGTCATTAGAGGCTTGAGTGGCAATCGCGTTTTAGTGTATTCGCAAGGAGTCCGATTGGAGAACCAGCAATTTGGCGATGAACATGGATTGGGACTGAATGATGCTGGGGTTGAAAGTGTTGAAGTCATTAAAGGGCCGGCATCGCTTCTCTATGGCTCTGATGCGCTTGGCGGCGTACTGTATTTCAATCCAGAAAAATTTGCAGATGCTCACACTTTTAAAGCAAACTTTAATCAAAAATTCTTTTCAAACACCTTAGGAAGCAATTCAACTTTAGGCTTGAAAACCTCCAGTGAAAATTGGAAATTTTTGGCTAGAGGAAGCTACAACACCCACTCTGATTATGCTGTTCCAAGCGGAGATAGAGTCACGAATACACGGTACAACGAATCCGATTTTAAAACTGCAGTTGGTTATACTAGCGGCAAAATTTCGAGTGTTTTGCGTTACAATTTTAACAAACTCGATTTAGGAATTCCTGAAAACGGAATTGCGGAACAAACCACCTCAAAGAATACCGTTTTCCCTCGACAGGGAGTTTTCAATAATCTTCTAAGCTGGAATACGATTTTGTATTTTCAAAATTCAAAACTCGATTTCGATTTAGGTTATATCAACAATAATCGTAGCGAATTCACCGAAAGCAACACCCCGAGTTTGCATATGAAGTTAACTACAGTCAACTATGATGCAAAGTACCATTTGCCAATAATTGGAAAATTAGAATCGATAGTTGGGGTTCAAGGAATGCATCAAACCAATAGTAATTCTGGAATCGAATATTTAATTCCAGATGCCACTACAAATGATATTGGGGCTTTTGCAACAGTCAATTACGATTGGAAATCCAATATTATTCAAGCGGGACTGCGTTATGACTTAAGAAACATTGCGAGCGAAAGTCACGGAATCATAGGCACAGAAGGTTCGTTTCAAGCCTTGAACAAATCGTTCGATAGTTTCAATGCCTCTTTGGGTTACAAAACTAATTTGGCAGAAAACATGACCTTTCGATTGAATTTGGCGTCGGGATTTCGAGCTCCAAATTTAGCCGAGTTGACATCCAATGGTGTTCATGAGGGAACCAACCGTTATGAAATTGGAAACGCTGCTTTGAAAACCGAACAAAATTTGCAAACCGATTTGAATTTGGAATACAACAACAGTCATTTTGAATTTTTTGCCAATGGTTTTTACAACCACATCAACCATTATATTTACGCAGCGCCATCGGGAACAATTCTTGACGGAAATGCGGTTTTCAATTACATTCAAAATAATGCGATGTTGTATGGTGGGGAAATTGGATTGCATTTTCACCCGCATCCTTTAGATTGGTTGCATTTTGAGAGTAATTTTGAAACAGTAACCGGTAAGAAACAAAATCAGGAATACCTCCCCTTAATTCCAGCCAATAGTTGGGGCAATACTTTACGAACTGAATTTACTATTTCGAAATGGTTCACCGACAGCTATGCTACGGCAAGTATAAATCACACCTTTAATCAAAGTAAAGTGAGCGGTTTTGAAACCAAATCGAATGGTTATACGCTTTTCAATCTGGGTTTTGGCGGAAAAATATCGATGGGTAAAACCATTTTTGATTTAACAATAAATGGCAACAACCTTCTGAATGAAAAATACATCGCCCATTTATCTCGATTGAAAACGGATGGCATCCCAAATATCGGACGGAATTTGGTATTAGGCGTGAATTTCACTATTTAAGTAAATGATTTTATTTAAGAACAAAATCTTAATATTCGTATAAGTTTCTGTATTTTATATAGAATAATTTGTTAATTTAGGATTTTATTTATTGTCTAACCAATCACTCTCTTTATGAATTCACAATTTACTTTACTCGTAAGAATCGTATTAGGAATTATGCTAGTTGTTTTCGGAAGCAACAATTTTTTACATTTCATTCCGTTACCACCTCCAACTGGTTCTGCAGCAGATTTTTTGAATTCCCTGGGGGCAACGGGTTATATATTCCCTGTAGTGGGAGTTTTAGAGGTTTTTATTGGAGTTATGCTATTGGTAAAAAAATGGATGGCTTTTGTTTTGATACTATTGGCTCCGATATCAATTAACATCCTATTATTTCATTTATTTTTAGACATTCCTGGAGTTAGTGCTGCATTATTGGTGGTTATTCTCAATGCAATATTGATATACAAACATTGGAAGCAATATATTCCCCTTTTTCTTTAAAATAAAAAAAGCGCTCTAAAGGGCGCTTTTTTATTTGTATTTGCTAATACACTACTTTACCGACATAGTTCATATGTTTCATGATTCTATCTTTCCTCCTACTGATGTAAGCAGAAGAATTTGTTGCTGTAAACTTCCTGGGATTTGGTAGAATGGCTGCGATTCCTGCAGCGTCTTTTTTGGATAAATTAATAGCGTCTTTTCGGTACCAGTATTTTGATGCTGCTTGCACTCCATAAACTCCATTGCCCATTTCGATGCTGTTAAGATAGACTTCCATGATGCGTTCTTTTCCCCAAATTAATTCAATTAAAACGGTAAAATAAGCTTCTAGCCCTTTACGCACATAACTTCTTCCTTGCCATAAAAAAACATTTTTCGCCGTTTGTTGTGAAATAGTGCTGCCGCCTTTTAGTTTCTTTCCTTTTTCATTGTTTTCCATTGCTTTTTGAATTGCGTTAAAATCGAAACCATGGTGCGTTAAGAAATTGGCATCTTCACTAGCAATTACGGCCTTTTGCATATTTTCATTGATATTTTCAATCGGCACCCAATCATGACTGCAAATCATGTCTTCTCCATCGAACTTATTTTCAATAGCCCTAGTCATCATTAACGGAGTAATGGGAACGGGTACAAACTTAAATACGATTACCGAAAAAATAGAAACTCCCAAAAACCATAGGAATGCTTTTACTGAAAAACGAATTATTTTTTTGAACATATTTGTTAAATTAAATCGGCCAATTCTTTGCCAATTAAACTTCCGATTGCCACGCCCATGCCACCTAAACGAACACCACAATACACATGATTGGAGAGTTGTGTTACTATCGCATTTTTACTGGATCCTAATCCCATAATACCGCTCCATCGGTGCTCTATAGTTACTTCATGGTTGGGCACAATCACTTCCCTTAAAAGTTTCTCAAGTTGGTTCTGAATTAATGGAGTTTGCTGTAATTCAGTAGTGGTTTCCCCTTCAAAATCAAGATTTCTACCGCCGCCCAGCAAAATTCTATCGCCCACGTTTCTAAAATAATAATATCCTTTATCCAAATGAAATGTCCCTTTAATATCTAAATTTGGGATGGGTGCTGTAATCAAAACTTGGGCTCTAGCAGGAATTACTTGGTCGTTGGTTAATTTTTGAGCAAATCCATTCGTGGCAAAAAGCAATTTTTTGGTTGTAAAACTAAAGTCTTCCAGCGAAACTTCCACAGCATTCTGCATTTCATGAAAAGCCGTCACGGTTTGTTGGTTTAAAATCAGAATATCCTTTGAAACTGCCATTTTTAATAAGGCTTGCATCATATTTCCGGTATCGATTTGCGCTTCAAACGGATTAAAAATAAGATAGTCTTGAATTCCTTGAAATTGAAAACGATCGACTTCTTTTCGATACACCTCCGTTTTAAAAAGAGGTTGTACAATTTCGTTAACAAATGGCAATTTAGACAAACATTCTTGATAAGCACCTTCTTGATCTTTTAAGAACAATTCGTAACCTCCATAGGGTTTGTAATCTAAATTTTGATCGCCAATTCGTTTTCGCAACAATTGCAATCCAGTCCATCTTTTATGGATTAGTCGAATTACCTCTTCTTCGGAATGCGATTTTAAATCATCTAAAATCTCGGAAACACTTCCAAAACAAGCAAAACCAGCATTCTTGGTACTGGCACCTTGCGGCAGTACCCCTTTTTCTAAAACAAGAATTTTGCTGTCTGGAAACCGTTCCCGCAATTCGAGCGCGGCATGCAAACCAACGATCCCGCTCCCAACTATCGTATAATCTACATTAGTGAACCAATTCTTCAACTCCCAATAACTCCATTTCATCTGGAAAATTTTTTATAAAATTAGCTTTTTTAAACACATTGCAAAATCTTAGGAAAGCAAAAATTAAAAACATTTCTTGGAATAAACTTACTGTAAGAATTTCTCTTATACTTTAAGAATTAAGTAGAAATAAACAGAAAACTTTGCTTAATATTCGCTTAAACTAGTCTAATCCTTGATAACAAGTCAAAATTAATTTTATATTTGGAGGCTAAAATAATCAAAACTCGAATTTCAATTATGAAAAACAAACTACTTTCGATTGCCCTGATTGCAATCACCAGTTTTTCCTTTGCCCAAACAGGAAAAGCGGCTTGGAAAGCTACTGTCAAAAGATCTGATGCCGTGACAGTTGCAAACAAACAATCTATTGTAAGTCCAAAATTATTTGAATTGGACGTCAACCAATTAAAACAATCATTAAGTAACGCACCGAAGCGATTTACAACCAACACCTCTAATGTTATTGTTTCGTTTCCAAATGCCAACGGACAATTAGAAAAATTCCGCATCATGGAATCCTCTAACATGGACCCAGCCTTGGCGGCACGTTTCCCAGAAATAAAATCGTATGTAGGTCAAGGTGTTGATACGCCAACTTCTAGGATTTACTTCAGTTTGTCACCTCTAGGATTGCAAACTATGGTTATTAAAGCCGACCAATCAGCTGAATTTATTGAGCCTTATACCACTGATTTGAGCGCATACGCTGTTTATAGAAAATCAGACAAAGCAGCTTCTCTTAATCGTTTTGAGTGTAGAGTAATCAGCAATGCACAACCTGATTTAAGTGCAAATTTCGCAAGACCAAATGCCGATGATGGTTTGTTAAGAACTTTCCGTTTGGCACTATCTGTTACAGGAGAATACACGGTTTATTTTGGTGGCACTAAAGCCTTGGCATTAGCCGCTATGAACAATTCTATGACTCGTGTAAATGGAGTTTTTGAAATGGATTTTGGAGTTCACATGAACTTAATTGCTAACAATGATTTGATTATATACACTAACGCATCAACGGATCCTTATTCTGCAGCAGCTAGTATGTCTAGCTGGAATGCTCAATTGCAATCTACTTTAACATCCGTTATTGGAGAAGCAAATTATGATATTGGACATTTATTTGGAGCATCCGGTGGTGGTGGAAATGCAGGATGTATAGGATGCGTTTGCGTAAATGGGTCCAAAGGAAGTGGAATTACTTCTCCAGCAGATAATATTCCTTCAGGAGACAATTTTGATATTGATTATGTAGCCCATGAAATGGGACATCAATTTGGTGCAAACCACACTTTTACTCATAGTAATGAGGGAACTGGTGTACAAATGGAGCCCGGTAGTGGTTCCACTATTATGGGATATGCCGGTATTACAACGCTAGATGTACAACCACATTCTGATCCTTTTTTCCATGCTATCAGTATTCAACAAGTGACCAACAATATTAAAGCAAAAACTTGTTCGGTAAATATTGCAACAGGAAATGCTATTCCAACTGCCAATGCTGGATTAGATTACATTGTTCCTAAAAGCACTCCTTTCATGTTAACAGCAGTTGGAACCGATGCTAATGGAGATGCTCTAACTTACGATTGGGAGCAAATGGACAATCAAACTACATCAGCTGCACCAAGCGCCACTAAAACGACTGGGGTAAATTTCAGATCATACAACGCAACCACTTCTCCAACACGTTATTTCCCTAAAATGTCATCTGTATTAACTGGTGCTACTACAACCGCTGGTACTGAACTTACAGTGGAAGCTTTGCCTTCTGTAGCGAGAACTTTAAACTTTAGAGTTACCGTTCGTGATAATCATGTTGGTGGACCAGCAAACAATAGCGATGATGCTATAGTTACTGTAAACGCTACTGCTGGACCATTTGCAGTGAGCTCTCCAAACACAGCTGTTTCTTATGCTGGAGGTTCTTCACAAACTATAACATGGGCTGTAGCAGGAACTACTGCAAATGGCGTGAATTGTGCCAATGTTGATATTTTATTATCAACCAATGGCGGAACAACTTGGTCAACTTTGTTGGCTGCTACGCCAAATGATGGTACAGAAGCCGTTACAATTCCGAATACTCCTGGAACAACTAACCGAATTATGGTAAAAGGAACTAACCACATCTTCTTTGATGTTTCTAATACTAACTTTACCATTACAGCAGGATCAACAGATACTGTTGCTCCAACGGCTCCTACTTTAGCCGCTTCAGGAACTACACAAACTACAACAACTTTATCTTGGTCGGGCGCTACAGACAACGTAGCTGTTACAGGATATGATGTTTATAAAGATGGTGTTCTATTGGCTTCTACAGCTGCTACTACTTATTCAGTAAGTGGATTAGTAGCATCAACAACGTATTCGTTTACAGTAAAAGCTAAAGATGCTGCAGGAAATGCATCGGTAGCTAGCAATGCCGTAAGCGTAACTACTTTAGCTCCAGTTCCAGACACTACCGCTCCAACTGCTGCTACTTTAGCTGCTTCAGGAACTACATTAACTACAACTAATTTATCTTGGTCAGGTGCTACCGATAACGTAGCGGTTACGGGTTACGATGTATATAAAGATGGCGTTTTATTAGCTTCTACCACCGCTACAACCTATGCTGTGACTGGATTAGTAGCCTCTACCACTTATTCTTTTACAGTGAAAGCAAAAGACGCTGCTGGAAATGTATCGGTTGCTAGTAATGCTGTTGCGGTAACTACATTAACTCCAGATACGACAGCTCCAACAGCTGCTACTTTATCAGCTTCTGGAACTACTTCAACTACTACTAATTTATCTTGGACTGGCGCTACAGACAATGTTGGCGTAACAGGCTATAACGTATACCAAGGAGCTACTTTGAAAGCCACGGTAACAACAACTTCTTATGCGGTTACTGGTTTAACTGCTTCTACAGCATATACTTTTTACGTTGTGGCGAAAGATGCCGCTGGAAATCTTTCTCCAGCTAGCAACACCGTTAGCGTAACAACTCTTGCAAACACGGTTACTTATTGTGCTTCTCAAGGTAATATCACCACTGACGAACGAATTGGAAAAGTCGTTTTTGGAACTATTAGCAATACATCAACTGGAACAACAGGGTATGAAAATTTTACCGCTCTTTCAACCAATGCCGTAAGAGGAACTGCCAATACGATTACTATTACTCCAACCTGGACAAGCACCGTTTATAGCGAAGGATATGCGGTATGGATTGACTACAATCAAAATGGTGTTTTTACAGATGCCGGTGAATTAGTTTATTCTAAAGCTGCTTCTACAACTACTCCAGTTTCTGGGACTTTTACCATTCCTGCAACGGCTACTTTAGGTGCCACAAGAATGAGAGTTTCTATGAAATACAATGCTATTCCAGCATCATGTGGTTCGTTTACTTATGGTCAAGTAGAAGATTACACTGTAAACATTACTTCTGTTGCTAGAGAAATAGAATCCAATACCAACCAATCAACGTTGTCTTTCAACGTATTCCCTAATCCTGTGAATGGTGATGTATTGAATATTTCAACTGTGGAAAATGCTACCTACAGTGTTTACAATGTTTTAGGCCAAGAAGTATCTAAAGGAAAAATTGAAAACGACGCTATTTCAGTATCCAATATGAAAGCGGGAACTTATCTATTAGAAGTTACTTCTAACGGAAAATCAGCTGTAAAACGCTTTATTAAACAATAATTTTTAAAAGAAATACAACTAAAAGCTATCTCAAATGAGGTAGCTTTTTTTTTGCAGCATGATCATTTCTACTGAGGTCTCATCAGTGGCTTGTAGTGAAAAAAAATATCTTTTTATTGATTCCATTTCCTAAATTGACCGTTTTAATGAGATACCACGTTGTCAAATGAGCAACAACTAGCACACTATAAAAACAAATAAAAAAAAGCCTCACTTTTCAGCGAGGCTTTTTTTTATTCTGGGTCATTCATTTTAAAACTTTCCATGAACTTAGTAGTATAATTTCCGGCAACATAATCCGGTTCGTCCATTAATTGTCTGTGGAACGGAATAGTGGTTTTGACACCTTCAATTACAAACTCATCTAAAGCTCGTTTCATTTTATTGATAGCTTCTTCTCTGGTTTGAGCCGTCGTAATCAATTTAGCGATCATTGAATCGTAATTAGGTGGAATAGTGTAACCCGCATAAACGTGGGTGTCTAATCGGACTCCATGTCCACCTGGTGCGTGAAGTGTTGTGATTTTCCCTGGTGATGGACGAAAGTCATTGTAAGGATCTTCGGCATTAATTCGGCATTCAATCGCATGCAAATTCGGAAAATAATTCTTCCCTGAAATTGGAATTCCTGCGGCAACCATAATTTGTTCCCGAATCAAATCGTAATCAATAACTTGTTCGGTGATGGGATGTTCTACTTGGATTCTGGTATTCATTTCCATGAAGTAAAAATTTCGGTGCTTATCCACCAAAAACTCTACAGTTCCAGCGCCTTCATATTTTATAAATTCAGCAGCTTTAACAGCAGCTTCGCCCATTTTATTTCTTAATTCGTCGGTCATAAAAGGAGAAGGTGTTTCTTCTGTTAACTTTTGATGACGACGTTGAACAGAACAATCTCTTTCTGAAAGATGACAGGCTTTTCCGTAAGCATCTCCTACTACTTGAATTTCGATGTGGCGTGGTTCTTCGATTAACTTCTCTAAGTACATTCCGTCATTTCCAAAAGCTGCGGCTGATTCTTGACGAGCGCCTTCCCATGCTTTTAACAAATCTTCTTCTTTCCAAACAGCACGCATTCCTTTTCCACCACCACCAGCTGTTGCTTTTAGCATTACGGGATAACCCATTTCTTTGGATAATTTTTGAGCTTGTTCAAAAGACTCTAGTAGTCCTTCTGAACCTGGAACACAGGGAACTCCTGCTGCTTTCATGGTTGCTTTAGCTGAAGCTTTGTCGCCCATACGGTCGATCATTTCTGGCGAAGCACCAATAAATTTGATTCCGTGTTCTTGGCAAATTTTTGAAAATTTGGCGTTTTCTGAAAGGAACCCGTAACCTGGATGAATGGCATCGGCATTTGTAATTTCAGCAGCGGCTATAATATTTGACATTTTCAAATAGGATAAATTGCTTGGTGGTGGACCAATACAAACCGCTTCGTCAGCAAACTTAACGTGCAAACTTTCGGCATCAGCTGTAGAATAAACTGCAACTGTTTTTATTCCCATTTCTCTACAGGTACGAATTACACGAAGTGCAATTTCACCTCTATTTGCAATTAATATTTTTTTAAACATCTTTTTAAAATTAGATAATTAGACAATTGGATTGTTCGACTGAGAGATTCTTAGAAATGGTAAAAAATCTAATAATCTATCGAATCTAATAATCTAAATTAAGATGGATCAACTAAGAATAACGGTTGGTCAAATTCTACTGGTGACATATCATCAACCAAGATTTTCACTATTTTACCAGAAACTTCAGATTCAATTTCGTTAAATAATTTCATAGCTTCAATTACACAAAGCACGTCTCCTTTTGAAATAGTGGCTCCAACCTCAACGAACATGGGTTTATCTGGCGATGGTTTTCTATAAAAAGTTCCAATAATTGGAGATTTCACAGTAACATATTTTGAAGTTTCGTCAACTGGTGCAGCTGCAACTGGTGCGGCAGGTGCTGCTTGAACTGCTGGTGCTGCTTGCGGCAATTGTTGAACGGGAGCTTGTTGTAAGTAAGTGATTTCTGGAGCATGACCTTCTAACGTGGTTCTGATGGTAATTTTTACATCACCAGTCTCTAATTTCACTTCTGCAACTCCTGAATTTGATACAAATTTGATTAGGTTTTGAATTTCTTTTAAATCCATAATTATTTGTTTTTAGTTTTAGTTTATTGTTTGTTGTATGCCCATTTTAGATAAATAGATCCCCAAGTGAATCCCCCTCCAAATGCTGCAAATATAAGATTGTCGCCTTTTTTAAATACGTGTTCAAAATCGTTCAATAACAAAGGTAAGGTTGCTGAAGTTGTATTTCCGTATTTTTCAATATTGATTAGGACTTTACTTTCATCTAACTCCATTCTACTTGCGGTAGCGTCAATAATTCTTCTATTGGCTTGATGTGCCACTAACCAATTGACATCGTCTTTGGTCAAATTATTTCTTTGCATAATTTTCTCACTCACATCAGCCATTCCTGTTACTGCATATTTGAAAACTGTTTTTCCATCTTGAAAAACGTAATGTTGTCTGTTTTCAACCGTTTCTTTAGAAGCAGGAAGAATCGAACCTCCAGCATCAATTTTAAGATATTCACGGCCAATTCCATCGCTTTTTAAATACTCATCTTGCAAGCCTAATCCTTCGGTGTTGGGCTCAAACAAAACAGCACCGGCACCATCACCGAAAATGATACAAGTAGCTCTATCAGTGTAATCTATAATGGAAGACATTTTATCGGCGCCAATCAACAGTACTTTTTTATAACGCCCAGATTGAACATAGGCTGAGGCAGTTGACATTCCGTATAAAAAACCGGAGCATGCGGCTTGAATATCAAAGGCAAAAGCATTAACTGCACCAATTTGAGTAGCGACAAAAACAGCGGTTGAAGCCACTGGCATGTCTGGAGTTGTAGTTGCTACCAGTACCAGTTCTATTTCAGAAGGGTTAACTCCGCTTTTTTTTATCAGATCTTCCGCAGCCTTGATACACATGTAAGAAGTTCCTAGTTTTTCCCCTTTTAGTATTCTTCTTTCTTTGATTCCAGTCCGACTAGTGATCCATTCGTCGTTTGTTTCTACCATGGTTTCCAATAACTTATTGGTAAGAACGAAATCTGGAACATATGCTCCAACAGCGGTAATTGCGGCCGTAATTGTATTCATAAGTTTTAATTAATTTTCATATCAAATTTAAGATTTGATAAAGAGGTGGAAATTACAAAAAAATCTAAAACAAATTTGTTTTAAAAGGGCTTATTTGGTTAAAAATATAAACAACAAAAAAACTCCCACATTGGTGAGAGTTCGTGTATTCGTTATCGAAAAATATTAAGCAAGTGCAACAGTTGATTTATCAACAACTACTTGCCCTCTGTAATACATTTTCCCTTCATGCCAGTAGGCTCTGTGGTATAAATGTGCTTCTCCAGTTACTGGACAAGTAGCGATCTGAGCCACGGTAGCTTTATAATGTGTTCTTCTTTTATCTCTTCTGGTTTTCGAGATTTTTCTCTTAGGATGTGCCATTTTACTATATTATTTATCCGTTAATAGTTTCTTTAATTTTTCCCAACGCGGGTCTATTTCTTCTTCTTTTATTACTTCTTTTTTTTGGTCATTGACCATCAACTCTTTCAGCTTGTCTAAAGCAGGTGATTTCAAACTTCCATCTTTAATCCCTGGATGTACTTTTTTGAGAGGTACCGACAAAGCAATCATTTCAAAAACATATTGCTTAATGTCAATTTGATGTTCTCCATGTGGCAAAATCAACAACTCTTCATTGTCATTATTGAACTGCTCCCCAAATTGCACCACTACTTTAATTTTTCCTTTAACCGGCAAATCAAAAAGCTCTCCGGTCAAGTCGCAAGGCACTTGAACAGTTCCTTTATGCTTGAACGCTAGCTCTAGCATAGTGCTTTTCTTGTCCAAAACTACATTGACTTTGATATCTGAATTTTCAAATTCGTCATAATCAAAATCCTCAAAGAACGCTTTACTTATTTGATATTCAAACTGATGTTTCCCTAACTTTAATCCTATGAACGGAATTAAAAACTCATTTAACTGCTTCATTTCAACAACAATTTGTCCGAATGTTTCGGGAGCGCAAAGATATAAAATTATTGAACAATCAAAACGGTTGTTCCTTTTTTTTTAGCGATTATTTTTTTCCGCCTGTTTTTCCCTCACTTTCATGGGGCTGCTGCTGATTTCCTGATATTGATTTCTAGAATTAAATACATCAATAGCCAAATAAACTGCTTCCTTAAATGAATTATAGTCGGCAATTCCCTTCCCTGCGATATCATAAGCCGTTCCATGATCTGGCGATGTTCTTATTCTATTTAATCCAGCAGTATAATTCACCCCTTTACCAAAGGATAAAGTCTTAAAAGGAATCAACCCTTGATCATGATATGTTGCTATAATGGCGTCGTATTTTTCATATTGGTTACTGCCAAAGAAACCATCCGCTGGAAAAGGTCCAAAAACTAAAGTCCCCTTATCGTATAATTCCTTTATTGTGGGCTTCATAATTTCTAGTTCTTCTTTCCCAATGACTCCATTATCGCCGCTGTGTGGGTTTAAACCTAAGACAGCAATTTTTGGCTTACTGATACCAAAATCTTGAATCAAGGTTTTCTTAATGGTTTCTATTTTCTGAATTATCAGCTGTGGCGTTAAATGTTTGGCTACTTCATTAACCGGAATGTGATCGGTAAGCAACCCAACTCTTAGCGTATCTTGCACCATCAACATCAAAGCATTGCCTTCCAACTCCTGATTCAAATAATCAGTATGGCCTGGAAATTTGAATTCCTCCGACTGACTATTGTACTTATTTATTGGAGCAGTTACTAAAACGTCTATTAATCCTTCTTTTAAGGCTTTCGTAGCCGACACAAACGACTTAATAGCATACTTTCCTACAGCGTCATCATTAGTTCCAAAATTCAAGTCGACGCTTTCTTTCCAAACGTTTAAAACATTAATTTTTCCCGGAAGTATCTGATTCAAATGATCAATACCGTGCAAAAACGATGTCGATTCAAAACTCTTTTTCACAAAAGACAAAACTTTTACATTGGCAAAAATAACAGGAGTGCACAATTCTAGCATTCTAGAATCCTCGAAAGTTTTGAGTACCACTTCGCTTCCAATACCGTTTAAATCTCCTATTGAAATTCCAACGATGATATTTTCTGCTTTTTTCATTCTTACTACAAGTTATTTATTGCTAATTTTGAAGTGCAAATTTAGTAAAATAAAACAAGAATGTTTACAGGAATTATAGAAACCCTTGGCGTCATCCAAGAAATCAAAAAAACAGATGACAATCTGCAAATAACGCTACTTTCAACCATTACACCCGAATTGAGAATCGACCAAAGTGTAGCGCACAACGGGGTTTGTTTGACCGTTGTTGCCATAAACGAAGATTCTTATACCGTTACCGCGATAAAAGAAACGATCTTAAAAACGAATTTAGGAAATTGGAATGTTGGTGATTGCGTCAATTTAGAACGCGCTATGAAATTAGGCGATCGTCTGGATGGACATATTGTCCAAGGACATGTTGACCAAACTGGAGTTTGTAAAAAAATCGAGAATGCCAATGGAAGTTGGTATTATACCTTTGAATACAATGCAGATTTAAATAACGTAACCATCGAAAAAGGCTCTATAACTGTCAATGGTGTTAGCTTGACCGTGGTGAATTCAAAGAAAAACGAGTTTAGTGTTGCCATAATCCCTTATACTTATGATCACACCAATTTCAAGGATTTCGCAATTGGAACTACAATAAACCTTGAATTTGATGTCATTGGAAAATACGTATCCCGATTGTATTCGCAAGACAAATAGCAAAACGGCCCTTAAAAAAGAAAAACTCCGACTTACATCGGAGTTTTTTTATTGAGTTGAATTTGATTTATTTTGAAGATTCCATATCCCACAGCTGCTACTAACAACAAGACTATATCGCCATCTATTGGCAGCCCTGGAGGCGGCACCTCTGGTGGAGGCGGCCCGGTTGGTCCCGCAAAGGCGGAAACACTAAATAGAACCAAGATGATTAAAACAATATTTGGGACAATTTTCATAGGTCGTAAAAGTAAATAAAAAATCTTTCCGTCAAAATTTTTTTGTATTATAATTTCATTATTAAAACAAATAACAATTTTCGAGTGTGAATCCCTACGGTTGCACTTTCCTATTAACGTAATTTCTTGAACTTTAGTTTTAAACTTTGAAAAACTATTTTCCGAAATTTAAAAAAAAAGACTTTCGTAGTGAAAGCCTTTTGTGGTCCCACTTGGAATCGAACCAAGCACCTACTGATTATGAGTCAGTTGCTCTAACCGAATGAGCTATAGGACCGATTATGAGGTTGCAATATTACTACAATTTTTGATTTTTTGCAACTATTTTTTTTATAGAATTTTGTCTTTCAAATTAGCTTCTTTGCGCTAAACTATTCCGAAATTTCCTGACACAACTCTATTAAAACTCCGTTCGTTGTTTTGGGATGTAAAAAAACAACTAATTTATTATCGGCCCCTTTTTTAGGGATTTCATTCAAGACCACAAATCCTTCGGCTTTCAAACGGATTGTTTCTGCCACAATATCTGCTACATCAAAAGCAATGTGATGAATGCCTTCACCCTTTTTTTCTATGAATTTTGCAATTGGACTATCCGGATTTGTTGCTTCTAAAAGCTCAATTTTATTTGGTCCGCTTTTAAAAAAAGACGTTTTCACGCCCTCGCTGGCTACTTCTTCAAATTTATAAGGTGGCGCACCAAACAGCTTTTCAAAAATAAGGTTTGACACCTCCAAATCTTTTACGGCGATACCGATATGTTCTATTTTTTGCATTGGATTTGTTTTACCGCAAAGTTCGCAAAGTTTTCGCAAAGTTTGCCAAAATTTACTTTAAATGATGATGCCCTAGCCCTGATAGCAGCGGTATCCTTTTGTGACATGGTATGGCACAAAAGATATAGCGGATAGCAGGAACAGCTCCCGAAAATAATTCTGCTCCTTATAATTACCAATTCTCATTTGCTTATCGTATTTTTGCCTCATGGAAACGAACAGACAGAAAAAAATAGGCGGTGTAATTCAAAAAGATTTGGTAGACATCCTGCAAGGTGAAATACGAAAAAATGGAATTTCCAATTTGATTATTTCCGTATCCAAAGTGAGTGTAACTACTGATTTATCGGTGGCTACAGTGCATTTAAGTATTTTTCCTCAAGAAAAAGCCAAAGAAACGCTAGCCGCTATCAAATCCAATTCGGTATTAATCAAACACGATTTATCGCAAAGAGTGCGCTTGCAATTGCGTAAAGTTCCCAACCTTACCTTCTTTATCGACGACTCTTTAGATTACATTGAAAAAATTGACAATGCCTTATCTGCAAAAGAAAATCCTATAGAAAATCGAGATCTTTTAGAACGACGCAGAAAATCGTAACTTGAATTTCCCCTTATACATAGCCAAACGCTACCTAAGAAGTGCCAGTAAAAATAATGCGATTAACATTATTAACGGCATTGCTTCGGTCGGAATAATCGTTGGTGCTATGGCCTTGTTCGTCGTACTTTCGGTTTTTAGTGGGTTAAAAGATTTTAGTTTGTCGTTCAGCAACGACTTTGATCCCGACATTAAAATTACACCAACGTACGGAAAATCGTTCTTCATTTCTCCAGAACAAGAAGCTCAAATACACCAAATAAAAGGCATCAAGGCATCAAGCAAAATCATAGAAGAACGCGTCTTGTTTCTCTTCGACAACAAAGAACAAGTCACGTACATTAAAGGTGTCGATTCGCTTTTCAGCCAAGTAAATCCAGTAAAAAAAGACATCTATCAAGGCGAATGGCTGCAGCCCAATACCAATCAGGTTGTAGTAGGTTACGGCATTTGTCAAAAATTATCCTTGGGTTTGTTCGATTTCAATAATCCGTTTGAAGTGTTTGTTCCGAAACCTGGAAGCGGAACTATAGAAACGGCAGAAGGCGCCTTCAATAAATCCAAATTAGCACCCGTCGGAATTTACGCAATTAGTGAAGATCTCGACTCCAAATATGTTTTCGCCGACTTAGGTCTGGCCCAAAGCTTACTCGAATTCAAACCCAATCAAATCTCAGGAATCGAATTCAAAATGCTTCCAAACGTTAATGAAAGTACCATTATTCAGGAGCTTCAAAAAATTTTTCAAGATAAAGTCACCATAAAAAATAGAGCCCAACTCAACGACAGCTTGTACAAAATGCTCAACACCGAAAACATTGCCGTTTACCTTATCTTCACCTTAGTCATTGTCGTGGCGCTTTTCAACCTTATTGGCGCGTTGATTATGATGATTCTTGATAAAAAAGCCAACTTAAAAACCTTATTCAATCTCGGTACAGAAGTTCGGGATTTGAGAAAAATATTCTTGCTGCAAGGCACTTTATTAAGCTTCATTGGAGGCGGCATCGGACTCGCATTAGGCATTGTAATCGTATTAGTGCAACAAAAATTCCAGTTCATCATGATCACGCCAACCTTAGCGTATCCGGTGATTTTCTCTTTCAAAAATGTCTTGATTGTTTTCGCAACGATTATGTCGCTCGGATTCTTAGCATCGTGGATAGCCTCTAGTCGGGTGACCAAAAAATTAGTAGAAGATTTTTAATCGGGCGTTTCCTGTTTGCTTCGTTCCTCGCAATGACAGGTCGGGCTTTTCGCACTCGCTTCCCGATGCATCGGGAGAGCTCAAACAAAAATGCGGCAATCCCTAACGCAAATTTCCGTAAACCATAACGTTTTTTAGTTATTCTAAAAAAAATTACCAATTACCACTGCGCAAATCGCGCGATTCGTTTTAAATTTAAAGTATTTCCATTCCACTGAACTTCTCTAAAACCGCATTAAACGTTTCGAAAATATAGTCTGGATCTTCACTAGTCACCATTTGAGTTCGGTATTCTTTGAAGTTTGGCAATCCTTTGAAATAATTGGTGTAATGTCGACGAGTTTCCACAATACCTAGGTGTTGTCCTTTCCAATCCATCGCCCATTGCAGATGGTTTTTAGCGGCTTCCACTCGGTCTTCAATGGTAGGTTTTGGCAAATGAGTTCCCGTGGCAGCGTAATGTTTGATTTCATTAAAAATCCAAGGATAACCAATCGCTGCACGACCAATCATAATCCCGTCAACACCATATTTATTTTTGTATTCTAAGGCTTTTTCCACCGAAGTCACGTCGCCATTTCCAAAGATGGGCATGGTAATTCTTGGGTTGTTTTTCACCCGAGCAATGTGCGACCAATCGGCTTCTCCTTTGTATAATTGTGCGCGAGTTCGCCCGTGAATTGATAACGCTTGCACGCCAATGTCTTGCAAACGCTCGGCAACCTCATCAATATTGATGGAATTGTCATCCCAACCCAATCGTGTTTTTACGGTTACTGGCAAATTTGTGCTTCGAATCACCGCTTTGGTTAAGCGCACCATCAAATCAACATCTTTCAAAACCGCTGCGCCCGCTCCTTTGCACACGACCTTTTTTACTGGGCAACCAAAATTAATATCAATCAAATCAGGATTTACGGTAGATACAATTTTGGAAGACATGGCCATAGCTTCTTCGTCACCTCCAAAAATCTGAATTCCGACTGGTCGTTCATAATCAAAAATATCCAACTTTTGACGGCTTTTGATAGCATCACGAATCAATCCTTCAGAAGAAATGAATTCACTGAACATCAAATCGGCTCCATGCAATTTGCACAACCTTCTAAAAGGAGGATCGCTCACGTCTTCCATAGGTGCTAAAAGCAATGGAAAATCTGGTAATTCGATGTTGCCAATTTTAATCATAAGTGAAAATTTTAATTCGTACCGTTCGACCTTTAGGTTTTGAGCGCGACAAAATTACAAATTTTTACCGGTTTGCCGATTCCTGTTTTAGAATTGCTCTTTTTTAATGAAAAGATTGCGTTATATTTGCAGATTAATTCGAGCTCTTGCGAACTGCGTTAAGGATTACTTCACCAAGTTTTGACTTTTTTTGCGGTGTTCAGTGAATGCTATGCATTTGTAGCAAAGTGCCGTGCACTACGAAAAGCCTGGCCCGTAGGGAAACGCCCCGATGCAAGAAGAACAAAAAAAGAAGCTAGAGACAAGACAAAAGGAATGACAGAAAAAATGAAACACATCCGGAATTTTTGCATTATTGCACACATTGACCACGGAAAAAGTACGTTGGCGGATCGTCTTTTGGGCGCTACGCAAACCGTTACCGCTCGGGAAGAAAAGGCGCAATTGCTAGACAATATGGACTTGGAACGCGAACGAGGCATTACCATTAAGAGTCATGCCATTCAAATGGAATACACTTATAAAGGAGAAGAATATATTTTGAATTTGATTGACACGCCGGGGCACGTTGATTTTTCCTACGAAGTGTCTCGATCGATTGCGGCTTGCGAAGGCGCACTTTTGATTGTAGATGCGGCACAAAGTATTCAGGCACAAACGATTTCGAATTTGTATTTGGCTTTAGAAAATGACTTGGAGATTATTCCCGTTTTAAATAAAGTTGATTTACCGAGCGCGAATCCTGAGGAAGTGAGTGATGATATTGTGGATTTGTTGGGTTGTAAATTGGAAGAGATTATTCACGCATCGGGGAAAACCGGTTTTGGCGTTGAAAATATATTGGCAGCGATTATCGAACGGATTCCGCCTCCAAAAGGCGACCCAAACGAACCGTTGCAAGCGTTGATTTTTGATAGTGTTTACAATCCGTTTCGCGGTATTGAGGTAATTTTCCGAGTGAAAAATGGCGAAATCAAAAAAGGACAGAAAATTAAATTCATGGCCACAGGAAATGAATATTTTGCGGATGAAATTGGCACATTGAAACTGAACCAAGTTCCGAAGCAGGTCATTTCTGCTGGCGATGTTGGGTATTTGATTTCGGGAATTAAGGAAGCCAAAGAAGTAAAAGTGGGTGATACGCTAACCGATGCGAAAACGCCAACGACCAATATGATTACTGGATTTGAAGATGTGAAGCCGATGGTTTTCGCCGGAATTTATCCTGTAGACACCGAAGATTATGAAGAGTTGCGCAACTCGATGGAAAAACTACAATTGAACGATGCGTCGTTGGTGTTTTTACCAGAAAGTTCTGCAGCATTAGGATTTGGTTTCCGTTGCGGATTCTTGGGAATGTTGCACATGGAAATCATTCAAGAACGTTTAGAGCGCGAGTTCAACATGACCGTGATTACAACGGTTCCGAACGTTTCGTACTTGGCATACACCAAGAAAGATCCTGAAAAAGGACAAGTAGTAAACAATCCATCTGATTTACCGGAACCTTCAAAATTGGATCACGTAGAAGAACCCTACATTAAAGCGACCATCATTACAAAATCTGACTTTGTAGGTAATGTCATGAGTTTGTGTATTGAAAAACGAGGCTTGATTACGAACCAAACCTATTTGACAACCGAGCGAGTAGAATTGACATTCGACATGCCTTTGGCGGAAATCGTATTTGATTTTTACGATCGTTTGAAAACTGTTTCTAAAGGGTACGCTTCGTTTGACTATTCGCCGATTGGGATGCGCACTTCGAATTTAGTGAAAGTCGATATTTTATTAAACGGCACGATTGTAGACGCTTTGTCTTCCTTGATTCACGTAGATAACGCATACCATATTGGAAAGAAAATGTGCGAAAAATTGAAAGAATTGATTCCACGTCAACAATTTGATATTCCAATTCAAGCGGCTATTGGGGTGAAAGTAATTTCTAGAGAAACCATCAAAGCTTTACGAAAAGACGTTACTGCGAAATGTTACGGAGGTGATATTTCTCGTAAACGAAAACTGTTGGAAAAACAGAAAAAAGGAAAGAAAAGAATGCGTCAGGTAGGGAATGTAGAAATCCCGCAAGAAGCATTTATGGCCGTTTTGAAGTTGAACGACTAAAGAGAAAAAAGAGCCCAAAAAATAGAAGAAAAAGAAACCCGATTGCGAAAGTGGTCGGGTTTTTATTTGGTTTGTAGCCATTGAAATAAACGTATGGCGTCTTCACTTTTGAAGAGTTGGGTTCCTTCGTTCATGGTGGCGGCAGATCCACAGGCGACGCCCCATTGCACTACTTCTTTCCACGATTTGCTTTGAGACAGAGCCCAAACCATTGCACCGACCATACTATCACCTGCGCCTACAGTGCTTTTACGAACTACGTTGGGTGCAGGGACAAATTCTGTTTGATCTTTTGTTACCAAGACCGCGCCTTGAGGTCCGAGAGAAACCACCACAATTTCGGCGCTTCCTTTTGTAATTAGTTTTTTGGCAGCATTGGCAACTTCATCCATTTCTAGTTTTTCGACTCCGATGAGTTTGGCCAATTCACCAACATTTGGTTTTACTAAATAGACTCCTGATTCTAATGCTTTTTCAAGCGCTGGCCCTGAAGTATCTAAAATTATTTTTGCATTTGATACTTTGGTCAATTGTACTATTTTTTGATAAAAATCGGCAGGCAATCCTTCGTTTAAACTCCCACTGAGCACCAAATATTTCGAAGTTGTTTTTTTAATTGTGGAAAGTATGTCTTGCTGTTCATCAGGCGAAAGGGTTGCTCCAGGAAAGCCGAATCGGTATTGCGATTTCGTATGCATATCGAAGGCAACGAAGTTTTCCCTGGTCCAATTTTGTACTGGAATAACATGGGTTGGAATGGTTTCCTTCTCAAGACATTCCTCCAACATTTTGCCAATCGGTCCGCCGGAGGTTAAAATGCTTAAAGTTTCGCCGCCCAAACGATGAATCGCTTTAGAAACATTGATTCCGCCACCACCAGCGTCGTATCTGGGTTCTTCACAACGGATTTTCTGTTCTGCAATTAATCCTGAAAATGAAGCGCTTTTATCCAAGGCAGGGTTCACCGTTAGTGTTACTATATCGTACGTTTTCATGCTTTCTATTTTCATTTAAAGGTCGGTAAAATTTTCGGAAGCAACAGTAGCTGTTTTTAAAAAACTATAAAACTTTAGCCGTTAAAAACCTTTCCATCTTTGTACCTTTGCCACGTAGAAATTTAAAAAAATGATAGAAGATAAAACCCCTCAACGAACTAGTATAGCGCAATTGGGCGAATTTGGATTGATTGATCACCTGACCAAGAACTTTGAAATTAGTCAACCTTCCACTTTGAAAGGAATTGGAGATGATGCTGCGGTGTTGGATTTTAAAGACAAAAAAATTGTGGTTTCAACTGATTTGTTGATTGAAGGAGTTCACTTTGATCTGGCCTACATGCCGTTGAAACATTTGGGATACAAAGCAGTTGTAGTCAATGTATCTGACATTTGTGCGATGAATGCTAAAGCCACGCAAATTACGGTTTCTGTAGCGGTTTCGAATCGGTTCCCATTGGAAGCTTTAGAGGAATTGTTTGCAGGGATTACGCTTGCGGCACAAGAATACAAAGTTGATGTGATTGGTGGCGATACCACTTCTTCACAAAAAGGATTAATCATTAGCATTACCGCTATTGGAGAAGCCGATAAAAATGAAATTGTATACCGAAATGGCGCGAAACAAACGGATTTATTAGTGGTTACTGGTGATCTTGGAGCTGCCTACATGGGCTTGCAAGTTTTGGAACGCGAAAAACAAGTGTTTCAAGTCAACCCGAATTCGCAACCTGATTTGGATGCCTATACCTATTTAATAGAGCGTCAGTTAAAACCAGAAGCTCGAAAAGATGTACGCACCTTACTGCATGCTTTAGAAATAAAGCCCACTTCGATGATTGACATTTCAGATGGTTTGTCATCGGAAATTATTCATTTGTGCAAGCAATCGCATATAGGTTGCAATTTATATGAAGACAAACTTCCGATTGACCCACAATTCATCAATGTTTGTGAAGAGTTCAATATTGATAGCACCACTGTTGCTATTAACGGAGGGGAAGATTATGAATTGCTTTTCACCATCGCCATAGATGATTTTGACAAGATAAAAGGCAATCCGAATTTTACCATTATCGGGCACATGACCCAAGAAAGTGAAGGCATTCATTTAATAACTCGTGCCGACACGAAGATTCCTTTGAAAGCTCGAGGCTGGAATTCGATTTCGGAAGAATAAGAATTTGTAAAAATAAAAAAAGCGACATTCCCTAAGATGTCGCTTTTTCTATTGTAAGAAGTAGTTGATAGGTTTATTTTGATTGGGTCAAAAAGGGGTTATTATTGTAATGAGCGAACTACTTATTATCGATTATTATGTTACGACTACTAACTCAATAACATAGTGCTAAAGTACTACTAACCCTTTTATTCTTGGTTGAGGATTCCCTCAAAACCCGTTACGGTTTCCCGCATATTTAATTACGGTTTCCCGTAATGACTAAATCAACCCTTTGTTTTTCGCCTCTCTTATTAAATCAATGTCACTTCCTCCCTTAATCTCTAGAGTGTCCTTTAGATTTAATTTTCTTTTTTCAATCGCACTTAACGAAAGTGGAACGTATTGAGGGATATCTTTGGTTTTGGTTCCTTTCGACAAATGGAAAAGAATTTGTTTATCGAAAGCATCAATTTCAATGTTGTCATAATGAATTTGACTCACTAGTTTCACAACGGTTTGACTGTAATAATTTTCATCTTTCAATATTTTATCGAAGGCTAACAGCAATTCGTCAAAGGTCAGATCGTTTTTTATAACCAATCCGTTTGGATTGATGTTTTTTATTATAGTGTTAATTTTTAACAGTTCGGTATGCATGGTTAGCAAAATAATCTTGCAATCTGGCATTTCTTTCTTTATCAACTGCGCTAAATCTTCTCCGGAGAAAATGTTTTTTTCTTCATAGATCGGCATGCTTAAGTCGAAGAATGCAATGTTAAAGGGTTCTATACCTTCAGCGGTAATGGCTTCATAACCTGTTTTACAGTCTTTGGCCTGTGTTATTGAGAATTCGAATGCTCCTTTAGTATTGTAGCCTTTAATGGCATTTTTGTATGCCTCAATAATAAAAGGGTGATCGTCTACTATCAAAATGTTAATTGGTGTTGCCATAGTTAGGTTTTTTATAATTTGGGATTCAATGGTATGGTAATTCGAATCGTTGTTCCAGTGCCTTCGTCTGATTGGATTTCGGCGATACCATTACATTGTTTTGCTCTTGAAAATATATTTTGCAAACCTATACCTTTTTTCTTTTGTTTTAAAGAAAATCCGACACCATCATCAAAAATTTCTAGCAAAAGTTGATTTTTACTGCGTAAAAAACTTATGATAACGTTATTTGCATGCGCATGTTTATTTGTGTTTTGAAAAGCCTCTTGCAAGATTCTAAAAATATGGATTTTTTGGAAACTAGAGAGCCAATCCCAATTGATTTCTCGGTCGATTTCTAAATGGCATTTCCCGGGAAAAAGAGATTGTTGTTCTGAAACAAAAGCCTCAATTACCGCTACAAAACTAACTTTGTTGAAAAGTGCATCTCTGTTTAAGTCGTGCGATATGTTTCGAATTTCTTTTTCGATATCTTGAATGCGTGCAATAAATGGCAAACATTTCTTGATGATTCCGGGAGTAGCATTTTCGTTCAGGATATGTAAGTTCAATCGTGTTGACGACAAGCGATTCAAGATACCATCATGTAAATCTTGAGCAATTCGTTTTTTTTCTACCTTTCGGGCTTGATCAATTTTTGTTTGCTGATTTTGTATGAGTTGGTAAATTTGCTCGTTAGTTTTTTGTTGTTCTTGCAAAAACCGCAATTCTTTTTGCTTGGCTCTTTGAATCAGCAAAAGAACTACCAAAGCTCCAATAACAAATAAAAGTATTGTTAAACCAATGAAAATCCATTTTAATTTAATTGCTTGCTCTTTTTCATTGGTTATTTCTTCAGTTTCGTAGGCAATTTTTGCAAATTTATTGCGTGTGGCTCTTTCAAGTTGCTGCATGCTGTCGCTAATTTTGATATAATCTTGCGAGTATTTTAGAGCATTTTTGGGATCTACTCTTATGAGTTGTTTTAGACATATGAGAATGTCACCTGCATTGTGAAAGCTTCTAGATGTATTAAGAGCTTCTTCAGCGTATTCTTTAGACTTTTGAATATCGTTTTTTACTTGATACAACTCGGAAAGATATAATTTGTTATAATTTTTGCCTTGGTCAATATTTAAACTATCGCGCATTCTACTTGAATACATAAATAATTTTTCTATATCATTTGATTCTTTCTTGTCTAACTTTGCTTTACCATAATTATCTAACAATCTGCAGTAAAAAGAAGGGTACTTGATTCCATTATTTTTTTTATCTAATGCGAGTTCATAGTATTTTATAGCTTGATTTATCTTTCCCCATTTATGATAATTATATCCTATTGCTCTTAATGTAAACGCAATATCTTGGGGTTTAAACGAACTTCTGTTTTCCTTAATAAACTTCATTGTTTTGAAACAATATTTTATAGCCGATTTATAATCTTGAAGTTCACATGAAGTGGATTGCAATGACATGTAACAATCATAAACTTCTTCTGCAAAATGATACTTTTTTGCAATCTTAAGTGCATTA
>Ga0208124_100216_pt1 | contig 25871 bp, 26 predicted proteins | sample LakWasM104_HOW12_2_FD_183922 | JGI IMG/M metagenome (GOLD analysis project Ga0208124, IMG submission 183922) | Freshwater sediment methanotrophic microbial communities from Lake Washington under simulated oxygen tension - Sediment Metagenome... | ecosystem: Environmental > Aquatic > Freshwater >...
TTTCCTTTAACCGCTAAGTCAAAAGTTACCGGAAGAGTTTTTCCTTTGATTGTTAAGTCGGCAGTTACCGTGTATACACCAGCTGATTTTTCAGCAATTTTTTTAAATCCTAAAGTAGATGTTGGGAATTTTTCAACACCAAAGAAATCATCCGATTTCAAGTGACCGTTTAATTTTCCTAAGTATTCTCCAGTCAAATCAGTTGAAGTCAATGAAGTCATGTCTACAGTAAAAGAACCTCCTTTTAATTTGCCTCCTTTGAAAACCAATGTTCCTTCTTTGAAGTTTACAGTTCCGTTATGTTTTCCGGTTACTTTTTTAGCTAACCAATTCACGCTACTTTTAGTAAGGTCAATTTTTTTGTTTTGTGCGGTTACAGTTCCTAAGGATAGGCTTACTAGTAAAGCGATAGCAATCAATTTGAAATTTTTCATTTTTAAAATTTGTTTAAATTAGTATTATTTATTTGTAAAGGATTAATTAGAGCGTTACGAATAGATCATCGTGTGATTTTCTAACTTTTTTGTAATGTTGAGTAGCGTCTTCTTCATGACGGTAACCAACAGCGGCTACAACAGCAGCATTTAAGTTTAATTTGTCAAAACCTAAAATCTCATTGAATTGAGCAGCATCAAAACCTTCCATCGGAGTCGCATCAATATTCAATTCGGCGGCAGCAGCCAATAAGTTTCCTAAGGCAATGTATGTTTGTTTAGCTGTCCAAACCGCTTTAGCATCGTCAGACAATGGCGTAATAGCACCTTTCATAAAATCACCGTAACCGTCTAAAGCACCAGCTGGCAAACTTCTTTCAGCAATAGCATTTTCTAGGTAACCATCGATATCACTAGCGTCTACTTTAGTTTGATTGGCAAATACAAACAAATGGGAAGCATCGACTATTTGACTCTGACCCCAAGCAGCAGGTTGTAATTTAGCACGTAGGGCTGGGTTCTCAACAATAGAGACTTTGTACAATTGCAAACCGTACGAAGAGGCGCTAAGGCGAACAGCTTCTTTTAAAAAGTTTAAATCCGCAGCACTGATTTTTTTGGTAGCATCAAATTTTTTGGTGGCATAGCGCCAGTTTTGATTTTCAAGAAACGTTTTCATATAATTTTTATTTAGGATTAGGTAATGTTCGGTATTTTTCTAGTAACGAATTGAGTTGTTCCAGTTCTGCTGCAGTCAAATTCGAGGCAAATCGAAGTTCATGAGCAATGACTTGAGGATCTAAGGCTTCTAAGACAGCCAACCCTTTTTTGGTAATCAAGACTTCAATTTTTCTGCGATTATCCGGGCAAACTTCTCTGGTGACCAACTCTTTTAATAGTAATTTATCAACCAAGCGAGTAGTGTTACTGGTCTTTGCTAACATGCGCTCTTGGATGACACACATATTGGCTGGATTTCCTTTCTGACCCCGCAAGATGCGCAACACATTGTATTGTTCACTCGACAAATCATAAGGTTTTAGTATTTCATTGAAATCTTCATGAACTACATTTTGAGTATAAAGAATATTGAGCACCACTTTTTTAGAAGGATCCATTTCCATACTTGATTTTATAATGTCTTCAATGCGCATAATTCCAAATCTTAAATTTGTATGTACAAATGTAATACTATTATTAATTGTATATACAAATGTTGTGTTATTTTATTGTTAAAAAAAAGTAAGGCAGTCGCGAAGGCATTTTTAAACAGAAATCTGTAATTTTGAAAAAAAGAAAACCATGGATTTATCACAACAAGAATGGGCAGCGCAATTAGAGAAAGATGCCAATGCCATTATACTAGATGTCAGAACCGAAGATGAGTGTCATGAAGGAATAATTCCCAACGCAATTCAAATTGATATCTACAAAGGTCAAGGTTTTATTTACAAAGTAGAAGAATTAGACAAAACTAAAAACTACTATGTGTATTGTAAAGCTGGCGGCAGAAGCGCGCAAGCCTGCAACATTATGAACCAACTGGGAATTGAAAACACCTACAATCTCTTAGGTGGCATGATGCAGTGGACTGGGGAAGTAGTCGCGCCAGACAGCCTTTAAAATAAAGAACTACATCCAAAGGCTCGCTCCAATAAGGTGATATTTATCATTTTATATACAAGGTATTAGCAGTAATTTCGAGGAAGGAAATTATTAATTCTAATACCATGAAAAGTAGCTATTCATTTTTTGTAGTACTGGTTGTACTGCTAATCGGTCAGACTTCTATCAAAGCTCAGGATGCAGGTTGGGTAGCGCCAAAATATACGAATAGCATTGTAAATCCCCTTAAAGGAGATGCAAAAGCAAGCGAGGAAGGAAAGGAGTTATTCAATCAAATGTGTGTGTTGTGTCATGGTGTCCAGGGAAGAGGAAACGGTGAAGCGGGTAATACCCTAGATCCAAGACCCGCCAACTTTCTAGGATTTGATGTTTTTCACCAAACCGATGGCGCCATTTTTTGGAAAATCACCGAAGGAAAATCACCGATGGCTTCGTATGAAGAATTGCTTACGGAAGACCAACGTTGGAAATTAGTGAATTATATCCGGACTTTAGAGAAAAAATAAACCACCAATAATTGCCTTTTTAGAAAGTAGACAAAGTTGCCAATGCCAAAGAAATAGGAAAAGATTATTTCTGAAAGCGCTACTTTGCCTACTTTGTTTATATTTGTTTATGACTAAATCGGTTTTGTGTATCGGCGCAACGTTAATAGATGAATTGTATTTCTGCAATCAAACCATTGTTCCTCATACCTCAAATCCAGCAAGCAAAACCAGTAGCATCGGAGGAGTAGTCAGCAACATTTTACAACACCTTGCTTTATTAGAGGTAAAAGTAAATTGCATCACCGCACTCGGAACCGATGCCGAAGGGCATTTCATTACCGAAGAATTTCAAAAAAGAGGTATTAATTTGAAGGATGCTCTTTTTATCGAAGAGGCCACCGGAAAATACGTATCTATTTTAGACACTAACGGCAATTTGCACGTTTCCGTTTGCCAGGACATTTCCGAAAAATACCTAACACCGGCTTTTCTAGAAACGAAATCGGATAGCATTCAAGAAGCCGATCTGATTATTATAGATACTAACCTCAGTTCCGAATCCCTACAATGGGTAATCGATTTTGCAAGAAAGTATCAAAAGGAACTAATTATAGAACCCGTCTCCGTACCCAAAGCCGCCAAGTTAGCCCAATTAAATCTAGACGGTGTCTTCCTAATTTCACCAAATGAAGCCGAACTTAGCGCAATAGCCTCGATAGCAACAATGGAGGAAACCCAGCTGGTGAAAAACCTTCAAGAACGAGGAGTAACCAACATATGGCTAAGCAAAGGACACAAAGGTTCCGTCTTATACAACCCTACAAATACCATTAAACTGAATGTTCCAACTATAAACCTGGTAGACAGCACTGGGGCAGGCGATGCCGCTGTAGCGGGCTATGTCTACGGCTATGTCAACGGAGCAACGGAGCTCCATTCCATGCAATTAGGGCATGCTTTAGCGTTCCAAGTATTGCAGGTAAAAGGAGCAGTCGACCTCCAAATCACGCCAGAAAAACTAATAAAAGTAAAGAAAATACATTACCATGATTCCTAAAGACTACCTCCAAATTAGCCCAGAAGTACAACACGCCTTAGACCATAAGCTACCGATTGTGGCACTAGAATCGACCATTATTTCACACGGAATGCCTTATCCTCAAAATGTCGCCACCGCCAAACTGGTAGAAGAGGTCGTTCGGAACAATGGAGCTGTGCCTGCCACTATAGCCATCAAAGACGGCAAATGCCTAATCGGACTTTCAGAAGCCGACTTAGAATTCTTCGGCAAAACTCAAAACGTATGGAAAGTCAGTCTGCGCGACATGCCCTACGTCATGGTCAACCAATTGCCAGGAGCCACAACCGTAGCTGCCACCATGAGAATTGCTTCGTTAGCGGGTATCAAAATCTTCGCGACTGGAGGAATAGGAGGAGTGCACCGGGGCGCTTCTGAGACCATGGACATCTCAGCCGACTTAACCGAAATGGGACAAACCAACGTAGCGATCATAGCGGCTGGAGTAAAATCCATTTTAGATATTGGAATGACCCTTGAATATATGGAAACTCTAGGAATTCCAGTAGTGACTTATGGTCAGGACGAATTTCCTAGTTTTTATTCTTCCAAAAGTGGTTTCCAATCGCCATTGCGACTAGATTCTGCCGAGGCCATTGCCAAACTTTTTAAAGCCAAATGGGATTTGGATTTAAAAGGATCAGTATTAATAGCGAACCCGATTCCGAGTCAATTCGAAATGGAACAAGACGCTATAGAAAAACACATTCTAGAAGCACTAGCCGAAGCAGCAAAACTAAAAGTAACCGGCAAAAAAGTGACCCCATTCTTGCTAAAATACATTGCCGATCATACGCAAGGAGAAAGCTTGGAAGCCAATATAGAATTGATCAAACACAATGCAAAAACGGCAGCTACGATTGCCGCGGCTTTGAATAGTTTATAACGTTAGAATCAAAGCGATTTGACAATACTTTAGTTTGATTGCGTCAAGTCTCACTTTTTGAAATATAATCGTTTGGCCAAATCCCAATCGATGTTTTTTGTATCGGTAATCTCAAGAAAATAGTCGTTTTGCCATTTTTGTGATTTTTGTGCTTGCATACTGCTGGGCAAATCCCAGGGTGGGTAAACTCTAAACCCTCTTTTACCTTGCTGAAGTTTTCCCGAAAGTACCCCGTGTTGAAAAAGAATAGCTTTAGGAAAGATAAAATGGCCCTGCTGATTTTCGAAAACTGCAGCAATTATGATCAAATCTGCCGAATCACTCCAGTCATAGGGCTGCGTTGCTCCTTCGTTATTTCTTTTCCAGAGCGTAACAAATTGGCCAATTTTTTTTGGTGTTATTTTAGCGGTCCTAAAAACTACGCTAGATTGGTCAAGTTCAAAGTGATGAGCCGAATAGTCAGAACTCTCTTTTTCTGCTATCATGTTCTTCACCTCAATGCCGAGAGGATCTAAAACGCGTACTTTTATTTCAAGCAAGATTGCAGGTATCGTATTTGGAAACATTATTTTGGACTTATTGAAATACCAGACCAAAGATATCTCATTATTTCTTGTGGTTGATCAACTAATCTTGATGTGGTAAATGTTTTTCAATTGTCAGACAACTGCAAGAAATAAATGCAAAGCGACTCGTTACGAAATCCTCTGCCATATGGCTATAAAGGTTAAAACCATTAGTCTTTACAGGCTCCGCCGAACTGAAATTTCTAGTTGTATGTTGGCTGTATTAAAAAAAAACCTTATTCGATTTCATGTCGCCAAAAGGGTTTTACAATTTTATTTTTACCCAATCGCAGCAGCAATAGGGCGGCCATTACACAAAAAACAATAGCTTGAACGGTTCCTTCCGGACCGAATGCACCTCCGGTAATGAAGTCATTTCCTGAAATTTTTGTAGTCATCAAACTGCTTGAGTTTTCATTTCCTGACGTAACGGCTCCAAAAACTCCTGATTGCATAAAATTCCATGCAAAATGAATAGCGATTGGAAACCATAAATTCCGCTTATAGATATACGCAGCACCCATAAGGAGTCCGGCTTCAATTCCGACACAAATGCCCGATAGCAGTGTACTATTTGGATTAGCCAAATGTAAGGCACCAAAAATTACCGCAGAAATCAGCAGGGCAAAATAGCTCCCCAATTTTTCTTCAATGATCCGAAAGAGAATGCCTCGGATTAAGATCTCTTCAAAAATCGCAACCGAAAATGCCACGGTAAAAGGAATAACTAAGGAGGAAAAGGGATTAATCCTAACAATTTCAAAACTACCAGCAAAAAGAATTACAAGTAAGGTTAAGCATTGTAATAAACCTCCGATTAGCGTACCTATAAGTATGTTTTTAATTAGGCCCCTATTTGAAAATTCTACAATCTTTCTTTTTTCAATTCGGCCGAAGAACCAAATATAAGTCAGAATTACGGCGGCAGAGGATATAATACCTTTTAGCAGGTTTCTGTAATTCTTGTCTAGTCTTGTTAATTCTAGGATTCTTCCCGATTGCTGTGCTAAAATAAAGGCAATAAAACAAACTAAAAGTCCTAGTAGGATTCGAAGTAAAGGAGTTTGCCAAATGCTTTTTTGGCGAGTATTTTTTTCCATAAGTTGAAGTATAAGAATGGTGATGTTGCTTGTTTGAATTTTCAGTAAATTTATTGAATGGTATAAGTCGTGACGTCGGATTCACTTAACCGAAAGTAACCAAGAGGATAGTTCCCCAAATTCGTTTTATTTATGATATTACCTCTCACAGTCGCTGGAGGTGATTGAAACGGGCCGCCACCAGAACTACCAGCCACACTTAATAAAATGCTCATATAATTGTAATAGGTTTTTGAAATGCCATAATGGGTAATTTCAACTTGCTGGCCCGGCGCAGTATCTTCTTCAAGTACGAGACTAAAAAACCTATTGCCCTGAAAATACTGATCGTTGTCAATCGAGTACTCTGGTTTTAAATTCTTAGTGAATTTGTATCGGTAAAGATAATAATTGTCAGCATCTGCCGGATCCACAAAAAAGGCTTTTAGCTTTAGGAAATCTGCGTCCAAGCCCGTTTGAAGTTCCTGCGTAACATTGGTGATGGGTGCAACGGATTGTAACGTTTCCGTAGCACTATAGGTCTGTCCTTTATTGATAATCGTTAAGCTATAGGTTTCATCAAGAACCGGAACAAAATCATTACATACGTAAATGCCGCTATTTGGTGTTTCCAGGAAATTGAAAACGATATTTGAGCTATTCTTTACAAATACGGTAGCCCCTGAAACTACGGGTATCATGTTGCTGTAATAGTCGGTGGTTGTAGAAAGTTTAATAACTTGATGGTTTCCTAAAGTCCCTTTTTGCCATAGTAAGGAAGCATCAATTACCAGTCGGGGTTGATCAGTATTTAAAGGGATATGGACTACTTCTTCGCAACTCACAAAGAAGTTTCCTGCGAGCATAACTAGTAGTACGAAAAGTGTTTTTTTCATGGTGTTTATTTTTAAAATTTGAAGTTATAACTGACCGCAGGTACCATCCCAAAAATCGACGTTCGCAATGCTTCATTAAGTCCCGTGTTGTCATTTTGCTTGAACGTAATGGAAGCGGCACTCTGGCGATTGTATACGTTGTAAATACTAAATACCCATTCGGATTTCCAGCTGCGATGGTCGTTCTTGTGTGGACACAAGGTCGCCGAAAGATCCAAATGATGGTAGACGGGCAATCGGTTTTCATTTCGCAAACCATAACTGGGTACGGCAAGTTCCATATAGCTATATTGCCCTTTGGGAAAGGTAGCGGGTTGACCAGATTGAAGCATAAAGTTGGCCCCAAAACTCCATTTTTTATTTAAAGTATAGGCACTAGTAACCGCAAGATTATGTAATTTATCGTAGGCAGAGCTGTACCATTGGCCGTTGTTAATGCCAGTTTCAGAACGGTTTCTTCCAGGCGTTTGTTGTTCTGATTTCGACAAAGTATAGGAAATCCAACCCGTAAGTTTCCCCTCGTTTTTACGCAACATCAGTTCTAAACCGTACGAGCGCATGCGACCATTTAGAATTACTTGTTCAATGGCTTCGTTCGCAATCAATTCAGCACCGTCTATGTAATCCATTCGGTTTTGGATTTTTTTGTAAAAGGTTTCGGCTTCGAAGGAATAGGTATCATCGCCAAAGTTTCTGAAATAGCCCAAAGCCACTTGATCAGCAATTTGTGGTTTGATGTATCGGTCGCTAGGCATCCAAATATCAAGAGGGGTAGGCGACGAGGTATTGGAAACCAATTGCAAATACTGAACCATCCGATTGTAACTGGCTTTGACTGATTGACGGTTATCCAATGCATAAGCAATCGAAAAACGGGGTTCCAAATAATTATAACTTTGAATTACTTTATTTTTTGCATAAAATTGAGTTCCTATCGGACTGGCTTTTTGGTAAGTCTGCGTATTGGCATCAAAAGTGACGGGTTCGTTATTGGCATAAAGGTTCTCAGTAGATTGGCCTAGTCTGTAAAATTGACTGTACCGCAATCCATAAGAAAGAACAATTTTCTGAGACAGTTGATGTTCCACATCCACATATAGGGAAGGCTCGAAAGCATACTTCTGATCCAATTGTTTGAAATTTATCCCCGAATTGGAATTGGTTGGACGAATTGTCCCAGGATTGAAATCATAATAAATGCTATTGACACCAAAATTCAATTTGAAGGTATCAGAGAGATAATTCTTGAAATCATATTTTAGGTTGTAATTTTTAATTCCAGAATCCCATTTGAAATCGGCTAAGTCCAACCCCAATCCAAAATAGTAATCACTATAAATCAGTGAAAGATTTGAGAATAATTTGTCATGGTACAAATGGTTCCAGCGCAAGTTTAGAACAGAATTGCCATAGGTATTGGAAAAACTTTTGTCTAAGCTAACCACATCACGACCAAAATAGCCTGATAAGTACACGGTATTGTTGGGGTTTAGTTTGTAGGAGAACTTGGTGTTTAAGTCATAAAAATAGGCTGCATTGTCTTTCTGATCATTAGACAATTTTAAAAACAAATGGCCATAAGAAGCCCGACCGCCCAGTAAGAACGAACCTCTGTCTTTCACTAGTGGCCCTTCAGCAAGCAACCTGCTGGAAATTAGTCCGATACCACCATTCATATGAAAACCAGAACTATTGCCCTCTTTTTGATAAATATCTAAAACGGAGGACGCTCTTCCTCCATATCGGGCCGGAATTCCGCCTTTGTAGAGTTTCAAATCCTTGATCGCATCCGGATTGAAAACGGAGAAAAAGCCAAAAACATGCGAAGAATTAAAAATTATAGCTTCATCCAAAAGGATCAAATTTTGATCAGCGGCACCTCCACGAACATTAAAACCAGAAGCTCCTTCACCGGCATTGGTTACGCCGGGAAGTAGTAAAATTGATTTCAGCACATCGACTTCACCAAGCACGACAGGCATTTTTTTGATGGCCGCAATAGAAAGTTTGTGAATGCTCATTTCCGCTTTTCGAATGTTGGTGGCTTTTTTTTCACCTGTGACAACGACTTCTTGCAATTGTTCTTCACTATTGAGTAGTTGGAAGTTATTTTTGGTATTTTGCTCAAGGGTCACACTTGTGGTCATCGTTTGGTAACCCAGCGAACTCAATTGTAGTAAATAAGTTCCTTTTGGCAGGGTGAGGGAGTAAAACCCATATTCGTTGGTGGTGGTGCCAGTTTTTAATTCAGGAAGATAAAGGGCAGCACCAATAAGACTCTCATTGCTCTTTGCATCAGTTATAGTACCACTTAACGTGACTTTTTGTATCGACAGTTCGCGGATACTGGTGCCTTGCGAAAACACACTAGTCACAAAGAGCAAGAGTGTGGTGGTGAGAATATAAATTACTTTTGTGTTCATATTTTTAATTTTTTAGAGTGTTGTACTGCTCATTGGGCCCGTAGGCTTTACTTTGGATTATAAACTGTTATGTACTTTCTTTTTGATAGCTTTGGGAATGGCGTTTTGGTTGACCAGTACCGAAATTGTCTTTAGAAGAAAATAATCTTTAGACATGTACAGATAGCCACCACAATCATTATTGTCAGTCGAGTTTTTGAGGATGTAAAACGGGTTGCCTTTTTCGTTTTCAGCGATCCCAATAATGTGCATATTATGGATGTCTTCGGTAGTGCGGTTGTCGAAGGCCAATTGTCGGACTTGTGGGGTGATGATTCTGGGAGTTCCCAAAACAGCAAAACCGTCTTTATATCCTTCGTAGATATCTCCATCCCAACCAACCGAATAATTATGCAGTAGGGCATTATCAACGATAGCAGTTAAATCAGAAAGCGGAAGATTCAAATAGAGATTGTTGTCCCAGTTTGCTTCAATCTCTAAAATAAATTTGGAATAGAAGGGATGGTGGGTAAACGACGTAATCTCAACATAGTCGCTGGGGTTAATGCCAATCCGTTCTTTTGCAAAGGACTTTGGCGTAAAAAGCTTGCCATCGTATGTAAAAGTTTCGGGCACTTTGCCCATGGTTTGGGTTAGTATTTCATCGATTTCTTTTCGGTAAATTGCTGGAGTAAATTCACCATGCGAATGGGTAAAGAAGGTAACCTTTTCCAACAAGGCGTTGTTCATTGCTGCATGATCGTGCCTACTATCCGAATCGTTTTTTCCAGCGTATATACTTTCAGGAATCGCCCCAAATTCTTGATAGGCTTTCAAAACACTAAAAGTTAAGTCTCCTTCAGTGAAGGCACTGGCTCCATTTCTTCGGATGTAAATCTCGGCTTTATGGATATAAGTAGGTCTTACAAAAAACATAGGCGATAGTACGACAGGTTTTTTCCCAAGTCTTATGGCTTCCGTTTCAATAAAGGAAGTGGTAGCAAAACTCCAACATGTTCCCGTTGCCTGCTGATTCTTAATAGGGGTGCTTGCTAGTAGTTTCACTATCTTAAAGCCTGCTATTTCAGGATTTGAATTCGTTTTTAGTTTAAAAACATACGAAGTTCGTTTCAATGATAAAGGCGTGCTGCCGCCCCACATTCCCGATATAATAGAATCACCAGGTATGAATACGCCTTTAAAAATTAATGGTGCTGTCTTAGGCCAGCCCAACGATTTTCGAGCATCAGCGAAAACACTATCCTGTACCATCCATACCTTGTCGAGGGAAACGTCTTTTAGTCTCTTATCCGGAAAATCCATTTGGCCTTTCGTCGCATTGCTTTTAGATTCAAATTTAAAAAGCACCAATTCGGATGCCGATTGGTCTTTGGTATTGGTTCTGCCCATCCAAGAGCCATCTAAAGGGTTTTGAATTTTAACTTGAGCAAAGCTTGCGCTTCCACTAAGTAATAAGAGGGCTAAAAGGAATGTTCGTTTTTCCATAATGGTCTTCAAAAATCAATTGCTATTATTGGATACAAAAGTCCCAGAATTAAACCGGCACTACAACTATACTATGCCAAGTATGGGAAGGTGTCTGCAAACTAGCGTTTTAAGTCTGCAAAAAGGCGTTGAAAGCGGATGTCAAATGCAACACCTTAATACTTTTAGTATTCTTTTTTGATTTTTACGGAATTGCTCCAAACCAGTAGACAGCGCTTCGAGAGATGATTAAAACTTTCGGTAACTAGTTCCTGCTAGAAGAACGACTTTTCAATTGTAATCCAATAACAGTTTGGTGATATTCTCGAACTTTTCACCGTACTGCTCCTTGATGCTTTGCAGGCACTGATTGATGATGTACCGATGGTCCGCTTGATTGTATTGTATTATTGGGATATCATTGAGTTTTTCCAGTTCCGATTTCGACAGGCTTTCAGGCATTAAAACGTGAAGTTCATCCAAGGAAACGCCTTTCAATGTGCTGGTTGGGACTAATGTCAATCCGTATTTCGAGGTAACGGAAACTCCGGCAGTCACTACCGTTTCTAAAACCGATGGAAATGTCCGGTTATAAGTATCTATGACCCCAGCTAAGGCAAGTTCAGAAACACCGTCTTGTAGCAGTACCCCAACTTTCCTGTTTTTTCGAAATATTAATTTAGAGGCGATGGTAAGTTTATGACCAATCTCCACCGCAAGACTTTTATGATCTACTTGAATCGTCGCATAAGGATAGCGAATGTCTTGCATTACCTTTTGAAGGGTTTCTTTACCAAACAAGTCCTGTATGATCGTTAAGCTGCCTTCCACGGCATTGGAAACTCCGGCAGTACTGTACAAATGATCACGTTTAGTAACCGACAGGTTTTGAACCCAATTTGGGTTTTTGAAGAGTTCTTTACTGTCCGTAAACATAGAAGCATGGGTTGCAAGTGGGATACCATCATAGATTCCAGTTGCTGCCGCTACTATGGATCCTGCACAAACGGAAAGGACCGCCGTGTCGGTAGTGTGGTGTTTCTTAATCCATTGAATAATCGGGGATTTTGGGTCTTTGAATACACTGATCATTGCCGGCAGTACCAGCACATCAGGTTTGATTTTTAGGGAATCTAATTCAGCAAACGTGGCAGTCGGATAACAATAAAGTCCCTTGAGCAATACAATAGGGTTTTTTGTTTCAGCCGCTATATAGACATTGGCTTGTTCTGTCGCGTTGAATAGACAATAGGGTGCCATCAAATCAAATATTTCAGTGCCATTAGTGTGGGCAACAATGACCACCGTTTTTTTGGATTTGTCATAGACAAAAGGTTTTTGATTGTGTGAAACCGTACCTTGATATGTAGGAATTTTTTTAAATTCACGAAGTGGTTGACAGCTAGTGTATAGCAGTGCCGATAAGCTCAGTACTGGTGCAAGGATCCAGAATTTTGTTTTAATTTTCATGTTTTATCTTTTAAGTTAACAAGGTGATGTAACACCTAATAATTCTTCTTGGGAACAGTACAAATTTAAAACGGTACTGAAGAGCCGTACTGACAAAAGTGCGTCACAAACGGACAGCAAATATTTTGCAAAAAAAACCGCTCTATAATAGAACGGCTTCTTAATGTTGGTGCAATCAGGTTTGCTTAATGACAGGTCTCACAACTGCAAGTGGAGCCACAACTACAATCATTACAACTGCAATGGGTATCGAGGCATTTGGCTTTTTCTGTGGGTAAACCCGTTTTACTACTTCCTGATTTTACATGACTGGAGTACACTAAAGCGGATACGGTTAGTACCGGAATTAGAACCCAAAGTTTCGTTTTACTTTTCATTTTTTTTAATTTGTGTTAGACAATTTCTTGTTTTGAATACCGCAAATTTATAGGGAGTACTTTTAAAGCTACAGCCAACTAAGCGTCAAAAACGGACAAGGATTACATCGCAACCAAGACCTGTTTATTTGATTTTCATTCCAAATAAAATCCGGGAAATTATATAGGGCTTAACTAAAAACGCATACAACCCAACCGACACAACAAAGGATACTAACGTGATGAAAAGGTATTTCGAAAGAATACTTTCTTGGACTTGCACGACATAGTAGGCAATAATTACAATTACGGTTTGATGCAGAATATAAAACGGGTAAATGGCTTCATTGGCCAACTGCAACAACGGGGTAGAAAAGTTTAGGTATTTCTTGGCATATCCCAGAAAGGTCAGTACCCAAATCCAAGCACCAGCTATCACCAAAGCAAAAAATAGAAGATTGCGAACGTTCATGCCCCAATCGGGCTCGATGTTGTTCCAACGGAAATAATTAATCAAAAGGGTGCTAAAAAAAGCGATCTTCAGGTTTACCCGGCGGTGTTCTTCAAGGTGTTTCCAGAATACGGGATGGATTCCTATAAAGCATCCAAATAAAAAGTATAAAAAATATCGAGTAAATCCCGCCCAATCATTAATAAAGTCATGGGTTTCGTTTGGATACCAAAAATAGAGAAAACTGGCAGCCAAAAGGATACAGGCAAACCCATACATACCAAAAAGCGCTGTAGAATTGGCCACCCAATTTGTGAATGTTTTTCCTTGTTCTGACCTGAAAAAAAGCACAAAAGGTATGGCAATCACAGAATAAACAAAAAGATAGGCAATAAACCATAAGTGATGCCAACTCAAATTGCCTTCAGGATAAACACCCGTCGTAAAGATGGAGGGATAAAATTCAAAAAAAGAAGCGTATTTTTCCCCCTTGAAAATCCTTTCGAAATAAATTTGTGGTGGCACAATAACGAGCATGCCAAAAAGTAACGGCACCACTAATCTTTTGGTCCGTTGCCACAGGTATTGCGCTACGGTAAGTTGATTTAGTACAAAAATGGTTCCCACGCCCGAAATGAAGAACAAAAGAGGCATTCGCCATCGAGAAAGAAAATAATTGCATTCCAATACTAAGTTGCTGGTCTCTTGATTTTTAATATGCCAATCCCATTCCGCCACAAAAGGCATCGCCGAATGGAACAAGTGCAATAAAAGGATGGCTATAACTCTAAGCCAATCTAAATCGTAGCGTCTTTCTTTCATAGTTTATGGTATTGGATATCTAAATCGGTTTATTATTGGAATTGAGATTGTATAGGAAGTCTATGCAAAAAAGCAGCACGGTCAAGTTATGACGTTCCAACTTTTAGTTTCCCATAAAATGATAAAGGCAAATGCCACCCACACCCACAGTAGTGAAAATATAACTGATGGTAGAAACCTTTCCAAATAAGCTCTTAGGTGATTTCGTTAATCCTTGCTTAAAGGCCAAGACGATAAACATGGTCGGATTGGCCAGCGTACCTGCGCACGCAAGCAGGATCAAGATGGGGTGGGGATGACCTCCAAAAAAGGATAGGATTAGTAGTAAAAAGCCCATTAACAAGTAGTCAATATGCCCTTTTAAGATATATTCAGTATTTACTTTTGTTTCATCAACTCGAAGAATATACCTATAAAGTACCAAGATCCAAGAGAAGGTTAGCGAAAGTAAAATTAATACGAAACCCATGTTTCGTAAGCTCATCGTGTTAATAATGTCAAGCATGTTATTTTATTTTTAAAGTTGTTAATTTGTAGGGTTTGTTTCTGAACACACGGTAAAAAACGGAAGTTTAATTACGTGCTTTTTAAAATACGTTGCAGTTGGCGAGCCGACTTAAAACCGCACTGTGCGGCAATATATTCAATAGTATACTCAGGATTGTTTACCAAGGTCTTGGCAAATTCCACTCGCAATAAGGTCAGGTATTCAATAATTGTCGTTCCGGTTTTTTCTTTAAAAACACGACTTAAATTACGCGGACTCATCGCCACAAGATCCGCTAAGTCTTCCACACTATTGGACGCTGATAAATGGTTGATCAAATAGTCCTGCACTTCGTGGATTTTAGGATGAATATGATTCCGGTAATCCAAATAAATGCTTTTTTGAGAATGGTTGTCGTTTCGTCGGTAATATACCACTAAGCCTCTGGCTACTTTATGGGTGAAAAACGCCCCTTTAAGTTCTTCCAAAATAAATAGAGCCAAGTCAATTCCCGAGCTAATGCCGGCACTCGTATAGATATTATTGCTCTTTTTAAAAAGCACATCGGTTAAGACTTTAGCCTTCGGAAACCGCTGCTTCAACGCGTCAATTCTTCGCCAGTGGGTCGTGCATTCGGTATCATTTAGCAGGCCAGCTTCCGCCAAGGCAAAGGCTCCGTTACAAACCGAACAAACCAGCACTTTCTTATTTGACTGTTCTTTGAGCCAATTAAAAAAATCTCTTTCAGCTCGAAAAGCCATCGAGTTTACATATTCGAAACCCATTCCGGGCATAAAGATATAATCGCCTTCTTTTAATTGAGCTTCCGTATATGGGGCCACATTGCTAAAGGCTAAACCAGAATTGCTAATGGTTTCCGGAGTATAGGCGTAAAATTCAAGGGCTACTTCAAACCCGTAAAATTGAGCTTCTGTAAAGACTTGCAAGGGTCCAGCCAAATCTAAAATTTCAACAGTGGGCGGGATGATAAAGGCTATTTTTTTCATAAAAAGTACTTTCAAATTAAAGAGTAAAAGTATCTGGATATAGGTCTTCTTTAAGGACAATGTTGCGTCAGAAATGGCCAAATTAGTTTGCTGTAAATGGGCATGATGGAATGTTATCTTATTCTTTCAGGGCCTCAAAATCCTTTTGTAACCATTAAATTTATAAATTATAGTGGAATTCTACTCAAGAATCTCACAATGATATCCTTGTTGCATCAAATAATGCATAACGTATTGGTTCTTAAACGGACTCGTTCCTTCGATGCGGAGGATCTTGTCACAATCCTCTAAGTCAAAATTTATTTTAGATGCGGTCAGTATTTTCTCCAAGTTTTCCACGATGCGCAGCGCGTCTTGTTGAAGGACCACATTGGTTTTAAACACTTCAATCATTTTTTTTACGAGTAAGCGATTCGGTATGGATTCTTTTTTGATGCAACACTCTTAACGTGAGATAAATTCCTACCGTAAAGTCTACGGACAAACAAAACCACTCATAATGAGGAGGAAGCAACTCTGCGTTTTGCCAAAGATGATAACTGATGTCCCAAAGGCCATGTAAGAAATAACCAGCAATTAAGATATAGGTGTTTTTGACCAAGCCATAGTAGGCGATTAGAACAAAAACAATAGCTTGAAGAGCGGCAATAACTACTGTGGGAAGGTCAGTCCATGTAAAACCAACATACAAAAAACCAATGCCTGTCAGCGTCAAAGCATAAATGGTATTCTTATCAAATTGCTTCAAAAATTCAAACAAAACGATTTGCAATAAGCCGGTGATCATTCCAATAAATATGGGTGTCATTTTTTTAGTTTAAGTGAATAATTCGTTAAGGAAGTAGAGAATATACTTATTTGGAAGCGAGCTTTTCAAAAATTTCAGTCCGTCCGAAAAGGGGAATCCCAATATAGCCTCTAACTTTAAGTTGGTTTCCATGCAAACTCATTTTGCAAGTGTAGGTTTGCCCACTTTCAGGGTCGTAGATGGAACCATTGGTATACTCGCCGTCATTGTACTTAAAGTTTGAAAGCAATTCAATGCCAAGAATATCCCTTTTTTGTAATACGAGATTTGGGTTCTTAGTATCCTTCCGAGGTGATGCCACCCAAATGGATTTGCCATAATAGAATGCGCCTTTTTTGTAAATTTCAATTTTGGCGTCTTTTTTAGGCGACCAATAGATACCCAGAATCTTGTCAGCCTCCATAGTTTTTGATTGCACGGCAGCCAGAGAGAATTGTAAAAACAAAGAGGTCAAAAGTGCCATTAATGCTAGTTTGATAGTCATAATCATTACATTTAAATTGTTAGTAGTAAATATTTTAGTATTTGTTGAGGCAAAGATAGGCCGACTACTAAGCCATTAAAATGACAAGCAAGCGTCATATTAGGACAGAGGTGCGGTAAGTCTTATACAAGCAAAACACCCTTGAGTAAGAGCTAAATCAAGAAGATACTTCAAGCAAAATGTAATAGTTTGTAGTGCAGGAAATAGCCCAAAACAAAAGATAGGCTAGGCATTTTTTTATCTAGTGCACTGATCCACGATGGGAATTTCCTAGCTAGATTCGATTATTAATAACCTGAAAAAAAAGCTCTTTGTACGTTTCGGAAATGGGAATGCGCTGCGCAGCAATTAAAATCCGCATTCTTTCGATCGATTCAATTTTATGGATGCCCACCATATACGATTTATGAACCCTGCAAACCATTGTAGACGGGATGATTTGTTCCAGTTCACTAAAATTTTGCAAGGTCATAATCTTTTTATGAACGGTATGAATGCGGCGGTAATCGCGCATACCTTCAATAAACAAAATATCGTTGATATTGATTTTCTCCAAGCGATTTTCAGTTTTCACAAAAATAAAATCCAAAACGGTCGTCGGAAGCACCGTTTTATAATGCTCGTGCGCTTTGTTCACCGCCTTCAAGAAACGATCGAACGTAAAAGGTTTCAATAAGTAATCGGTTACATTGAGTTCATATCCTTTAATCGCATATTCCTGGTATGCGGTTGTAATGATGACCTGACTTTCAATCTTGGAGCTTTCTAGCAATTCAATTCCAGACAATTCATCCATATTGATATCTAAAAAAAGCAAGTCAACTTGATTCGCTTTCAAATAGGCGAGACCGGTCAGCGCATTGTCAAACGTACCGCATAAAGTCAGAAACGGAATTTTAGCGACAAAACTTCGCGTGCGCTCCAGTGCCAACGGTTCGTCTTCAATAATAATACAACTGTAATTATCCATTTTTGATTGTTAATTGTACTCGGTACCCATTCGTTTGACGGTCAATGTCTAGCCTATGCCGTTCCGGGTAAAGCAAATGTAGCCGCTTTTGAATAAGGTCATTGCCCAAGCCATTGCTTTCTTGCTTTATTTTACGGTTGGCGTCAAACTTATTTTCACAAACGAAGATACTGCTATCTGGATTAATAATCAGTTGAACACGAATAGCATGGTCTATTTTTTTATTGGTACTATGCTTAAACGCATTTTCTATAAAGGGAATAAAGATCATCGGGGCAATAGTTCTAGCGTCTAACGTTCCCTCAATATAAAAGTTGACATACTTGGCGTTCGAAGTTCTTATTTTTTGTAATTCAATGTACTTCTCAATGTATTCCACCTCTTTTCGAAGCAGTATTTCATCCGTTTTAGTCTCGTAAAGCATAAAACGAAGAATATCGGAGAGCTTGTTCAAATAATTCGAAGCTTCTTCGGGATCTTTCAAAATCAAAACATCGATGTTGTTTAACGTATTGAACAAAAAATGAGGATCCAATTGCGATTTGATCAAAGCCATTTCGGTTTCATTGTTTTTTTGCTTCAACGCTTCTTTCAATTTTATTTCTTCAAACCAAGTGATAAAACCCTTAATGACAACAGCACCAATGCCCGATATGGAAGCAATAAAACTCATGACCAATATAGTTCTAATAGCGGTAGACCGACCATTGACACCGCCTTTATCCATATCTGCTAACTGACCAGACTCAATAAAATACCGCTGCAGCAGGTAAGCAAGGCTCGAAGCCACTACCGCTATTAAAATACCAAAAACAATAGAAAGCAAAAACTTCTTGTGCTGCACGAATTTGGGAAATACTAAAAAATAAGAAGCGTAAAAAGTAAATAAAGAAGGCAAAACTGCGAAAAGGAAAAGCGATTGAAAGGCATTCAAAAGTCGGGCAGTTTGATCCACTTGGTGGTTGCTACTTCGGTAAAAGACTAGCAACAGGATGCTGATGATTAGCAGGTAGCACAACCAAAAACCAAGGTTCAACAAAACGACGATGGACTTTTTCATATATTCAAATTTAGCATTTTAAAAGAGCCAAATTCGATTATTGTCCCCACTTTAGAAAATAAACTATTCCAATTGGGAATATTTGTCTGCAAGTTGGCAGAAGTGGCAGACAGCCGGTTAACAAATTTGCGCAAAGTACCTGATCTTTTCCGGATAATGGTTGTCGCAACAAACTACCATTTAATTGTTGATTTGAATGAGAAGTAAACGATGTCATCACCATGACCTGTGGTTTTAGGATAACTTCCTGCTTTGAAATAAGAAGCATCAAAGGCAAAGGACAAGTGTCTATTTTGCTGGTAGTTGAATTCTACAACATAAAGTTGCCCTAGTGTTTTTTTGTCGGAGGCAATGTATGTATTCAAACTAAAGTAGACTTTTTCTTAGAGTGTGTTTGGTTGCTAATTTCAAAGATATTTTTTTAATTGATTAATAATTTAGTTTTTTGGTACTCCTTTCTGCGGTTTATAAAAGCTTGATTTTTCAGTCGTTTTCTTTCATTTAATATTTGTTCGCCACGTCCAAAATAAACACCAGCTGGGGTTAAGTTGTTTAATGACTCATGATATCTTTTAGTATTATAGTAGTACAAACTTTTCTAAAGCAACTTCTAATTCTTCGGGAGTATAGTAATTATACCGTTTTACAACATTTTTCACAGTTCTGTGATACCTATCAATTTTCCCTTGTGTTTGCGGATGATTTAGTTTGCCAAGTACTTGCCACATTTGATGAACAAAACCTGTTTTATCGCAAATTCATCTCCTGCGCTCAGGAACAGGTGAGCAGATGTAGCAATTAACCCTCTAGCTTTTAAAATTCGATACACACTGGATTCAGAGATAAAAATTTGTTGTTCATCGGTGATTTTGTATGCCAGTTCTCTTGAGGATAATTCTGGATAATCCAATTTCACAGCGAACCACCATGTTAATGATTTCTTGTTTTTCGGATACTGTAAAACGCATGTACTTCTTGTATTTTACAGTAAATCCAGCATGGATAATTTTTTTTACGACATCATAGCGTAGTACTAGATCGGCAACCATTTCCTTCAAACGCTGATTTTCTTTCTTAAGCTCTTGAACTTCATCATTGGTAGTTTCTCTTGACAATCGCTTCTTGCTCACTTCTATAAACTCTTTATTATTTGTAAAATATTGGGATTCATTGATGGAATACTTTCGACATAATTCAGCGATAGACATCTCTGCGCGTAAAGCTTCCATAACAATTTGAATCTTCTGTTCCGAACTTAAGATTCTACGGGTATTTTTGCGAATCTCTTTAATCTAATTTTCGGGGGGGTGTTTTTTGGGTGTTCTCATAATATTCAAAGTTAAAGATTTTGAAAACACTCTCTTAGTTTTCAATTAATTCAGTCCACTTTTTGCTGACGATTTACTGAGGTGAAAAGCTATATTCTATTTAAATTATTTTTCACAAATCTTCTACAACATTTTTGCGACAAGTGACCTATGTTGAAGACGAAATCAGATTCGACAGAACAGTGAGATGTTGGAACATTAATTACCTAATGTTGGGAGAAAAAATTATCTAACAGTTTTCTTATTTGTTTATAATGGAGTTCTCTAATGTTGAGAGTATGTCTGGAAAAAGTCACGCAGTCTTCGTTTTATTGCAATATTAATTGTGACGGTAATAGCATAGACTAATAATTCTATTTATGATGCACATTATAAATGTTTTAGTGAATTTTATTATATTATGATTACAATCATAAAATTAACATTTGTTTATTGATGAAATTTGTATAAGAAAATTTAAAATCAAATTATCATGTACAAACTATCATTATTTATTGCTGTAGGGTTGATGTTTATCTCTTGTGGCAAAAAGGAACAATCAGGAGATGATTTTTCAAAACCAACTACAGATACTGAAGCAAAAGCTGATCCAACATCTTATGATCCTAATAGAGGTGAAGGAAAGTTTGATAAAGTGGACTTAGCTGCTACGTTAGAACAATCCATGGCTACTGAAGGAGAAAAAATAGCAGGAGTAAAATGTACATCATGTCATAAACCTACCGATGAAAAATTAGTTGGGCCTGGTTGGAAAGGTGTCACTTCACGTCACCAACCACAATGGATTATGAATTTTATTACCAATCCAGATCCTATGATTACTAAAGACCCAAAAATGCAAGCGCAGTTAGAGATTTGTTTAGTGCGTATGCCTAATCAAGGACTAAATGATACGGAAGCTAGGAGTGTTTTGGAATACATGAGAAAAATAGATGGAGTAAAATAACCTAAAATATCCAATCGAAACGCCACAAAGCGTAGAAAAAATTGTTAATCTAATCCAATACTAAAATGAAAAATAAATTTGTAAAAGCAATATTTACTATTGCTATGGGGTGTGCTTTGCTCACTTCTTGTAAACCCAAAAACTCCGGTGATGCCGTGAGTGGCGATGCTGCTCAAAAAGCTTATGTAGCGCCGGGAAAATATGATGAATTCTACAACTTCGTTTCGGGAGGTTTTAGTGGGCAAATGAGCGTGTATGGCTTACCAAGCGGACGATTATTTAGAGTTATACCAGTGTTTTCTGTTGATCCAGAAAAAGGGTATGGTTACAACGAAGAAACCAAACCCATGTTAAATACCTCACACGGATTTGTTCCTTGGGATGATTTACACCATACAGAAATGTCTCAAACTAATGGTGAAGTTGATGGTCGTTGGGTTTTTGGTAATGCTAACAATACGCCTCGTATTGCCCGTATCGATTTGAAAACATTTACTACTAAAGAAATTATCGAGTTACCTAATAGTGCTGGTAACCACTCTTCTCCTTTCATTACCGAAAATACGGAGTATGTAGTAGCTGGCACTCGTTTTAGTGTACCTGCTGATAATTCTAACGGTGATGTTCCTATAAATACTTATAAACAAAATTTTAAAGGGCATTTAAGTTTTGTTAAAGTTGGTAAAGAAGGTCAGATGGATATTGCTTTTCAAATCCAATGCCCAGGAGTAAATTTTGATTTATCTCATGCTGGTAAAGGAAAATCACACGGTTGGTTCTTCTTCTCTTGCTACAACACTGAACAAGCCAATACGCTGCTTGAAGTTAATGCTTCCCAAAAAGATAAAGATTTTATCATGGCTGTAAATTGGAAAAAAGCAGAAGAATACATTAAAGCCGGAAAAGGAAAACTGACTCCTACCAAGTACGCTCATAATGTATATAATGAAAGTACTCATACTGCCACTTCTGAAATTAAAACACAGGTATTAATTTTAGATTCTAAAGAGTTAAAAGATATTTGTTATATGATCCCTTGTCCGAAATCACCTCACGGATGTGATGTTGATCCAACTGGAGAATACATAGTAGGTTCAGGAAAATTGGCGGCTTTAATTCCGGTATTTAGCTTTGACAAATTGCAAAATGCTATCAAAAACAAACAATTTGAAGGGGAATACGATGGTATTCCAGTAGTTAAATATGAAGCGGCACTTCACGGTGAAGTTCAAAAACCAGGTTTAGGGCCATTGCATACCGAATTTGATGGAAAAGGAAATGCCTATACTACATTTTTCGTATCTTCTGAAGTAGTAAAATGGGATATTAAATCGCTTAAAGTATTAGACAGAGTTCCAACGTATTATTCAGTAGGTCACTTATGTATTCCGGGTGGAGACAGTAAAAAACCATTTGGAAAATATTTAATCGCTTACAATAAAATTACAAAAGACCGCTATTTGCCTACAGGTCCAGAGTTAGCGCAATCAGCCCAAATATTTGATATTAGTGGTGATAAAATGCAACTAATATTAGACTATCCAACTATTGGTGAACCTCATTATGCGCAAGCGGCGCCGGCTGATTTGATACGAAACAATGGTCAATTGAAATTCTATAAACTAGATGATAACAAACATCAGTTTGTAGCTAAAGGTGAAAAAGAGACCAAAGTAGTCCGCAATGGTAAACGTATTGATGTGTATATGACTTGTATTCGTTCACACTTTTCACCAGATAATATCGAAGGTATCAAAATGGGAGATGAAGTATATTTCCATGTTACTAATCTCGAACAAGATTGGGATGTGCCTCACGGATTCGCTATCAAAGGTTCAAGTAATGCAGAGCTCCTTATCATGCCTGGAGAAACGGCTACCTTGAAATGGACACCGGATAGAGTAGGAATTTCGCCTTTCTACTGCACCGATTTCTGTAGTGCATTGCACCAAGAGATGCAAGGATATATCAGAGTTTCCCCAACAGGTAGTTCAGTGCCTATAACCTATAGTTTGGGAACTAATTTACCCGCTCCTACCCAAAAATAGACACCAATTCATCAAAGGAGCAATTTAAAAGTTGCTCCTTTTTATTTTTCAATTATGAAAACTCAAAATATTTCCTTTCTTTCAAAAGTTTTGCTTTTGCTTGTGTCAGCACTTTTTGCTGGTTCGTTATTTGTTCCTATGTGGCGCATTGAATTACAAGCGCCTCAATACCCTGAAGGGCTTGTTTTACAATTGTATGCAAACAAAATTGGCGGTGATGTTGACATCATCAATGGATTGAATCATTACATAGGGATGGCAACATTACACACCGAAAACTTCCCAGAGTTTAAGATTCTGCCGGTTGTATTTGGCGTATTTGCTTTAGTTTCTTTGCTCTTGGTTTTTATTAATAAACGAAAAGGAGTTAAGATCTTTTTAATTGCTTATGTAGTTTTTATACTTTTAGCAGCGGCTGATTTTTACCGTTGGAATTATGAATATGGACATAACTTGGATCCTAATGCGGCTATTAAAGTGCCAGGCATGGCTTACCAACCTCCGTTATTAGGCTATAAACAGCTACTGAATTTTGGTGCCTATTCTATTCCAGATACTGGAGGTTGGTTAATGACAGTGGCCGCTATCTTACTTTTGTTGATTGTGATTAAAGAGTATAAATTGTTTCAAAAAAAATAATTAGTCAAAAATGAAAAAGCTAACCATTCTATTGTTTGCCTCATTAGTACTTATTTCTTGTGTATCGGGTGAGCCTAAACCGTTACAGTTAAATTCTGACGCTTGTGATTATTGTAAAATGACCATTGCAAACGGACAATTTGGTGCTGAACTTGTGACACAAAAGGGAAGGTATTATAAATTTGACGATGTTGCCTGCATGATTCATTTTGCCAAATCCAATACAGTGGTTCCTTATAAAGCCTTTTTTGTATGTGACTATTTAATGAATAATACTCTTGTCTCAGTTGAAAAATGTTATTTCTTGAAAGGAGGCACTATCAATAGTCCAATGAATGGTAATGCAATTGCTTTTACTTCAAAAAAAGAAGCTGACCGTTATCAATCAAAATTTAATGCTGCCATTTTATCTTGGAAAGAACTTTATAGTAGTTACTAAATGAATAAAATAAGCTATATCAGCTATTTCTTTTTTACTTTTCAAGTCTTGATTGCCAATACCATTCATGTTGGAAGACAATATCCTGTGAAAAGTATTCATCAAGCTATTGTACAATCTAAAGATGGTGATACCATTATTGTGCATAAAGGATTGTACCGAGAAGGAAACATAGTAATCAATAAAAAGATAGTTTTTTTAGGCAATGAATACCCTATTTTAGATGCTCAAAAAGATGGCGAAGTAGTATCTGTAAAAGCGGATAGTGTCGTAGTTTCGGGTTTTAAGATTATTAACTCGGGTTTTGCTGCACTCGATGATCCTTGCGGGATAAAAGTATACAACCGAACCTTTGTCAGAATCGAAAATAATTCTCTTGATAATAATTTCTTTGGAATTTATCTTCAAAATTGCAACAACTGTATTGTAAAGGATAATGATATAGTATCTCATGGTACTCAGGAACAACTTATAGGCAATGGTATCCATTGTTGGAAAAGTGATAATCTTCAAATTATTGGTAATACAGTTTCCGGACATCGAGATGGTATCTATTTTGAGTTTGTTACCAATTCTGTGATTTGGAGAAATATTTCTACTAAAAACATTCGTTACGGTTTGCATTTCATGTTTTCCAATGATGATTCTTACATTACTAATTTGTTTAAAAATAATGGCGCTGGTGTAGCAGTCATGTTTTCTAAAAGCGTCAAAATGTTCAATAATACTTTTGAAGAAAATTGGGGAGATTCTGCCTATGGTTTATTGCTCAAAGAAATTGCGGATGGTTATATTTTTAATAATAAGTTCATCAAAAATACCTCGGGGATTTATATGGAGGGAACTTCCCGAATCAAAGTAGAAAAAAATGATTTTATCTCAAATGGCTGGGGCATGAAGATACAAGCAAGTTGTATGGATAATGAAATTGTAAACAACAATTTTCTAAAAAACACTTTTGATATTAGTACCAACGGTAGTTTGGTTTTAAACACCTTTAATAGCAATTATTGGGATAAATACGAGGGCTACGACTTGGACAAAAATGGTGTTGGCGATGTACCTTATCATCCACTCAGTTTATTTGCTGTTTTGACGGAAAAGAATGCTTCCACGATGTTGCTATACCGTAGCTTTATGATTACTCTTTTGGACAAATCAGAAAAAGTATTGCCTAGTATAACCCCCGATAATTTTATTGATAAAACGCCTTTAATGAAGTCTTTGCCGTTATGATTGAAATAAAAAATATTTATAAAAAATTTGGAAAGCTTGAAGTACTCTCTGATGTTAATCTTTCTTGTAAAGAAGGAGAATGCATAGCGCTTATTGGACCCAATGGTTGCGGAAAAACTACCCTAATAAAGTCAATATTAGGTATGGTTTTACCTGATAAAGGCTCGATTGAGTTCAATGGCAAAACCGTACTTAAAGAGTATTTGTATCGTGAAAATATTGGCTATATGCCTCAGATTGGTCGCTATCCAGATAATATGACTATTGGTCAAATTATTGAGATGATTAAAAAAATCAGAAACTCAACTAATGAATTAGATGAAGATTTACTAAAAGCTTTTGAGCTGGAAAGAATGTTCGACAAAAAAATGAGAACCTTA
>Ga0208124_100222_pt1 | contig 25110 bp, 19 predicted proteins | sample LakWasM104_HOW12_2_FD_183922 | JGI IMG/M metagenome (GOLD analysis project Ga0208124, IMG submission 183922) | Freshwater sediment methanotrophic microbial communities from Lake Washington under simulated oxygen tension - Sediment Metagenome... | ecosystem: Environmental > Aquatic > Freshwater >...
TATTCTGTTCTCTTTGAGTTTCTTAGCGCGGATAAAAAAACAGAAGTTGTTGATTTAAAATTGTTGATTCCTTTTGCAAACACTTCTCCGCCAAAAGGTGCGCAAAAGTAAGGCTATTTTTTTGAACTGCAAACTTTTAGAGCGGAAAATTCTAAAGAAAAAAGGCTGGAAACAAGCCCTCTTATTTTTGGCTAGAAGCTATTCCCGCTATACACTACAATCTTTTGCGCCGAACACCGGCACCAAAGGATTTCCGTTGCTATCGGGGCTAAAAAAAACCCGATACATTCACGTATCGGGTTTTTATATATACTGTTGCTAATGGCTCACGTTCTCCACTGCATTCGGATCGTGTTGGTGCTTGAACATTACAGCAAAAAGCACTGCTATTACTAAAGCATAGCCTGCAAACGACAACCAGATGCCGTGCCAATCTCGAACCCCGTCCAGCGTGAAGAATTTATCAATGACAATACCGCTGACCAAACCTCCAAAAAAAGCACCAAATCCATTCGACATCATCATGAACAAACCTTGCGCAGAAGAACGAATCTTAGAATCCGTTGTGGTTTCTACAAATAACGATCCGGAAATGTTAAAGAAATCGAACGCCATTCCGTACACAATACACGACATGATAATCATCCAAAGTCCATCAGCAGGATTTCCGAAAGCAAACAATCCGAAACGCAACACCCAAGCCAGCATCGAAATCAGCATCACTTGCTTAATTCCGAATCGCTTTAAGAAAAACGGAATCGCCAAAATGAATACCGTTTCTGAAATCTGAGAAATCGACATGATCAACGTTGATTTTTTTACAATAATACTGTTCGCATATTCGGGCATTTTCCCAAACTCCGATAGATACACATCGCCATACATGTTGGTCAATTGCAAGGCGCCTCCAAGAAACATAGAGAACAAAAAGAACAACGCCATTTTATAAGTTCCAAACAATTTGAACGCATCCAAACCTAGCTTTTGTGCTAAGGTGGCATTTTCAGAAATTAGTTTTTGAGGCACACATTTCGGTAACGTAAAAGAATAAATTCCCAATACGAAAGCCGAAATAGCCGATATGTAAAACATGTTAGCCGAAGCTTTATTCCCTGATAAGTTGGTCAACCACATCGCAGCGATAAACCCAATGGTACCCCAAACTCTAATCGGCGGAAACACCTTTACGACATCAAATTTATTGTTCTTTAAAATATTGTAAGCTACCGAATTCGACAAAGAAATCGTAGGCATGTAACAAAGCATCGCTGCGAAAATCACCCAATAAAACGTAGTAGGATTATCGACTTGTGGTATGTATAGCAAGGCAATTCCGCCTAAAATATGTAAAACTCCGTACAAGCGTTCGGCATTAATGTATTTATCCGCTATAATTCCGGTGAGTGCCGGCATAATAATCGAAGATATTCCTAAAGTGGAAAAAATGGCTCCAAATTCGGCACCACTCCATTGTTTGGTAGCAAACCAATAATTTCCAACAGTAATCAACCAAGCGCCCCAAACAAAAAATTGAAGAAAGCTCATTACTGTCAATCTAAATTTTAAACTCATAATGCAAGTGTGTTTTTAAGGTAAATAGATTGTAAATCTACTATTAAATATGAGATAAACAAAAAATTACAACGTTTTAGTCACATCGTCTACTAGTGCTAAAACGGCCTCAAATTGTTCCTCGCGAGTGAGGTAGGAATTGTCAATTTCAATAGCGTCATCGGCAATTACCAAAGGAGAATCGTCGCGGTGCGTATCAATATAATCGCGCTCTTGTACGTTTTTAAGCACGTCTTCATAAGGAACATTTTGCCCTTTGCTTTGCAATTCGTCAAAACGGCGTTGCGCTCTAGTTTCGGGACTGGCGGTCATGAAGATTTTCAATTCGGCTTTAGGAAAAACCACCGTACCAATATCTCTTCCGTCCATAACTATTCCTTTGCCTTTGCCCATGGCTTGTTGTTGTTCGACTAATTTGGCGCGCACTTCAGATACCTCAGCAATCTTGCTTACAAAATTGGAAACTTCAATAGAACGGATTTCATTTTCTACGTTGGTTCCGTTTAAGTACATTTCGGCAAAACCCAAATCGGCATTGAAATGAAATTCTAGCTTAATAAAAGGCAACCCTTGAATCAAACTTTCTTTATCAAAAGCTTCCGCATTGATGTATCCATTTTGCATCGCGAAATAAGTCACCGCGCGATACATGGCACCGGTATCTACATAAACATAGCCTAAGTGTTTCGCCAATTGTTTGGCTAAAGTACTTTTTCCTGTGGAAGAATAGCCGTCTATGGCAATGGTAATATTTTTCAAAATTTTGGTGTTTTGCCCTTCTGCTGTGTTCAGGGTGACATTGTTTTTATATCGTAAATCCAACTTCAACTATCGTAAATACTCACTATTGTTCTTGGAAATTGATGGTCAATCCAAACAAACTGGTATTTCCGGCTAAGGTATATCTAGAATAGGAATAATCAAATTTTAGGCGGCCCATTTTTAGTCCGAATCCTAAAGAAATTCCAGAGAAGTTCCGTTGCTCTAACAAACGCAATTCTTCGGCTCTTCTGAAGTTATATCCCAAGCGTACGTTGAATCCTTTTTGTGGAAAAAGCTCGATACCGAAAATCACGTGACGTAAGGCATTGTTGAAAAATGAAGTTTTCTCAGGCGTTGAAGTTCCGTCAATCGAATTCTTAGCTCGTGCTGGATTGGCAAAATTGACTTTCCATTGTTGCAAATTCTCAAAAGTCAAATGCCATCGAATGGGCACATTATCAACTTCTTGTGAAATTCCGGCCATGATTTCGGTGGGTAATTTTTCTCGCGTATCAGCGTAGCTGGTAAATTGAGTTCCAATGTTTCGAATCACAAACGCATAATTGACTGCGTTATCTTCGTTGACATACAAAACTCCTAAATCAACCGCACCGCCGTAAGACGAATAACTTTCTAAAGTCGAATTAATTAACTTCCCGCTAGCGCCTAAATGCCATTGTGTGTAGGGAATGTTGTAGGCATAGCCAAAAGACAACGCAATTTCACTACCGGTAAATCCAGCCGTTGGTGAACCGGTTTCGTCGTAACCGTCAAATTTCCCGTAGTTCACGTAATTAATTCCGGCTTGAAAGGTTTGCACATGACGATCGTAGGTATAGGCATAGGAAGCAGTTCCGTAGGTAACTTCTCCAAAATAACTTCCATAATTCAAAGCCAGATGATTGTCCATTTCCGGATTGATGGTTGCCGGATTGAAGTTAGCCTGATTCACATCGTAATCGAAGATGGTCAGGACTTTTCCTCCCAAAGCTGCTTGGCGAGGCGAGGTCACAAGATTCAAAAATTGGTATACTGATTTACCTCCTACTTGACTGTATGCTACAGTTCCAAATAAAAAAATAATAAATAAGTATAGGGATCGAATCATCTTGGCAAACGCTATTTCTGAATGGTATAACGCAAATGCGAAGATATTATTTTTAATAAAAAAACGGTCCATAAAATGAACCGTTTTTAATTATAATTTTTTGGCGTTCTTGACGTCTTGAGTAGTTAGGGCATACTTCAGCACTTCGCTCATTTCCTTCACATAATGAAATGTTAGTCCTTCAATATATTCGGGTTTGATTTCATCCACATCCTGTTTGTTTTCATGACACATGATGATTTCCTTGATATTCGCTCGTTTGGCCGCTAGAATTTTTTCTTTGATGCCGCCCACAGGCAATACCTTACCCCGTAAGGTGATTTCACCGGTCATCGCGATACTTTTCTTCACTCGTTTTTGAGTAAACAAGGAAACTAATGAGGTTAGCATTGCAATTCCAGCGCTTGGTCCGTCTTTAGGTGTTGCTCCTTCTGGAACGTGCAAGTGAATGTTGTATTTGGAGATCATTTCAGGATCCAAACCTAGTAATGCGGCATTGGCTTTAATGTATTCTAAAGCAATCGTTGCCGATTCTTTCATCACGTTACCTAAATTTCCAGTAATGGTCATGGTTCCTTTTCCCGGAGAAATTAGAGATTCTATAAATAAGATATCCCCTCCAACTGCGGTCCATGCCAATCCAGTAACGACACCGGCTACTTCATTATTTTCCGATTTATCGCGTTCCATTCTGGGTACTCCCAAGATTTTCACGATATCCTCGTCGGTTAATTTTTTATTGTATTCTTCTTCCATAGCTACTGATTTGGCTATGTTTCGAATGACTTGTGCAATCTTGGCTTCTAGACCTCGAACTCCAGATTCTCTCGTATAACCTTCCACAATTTTTTCCAATTGTTTTTTGCCGATAGTAACGTCTTTCGCGGTAAGTCCGTGCTCTTTCAATTGTTTTGGAAACAAATGTTGGCGGGCGATTTCCACTTTTTCTTCAATAGTATAGCCCGACATTTTGATCACTTCCATACGATCTTTTAGCGCGGGTTGAATCGTTTGCATGTTGTTAGAAGTTGCAATAAACATCACTTTCGACAAATCGTAACCCATTTCTAGGAAGTTGTCGTAAAAGGCATTGTTTTGCTCGGGATCTAAAACTTCTAAGAGCGCCGAAGAAGGATCGCCTTGATTGCTAATAGACAATTTATCGATTTCATCTAAGACGAAAACGGGGTTTGACGTTCCGGCTTTCTTCAAACTTTGAATAATTCGGCCGGGCATGGCACCAATATAGGTTTTTCGGTGGCCTCGAATTTCAGCTTCATCACGCAAACCACCTAAGGAGATGCGAACGTATTCTCTACCTAATGCCTCAGCAACTGATTTTCCGATGGAAGTTTTTCCAACACCTGGAGGTCCCGTCAAACAAATAATGGGCGATTTCATATCGTTACGCAACTTCAAAACGGCTAAATGTTCAATCATTCTTTTTTTAACGTCTTCCAAACCGAAGTGATCTCGATCTAATATTTTTTGGGCGCGTTTCAAATCGAAGTTATCTTTCGAGAAATGGTTCCAAGGCAAATCTAAAAACAATTCTAAGTAATTTCTTTGGATGCCAAAATCGGGTGCTTGCGGATTCATACGTTGCATTTTCGACAATTCTTTTTCGAAATGCTTTTCCGTTTTAGTATCCCATTGCTTTGTTTTGGCTTTTTGACGCATCTCGTCAATTTCCTCTTCTTGCGAAACGCCACCCAATTCCTCCTGGATGGTTTTCATTTGTTGGTGAAGGAAATATTCGCGTTGCTGTTGGTCTAAATCGAAACGCACTTTGGACTGAATATCGTTTTTCAATTCCAATTTTTGCAACTCGACATTCATGAATCGAAGCGTTTCTAAAGCTCGTTCTTTTAAGGCATTCATGGCCAACAAATCTTGCTTTTCATTGACCGACAAATTCATGTTGGAAGAAACAAAGTTTACTAGGAACGATTGGCTTTCAATATTTTTTATAGCAAAGGTGGCTTCCGTTGGAATGTTCGGGCTTTCTTTAATGATCTGAATCGCTAATTCTTTGATGGATTCTAAAATGGCTAAAAATTCGGTATCGTGTTTCCCTGGTCGCAATTCGGCAACCTCTTTGATCATTGCAGTGATATAGGGTTTTTCAGAAGTAACTGCATCAATTTCAAAACGTTTTTTGCCTTGAAGGATAACCGTGATGTTGCCGTCGGGCATTTTTAAAACTCTTAAAATTTGCGCTACAGTTCCAATTTTATGAATATCGTTTTTGGTGGGATCTTCGTCCGCTTCATTTTTCTGAGCCACGACACCGATAATTTTATTCCCTGCGTAGGCGTCGTTGATTAGTTTTATTGATTTATCGCGTCCGGCTGAAATTGGAATAACAACTCCGGGAAATAATACGGTATTTCGTAAGGGTAAAATGGGTAAAGAAGCCGGTAATGGTTCTTTGTTCATTTCCTCTTCATCCTCTGGAGTTAGTAGTGGAATTAATTCGGCTTCCGAATCGAAATCTTGTAATGACAAATTGTCAATGTTTAGGAAATTGGTATGGCGCATCTTTAATTTGGGGTCATTTTGACATTAAATTTGTACTGATTGAGACAAATATAGGTGATGTTAGTATTAAATTAAATTAAAATCGATGTATAACCGATTAATTCGTTAGTTGCTTTAAAGAGACAAGTTTTGTGCCATAAAAAAACCTGAACACTTAGATTCAGGTTTTTATTTGATGTAAAAAAAGTTTAAACCATACTCGTTTTTAGTTGAAATAAGGATCGTCTAAACCGTAGTTAAAAGTTCCATTACTCACCGTAAAAGTTCCGGCAGAAACGCCATTGACAATTTTTTCATAATTGAATGAAAACGTTCCTTTGATTCTTTTGGTGTTCAAATTGAATTCGGTCACCGTAATGGTTCCTCCCGAAATATTATTTGTAATCGTTTGACCTGCCGAGTTCGTTAAGAAATAAACCTGACTAAAATTGTAGCCATCAAATCCGGCACGTTCTGTCAAAGTATAAGTTCCTGGAGCCCATTGAAAGGTTGGAATGTACAAATCGATTTCTTTTATAGTACTTAAGTTATCGGTGGTCACACCTTGTATCCAAATATATCTTGGGTCACCAACTGGCGCACCGTTATTCATCACATGAATATCAGTAGGTATTAAGGAATACTGATAAGGTACCATATGATCGTATTGAGTAGACTCAATATTAGCTGTCATCAAGGCAGGTGAGTTATCAATCGCTTGTACAGATGAAATTGTAAATGGACCAGCCCAACTGCTGTTTTCGGTAGCCGAACATTTCGCTCTTACATAAAAATCATACGAACTTGTTTGCAAACCTGTAATTGTTTTGGGTTTGGTTGTTGTTGCAACAGTGGTTCCTGTCCCTAAGGCAAACCCGGCGTTTCCGAACTGAATTTCCCAAGAAGTTTCACCTCCACCCGCAGTCCAATTTAATGTTGCTTGCGTTTGATTAGTCGGATTACGAACCGCAGAAAGGTTGGTTGGTACGGCACAAGCCGAAGCACCAACAGCACTTACTGAAATCGGTCCAACCCAATTGCTAGTTTCTGTAGCAGAACAATTCGAACGCACATAAAAGTCATACCCAGAAGTTGTCAACAGATTGGTAATGGCTTTAGTAGTAGTTTGTGACGTTACAATTGTACCTGAACCTAATGTAAATCCAGCAGTTCCATATTGTACTTGCCAAGAAGCTTCATCGCCATTGGCTGCCCAATTTACGGTAACTTGTGTAGGAACTGTAGCGGAACGAACCGCGTGTAGATTGGAAGGATCAAAACAAACAATCGCGGTCGACCCAACTGCAACTGGGCCCACCCAAGAGCTGTATACATTACTACCACATATCGTTCGAATATAAAATTGATAATTAGTTGTTGACACTAATCCAGTAATTGTTGCGTTGGATGAAGTTACCACTAACGAGGTCCCTGTTCCTATGGTAAACCCAGTGGTTCCATATTGAATTTCATAGGTGTTCCCAACAACGGTGGTTGGCCAACTTAAGTTCACTGAATTCCCATTAATAAAACTACTGACGGTCAATGAGGAAGGCGAAGTACAGGCCGAAGTTGGAGGTGTGTCGAACAAGGCTGGATCTATAGGTTCATTTTCACAACTGAAAAAGAAAACGATTCCCAGCATCGCAAGTAGCGATAATATTCTAGATTTTTTCATTTAAAAATTTATTAATTTTTTTCAAATATAATTAAATCATAAGTTGAATTTTAAAAATAAATAAATATTATTTTTAGCAAAACTGTAACATCAAAAAAAACCTAACGTCCTTGTTCTAAAATCAGTACCAACCTCTTGAGTTTAGCCCATCAAAATATCGAAGCACTTGTTGCTAGCTGCAAACAAAAAGACCAAAAAGCAGAATTTGAAATTTACAATCGCTATAGTAAAGCGATGTACAATGTGGCGTATCGTATTGTAAAAGACGAGCACTATGCCGAAGATGTTATGCAAGAAGGATTTCTAAGGGCCTTTATGAAAATCCACGATTACAAACAAGAAGTTGCTTTCGGCGCTTGGTTGAAACGAATCGTTATCAATCATAGCATCGATTTTTATAAAAAGCAGAAGAATCTACAATTCCGCGATTTTGAGGAGGTTCTTTACAAGATAGAAGATGCTGCCGGATCGGAATTTGAAGTGGATTTCCAAAACGTAAGGGTTGAACAAGTTCTACACGCCATTCAAAATCTAAAAGACAATTACCGCATGGTTATCACTTTGTTTTTTATAGAAGGATATGATCAAGAAGAAATTACTGAAATTTTGAATATTAGTTATGCCAATTGCCGAACTACCATTAGCCGGGCTAAAGAAAGTTTGCGTAAGGCCTTAACCGAAATGAATTAAGAAATGCAAGAAAAAGAAAGAATGAAAAAGACACCAGACAATGTAACTGCGGTATTTGAAAAATTCCACGATCAATGGGATGTGTTGGAGTTGAACGAAAACAATTACGATCGCTTTTTAGCGAAGAGGATGCGAAAAAACAAATGGAAAAAATATGGATATCCTATCTCTATAGCGGCGGCTGTATTGCTATTTGCTGGGTATTTTACTTTTTTCAATACCAATGAATCAGCGCAAGATTTAACTTTTGCATCCAAAGAAACACAACAAACCGATTCGATTTTCACCAGCATGATTCGCATGGAATTGGACCAAGTGAAAGAAAAAAAATCACCACTCAATGAAAAGATTGTAAGCGATGCCTTGGTTCAAATGCAAATTTTAGATGCTGATTATGAGAAGATCAAATTGGAACTACTCAAAAATGGTGAGAACAAACAAATCATTTATGCGATGATTCGCAATCTTCAAACTCGAATTTCATTTCTAGAAAATGTACTGCAACAAATTGAAACTACTGAAAATTTAAAAAATACCACCGATGAAAAAACAATGTAACCTACTATTGTGCATGCTTTTGATTCCGATATTCACTTGGGCCACCAGTATTGATGTTGGAAAATTCACCAAACAAAAAGAAATTAAAAAAGCCTACATCGTAAATTCTGATGCCGGAATCGATATCAAGAATTCCTACGGAAATGTCTATGTGACCACTTGGGATGAAGATAAAATTGAGTTGAACATTATTATCAAAGTAAGTGGCGATAATGAAAAATGGGTTCTCAAGAAAATTGATGATATCAATGTCAATATTGAAGCTTTAAAAAGTTTAGTGAGCGCTACTACTTCCATTGATAATTCGAATTACGGCTCCAATGGAAAAAACAACAGCTTTGAAATCAATTACACGATCAAAATTCCCAAAAATGGAGGCGTGAAAATCAATAACAAATACGGTGCTATTATTACCACCGATTTGTTCTCTACCACTACAATGGTTTGCAAATACGGAAAAATCACTTTGGGTAAGTTAAGTGGGAACTCCAATACCATTTCTATCGATTATTGCAGCAAATCCTCCATAGAATCGGTTAAAAATGCCACTATCGATGCGGATTATTCAGGATTAACCATTAACGATTTCGGGAAAATAAACTTGAATGCCGATTATACCGATTTGAATTTTGGCAGTGGTTCCGATTTAAAATACAATTGCAATTACACTAAATTGAACTTAGGAAACCTCAAGTCTGTGGAAGGCAAAGGCGACTATTTGTCGGTTCATTTGTCTCAAATTTCGAATGATTTGAAAATTGAGACCGAGTACAGCAAAATCACTGTAGATGAAATCGATTCCAAAACCAAAACCATATTCATCGATTCGGGTTACACGGCTGTTGATTTAGGATACGACCCCAATTTTGCTTTCAACTTTGATGTTGCTGTAAAATACGCCAATTTTAGAGGAGATCGGGATTTTGAGTATAATTCTAAACAAGAATCTGCCTTTTCAAAAAGCTATCAAGGTTTTTATAAAAAAAGCGGCGACGCCAAGGTCACCATCCGATCGGAATATGCCAATGTGAATTTGAATAAAAAATAATCTGACCGTAGTTTCAATCATCATCAAAAAAAATCAAAAATCATGAAAAAAAATATCTTCGTTCTGCTAATAGCCATTGCATTTTCAACTTCTATTTCAGCCCAATGGTCTTCTTTAGAAAAAATAAAAGGCAACGGGAACGAAATTACCAAAACCGTCACTACAACTCCTTATGAAAAAATTCAAGTCTCAGGTTTCTTTAATGTGGTTATCGTAACGGGACAGGAAGGGAACATTACGCTAAAAGGCGATGAGAATTTACTCAATAATATCGACATTGAAGTACTTAATGAAACTTTGCAAATTGGTGTTAAGAAAGGGAAATATTTGGTTACTAAAGGTCGAAAGGAAATCCTAATTACCGTTCCATTTCAAACCATAAACGAAGTTTCTCTTTCCGGTTCAGGAGCAATAAGCACCAAAAACCCAATCCGTTGTTCCGAATTTAGAACAATGCTTTCAGGATCAGGAACCATTGAATTACTGGTTGAAGCCAAAGACATTACTTCCAAAGTTTCCGGTTCTGGCGATATCGTTTTAAAGGGGAAATCAGAGAATTTTAATTGTGAAATTACGGGTTCGGGCGATATCACGACAACTGAACTAGAGAGTTTAAATGTTGAGGCTTCCATTACAGGTTCGGGCAACTGCAAAGTCTTCTGCACCGATTTCTTACAAGCGCGCATCACAGGCTCGGGCGATCTAGAGTACAAAGGCAATCCTAAGAAAAAAGACACCAAAGTAACGGGATCCGGAAGTATCTCTAAAGCATAAAAATAGGTTAATTCTAATCAGGCGCTTTGGTTTTCTAAAGCGCCTTTTTTGGCACTCTTCGCAATAATAAGACTCCAATTACAAAGAATAATCCTAGGAAAACAATGGCGAATCTAGGACTTCCCGTAATCTGATCTATGATGCCATAAACACACATCCCAATAACGATTCCAATCTTTTCAGAGACGTCGTAAAAACTAAAAAAGGATGCGGTATCTTCGGTTTCGGGCAACAATTTGGAATAGGTAGAACGGGATAACGATTGAATACCGCCCATGACCAATCCGACCAATCCTGCCATAACATAGAAATGAATGGGCAACGTAATAAAATAAGCCAAAGCGCAAAGCACTACCCAAAAACAATTAATGGCAATCAATGTAGGGATATTTCCGAACTTAGCCGACGCTTTAGAGGTTAGTACTGCACCAACAATAGCGACCAATTGAATCAATAAAATACAAATAATCAATCCCGTAGTACTCTGACTTTTCGATTCCCATTGAATTTCCTGAGCCCCGAAATACGTTGCAATTAGCATCACCGTTTGAACGGCCATACTATATACAAAAAAACCTACTAAGTATTTCTTTAAAGCGGTATTTTGTCCCAATAAATGCCACACTTTTTTCAACTCTTTAAACCCATTGAGGACGACCGCCTTGGTTACTTTTCGATTGGAAGCATTCCCTTTTGGCAAGTAAAAATAAGTGTATTGGCTAAACACAATCCACCAAATTCCGACCATCACAAAGGAATAACGCATGGCATTCATCGCTGCCTCTCCTTCGGCTCCTGATATTTTAAAAATCTTTGGTTGCATGACCATGGCCAAATTGACAATCAATAAAATCACACTCCCGAAATAGCCTAAGGAATACCCTTTAGCACTAACCTGATCTTGTTGTTCCGGGAAAGCAATGTCGGGTAAATAAGAATTATAGAAAACCAAACTTCCCCAAAAGCCAATCAATCCCAAAAAGTAAAATAACAAGCTTACATACAAATTTTCAAGGCTAAACCAATTCAACCCCACGCAGGACAAGGCTCCTAGATAACAAAAAAAGCGCATGAATGCTTTTTTATTACCTACATAATCCGCAATTCCCGACAGTAATGGTGAGATAAACGCTACCACTAAAAATGCCGCTGCTGTTACAAAACTGATTAGTGCTGAATTCTTGAGTTCGGTTCCAAAAACATGGATGTAATGATTTCTATCGCTAAACAATGCTTCGTAAAAAATCGGAAAGATTGCTGATGAGATTACCAAAGGATATACGGAATTGGCCCAATCATAAAACGCCCATGCATTCAATAATTTCTTACTTCCTTTAGGTAAATCAGCCATACTCTTGTTTTTTACTTTTACTTGTACGAATTTATCTTTTTTTTGAAAAAGAATGTAAAATAAATTCTATTTTTAAAACAATTATTTCTGCAACAGGAAACAAATTCTATCATTACCAGTTAAACTCTAGTGTAGAAAGGGCGTCTTACTCGAAATTTTTAATCAATAAGCCATGAATAAAACACTATTAGTCCTCAGCTTTCTTTGTTTTTTTTCCTTTCAAAAAGTACAATCCCAAAACTTATATTATCCTCCCATAAGTAGCACAGCCACATGGGAAACAACCGATCCAGCGACTTTAGGTTGGTGTCCCGACCGCATTACTTCCATGTATACTTTTCTGGAACAACAAAATACCAAAGGCTTTATTGTTTTAAAAGGAGGTAAAATTGTTCTCGAAAAATACTTCGGAACCTTTACAAAGGATAGTTTGTGGTATTGGGCATCTGCAGGCAAAACCATCACTTCTTTTCTGGTAGGTAAAGCTCAAGAAGAAGGCTATTTGTCTCTCAACGATAAAACATCCGATTTTTTAGGAACAGGTTGGACCAATTGCACCTTATCACAAGAAAACAACATCAAAATTAGAAACCAATTGACTATGACCTCGGGTTTAGATGATGGTGGAACTGACAACCATTGCACCTTGCCAAGCTGTTTGAACTATCTTGCAGATGCTGGAAATCGCTGGGCGTATCATAATGCGCCGTATACTTTACTCGAAAGTGTTCTCCAAAATGCTACTGGACAAAATATCAATACGTATACACAACTAAAACTCAAAACACCTACTGGAATAACTGGTGGATGGTTTACCCTCGATTATGATAATTTATTTATCAGCACTGTTCGAAGTATGGCACGATTTGGACTTCTAATTCAAGGCAACGGGATATGGAATGGTACTACATTAATCAATAGCACTTATTTCAATCAGATGATTAATACCTCTCAAAATCTAAATAAATCCTATGGCTACTTGTGGTGGCTTAACGGAAAACCCAGTTTTATGGTGCCAACGAGTCAAATTGTTTTCCCCGGTTCTTATGCTCCAGATGCTCCTGCTGATATGTTCGCAGGTATTGGAAAAAATGGACAAATCGTAAGCATTGCTCCCAGTCAAGATTTGGTTGTGATTCGCATGGGTAATGCACCCAATTCTTCCGAAGTACCTTTTGTTTTGTGCAATCAAATTTGGCAATATATCAATACCTTAAATTGCAATTTGGCTGTGAAAAGTGAATCCAAAAACGATCTATTGATCTATCCGAATCCGACAAATGATAAAGTAACACTTACTAATCTTACAAAGGAACCGTATGAAATATTTTTAGTGGATATTGTAGGGCATGTTGTTCTGCACCAATCGAATCAAAATCAGATTTCCATTGCCAACTTGCCTAAAGGAATTTATTTTTTAAATGTAAAACAAGGTTCAAAAACGTTTACTCGGAAGTTGATTAAAAATTAATCGCAACAAAAAAGCCATCTCAAATGAAATGAGATGGCTTTTTTATTTTTAGAAAGTGACTTATCCCTATTTGAATACAATTCCCAATTTAGCAGCATTTGCTTTAGCCTCAGGAATCAAACTTCTTAAATTAGCAATTCTTGTAGCATCTGATGGGTGCGTACTTAAAAATTCTGGTGGTTTTTGTCCAGAAGCACCAGAGGCCATTCGTTGCCAAAAAACAATGGCTTGATCCGGATTGTAACCCGCAATTGCCATCAACGTCAATCCAATTTTATCCGCTTCGCTTTCATGGCTTCTGCTAAAGGGAAGCATTACTCCTACTTCTGAAGTTACACCATAAACTTGTTGCCAAAGTTGTTGCGATTCTTGACTTTTGCTTCCAGTAGCCAAGGCTACACCAACGGCTCCAAATTGTTGCAATTGAGCGGCACTCATTCGTTGTGCCCCATGATTGCACAAAGCATGTGAGACTTCATGACCTAAAACAGTTGCTAAACCTGCCTCGTCTTTGGTTATTGGTAAAATCCCAGAATACACTACAATTTTACCGCCTGGCATACACCAAGCATTAACTTCCTTACTTTCGACCAATTTGTATTCCCACTGGTACCCATTTAAGTATTCCGATTGCCCCGTTACTCTTAACCATTTTTCGGCAGCGGCTCTGATTTTGGTTCCGATATTCTCCACCATTCTGGCATCAGCTGTACCGGTCACCACCTTATTTTCTTTTAGGAAAGTTCCGTATTGCTGGAAAGAGGTTGGAAACAATTCACTATTAGAAACAAAGTTCAAGCTGCTTTTTCCTGTAAAAGGATTCGTAGCACAAGAATAAATAAAGCATCCGACGGCCAGTAACAGTATGTACTTTTTCATAAATTCAATAGTTTAGTTCAAACAAAATTACAACTATTCTAACTTTAGTATTTACAAAATTGTAAGTAATAGTTATGCAATTCTTAGTAGTCTAAGCTCCGATGATGTGAAGCTCTGAAAACTCTTTATCAATAATCAACGACTGTTTCCCGTCGAAAGCTACTTTTTCGAGGCTTACGATTTCATTGTCGATTTCAATTTTCTTTACCTTAAACGGCAAACCATGCAAATTTATTTTGAACTTGGTGTAGTTCGTTACAAACTTTCCTTCTTTATGTTGCTGAATAATCAAGTCGGTCTCTTTCCCTCTTAACGTAAAAGTTGCCAAACTAAAACGGCCTTTGTTATAATCATAACCGTCTTGAGCATCTTCGTAAAGTACTGATTTTTCTTTCCCTAATTTGAAATACACATCCAAAGTAATTTCATCAAATTCTAATTCTCCTACATATTGTTGCACTGGATATTTCGGAATAATCGCGCCTTCTTTAATGAAAATCGGAATCTGATCATAATCGGTTTTGACCCACAATTCTTTTCGTCCAGAAACCACTTCATCAGTCCAGAAATTATACCAATTCCCAACAGGAACGTACATTCGTCTACCTTGCGCATTGGGTTCTAAAATCGGGCACACTAAAACCTGATTTCCAAAAAGGAACTCATCGGTTCTATAATGGGTTTGTGGATCTTCCTGATCGAAGTACACCAATGGCTTCAACATAGGAACGCCGTCGTTGATGTATTCCCAAAACATGGTGTACAAATACGGCAACAATTGGTAGCGCATTTCTACAAACTTTCTCGTGATGTTGACCACATCCACATCGAAAGACCATGGTTCTTGATCGCCGTGGTCACCAGAAGAATGGGTTCTACAAAATGGGTGAAAAACACCTAACTGAATCCAACGCGCGTATAACTCCCCTGACGGCTGTTCCGCAAAACCGCCAATATCCGACCCTGTAAATCCCATGCCTGAAATGGACATTCGTTGCATTTGAATGTTCGCAATCCACAAGTGCTCCCAACTGGCCACGTTGTCTCCCGTCCAAGAAGATGTATAGCGCTGTGCCCCAGAATAAGCCGAACGTGTGATGATAAAAGGGCGTTTCGGATAGGCAAATTGTTTGACCCCTTCATACGTTGCGCGAGCCATTTGTGTTCCGTAAATATTGTGTGCTTTCCGGTGACTGCATGGATTTCCGTCGTAATCGTGACGCACATCCATTGGGAATGTTTTTCCAGGAACTTCCATCACCGCGGGTTCATTCATATCGTTCCAAACGCCTTTGACTCCAAAGTCGGAAATCAATTCTTTAAACAATCCGGCCCACCATTCCCGTACTTCCGGATTGGTGTAATCAGGAAAATTGCATTCCCCAGGCCACACTTTCCCTTTCATGTAGGGACCATCGGCTCTTTTACAGAAATAATCTTTTTCTAAAGCTTCTTTATAAACAAAATATTCGGTATCAATTTTAATTCCCGGATCAATGATGACGACCGTTTTAAAACCATCTTCCGCCAATTCCGCTACCATTCTTTTTGGATCAGGAAAGTATTCTTTGTTCCAGGTAAAACATCGAAATCCTTCCATATAATCGATATCCAAATAAATGGCATCGCAAGGAATCTGCAATTCTCTGAACTTGCTTGTGACTTCTTTCACTTTACTTTCTGGATAATAACTCCATTTGCATTGGTGATATCCCAAGGCCCAAAGCGGTGGCAACTCCGGTTTTCCGGTTAAGTGTGTATACGTTGTTACCACATCTTGCATTTGCGGACCGTAAACAAAATAGTAATTCATTTCGCCGCCATCAGCCCAAAAACTAGTTACATTTCTTTTTTCGTGGCAAAAATCAAAAGTGGTTTTAAAAGTATTGTCGAAGAAAATTCCGTAGGATTGTTTGTTTTGTAATGCAATGTAAAATGGCACTACTTTGTACAGAGGCTCTTGATCTTTGTGAAAAGCATATTGGTCGGTAGCAAAATTCTCCACTCGCTTTCCTTTTAAATTGGAATGCGATGCTTTATCGCCCATGCCATAAAAACACTCGCCTTCTTTAGATGCTTTGCTCATTTTTACGATATTTCCACCGAAAAAATAATTCTCCTCCCAGTGAAATCCAAGTTCATCTTCTAAAATGCAATTGCCATCTAAATCCGTGATGGATACGCGCAAATCTTCTTTTTGAATGGAGCAAATCACTTTGCTGGTTTTTATTTTATAGCAATCGGTTTCTTCTGTAACCTCTAAAAAATTATATCCGTGAGATTGCGTCTTATCGATAGCATAGGAGAAATCCTTACTGAAATAGCCTTTGGTAGTATATCGAAAACGAATCAGACTATCGCGAAGTACCGTTATTTTTAGGATAACACTATTATCCGTATAAAAATAAACGCTGTCGACATCTTTTTTAAATTCTACAATTTTGGAAGGATATAAATCGCCTTTATATTCTAATTCGGTATTTGTAATCATAACTTTTTATTGGTTATACTATGACTTTTGAGATAAGCCACAAAGATTTCAAACTTACAAAAAATGTTGGTTTGACCGACTGAAAAAGTCCATTTTCAACGAAAACGATTTCGCTTAAAACTGCCGTATTTACTACAAATTCCCAAAATTCAAATGGAAGAAACTTCGGGAATTCGCAGTCAAAATACTATACGATTTTAAATACCGTAACACTAAGGGGTGGCAAGACCAAAGCAGCGGAAAAATCGCGTCCGTTCCATGGTTCCACTTCAATCTTGATCGGTTTGGCATTGGTAACGCCACTACCGGCATACGCCACATCATCGGAATTGAATACTTGGGTAAGTTTCCCTTTTTTAGGAAGTCCAATTCTATAATTTTCACGAACCACTGGTGTGAAATTACAGACTACTATCAAATCTTGTTTGGGGTCGTTTCCTTTTCGGATATACGACATCACAGCGTTTTGATGATCGGAATAATTAATCCATTCAAAGCCTTCCGGGCTGAATTGTTTTTCATGCAAAGCTGAATGTGCTTTGTATAAAGCATTCAAATCGGTAATTACTTTTTTGATTCCGTCGTGGAAATCGTATTGCAACAAATGCCAGTCGAGACTGCCTTCAAAATTCCACTCGGCACTTTGCCCAAATTCAGCGCCCATGAACAATAGTTTCGTTCCGGGATGTGTAAACATATAACCGTAAAGCAATCGTAAATTAGCAAATTTTTGCCATTCGTCACCAGGCATTCTGCCGGCAATAGATTTTTTTCCATACACCACTTCATCGTGAGATAACGGCAACATGAAGTTTTCACTAAAAGCATACGTCATCGAAAAAGTCAAATCGTTTTGGTGGTATTTTCGATAAACCGGTTCTTTCTGGAAATATTGCAAAGTATCGTGCATCCAACCCATCATCCATTTCATTCCGAAACCTAGGCCACCAGCAAATGTTGGTCGGGAAACCATCGGGAACGAAGTACTTTCTTCAGCAATAGTTTGCACTCCTTCAAAATTAGCATACACCGCTTCGTTGAAATCCTTCAAGAAACTGATCGTATCTAAATTTTCTCTTCCTCCGAAGATATTCGGTTCCCATTCGCCGTCTTTTCTCGAATAATCCAAATACAACATGGAAGCTACGGCGTCAACTCGAAGACCATCGGCGTGGTACTGTTGCAACCAAAAAATAGCATTGCTGATCAAAAACGAACGCACTTCATTACGACCGTAATTAAATACTAGACTTTTCCAATCGGGATGATAGCCTTTTCTTCTATCAGGATGTTCAAACAAATTCGAGCCATCGAAAAACCCTAAACCATGTGCATCATCAGGGAAATGCGACGGCACCCAATCGAGGATGACACCGATTCCTGCTTGATGTAATTTATCTACCAAGACCATAAAATCTTGTGGTTTTCCAAATCGGGAAGTGGGTGCAAAGTAGCCTACCAATTGATAGCCCCACGACGGATCGTAAGGATATTCCATTATAGGCATAAATTCTACGTGAGTAAAACCGGTTTCTTTAACGTATTTCACCAACTGATCGGCCAATTCCAAATAGGTTAAGAATTTCCCTTCCGCATTGCGACGCCACGAACCCAAATGCACTTCGTAAACGGAATACGGTTTGTCTAGCGCATTGTTTTCTTTTCGGGATTTCATCCACTTGTCGTCTTTCCATTTGTACTCTAGGTCCCAAATAATGGATGCGGTATGCGGTGGATGTTCGCAATATAAAGCAAACGGATCTGCCTTTTCGGTGATCATGCCGCCGTTGTTGGATTGTATTTTGTATTTGTATGTAGACCCTTTTTCAACACCAGGAATAAAACCTTCCCAAATTCCAGATGCATCCCAACGCACGTTGAGTTGATGCTCACCTTGAATCCAATAATTGAAATCGCCCACCACTGAAACCGAGCGCGCTGATGGCGCCCAAACCGCAAAATAAGTGCCTTTGACACCATCAACTTCAAGTAGATGTGCGCCAAGTTTTTCGTAAAGGCGGAAATGCTTTCCAGCTTTGAAGAGGTTAATATCGAAATCGGTGAATAAGGAATGGGGTTGTACTTTGCTCATGATTTTATTATTTGAACGCGAATGTCGCGGTTTTTTTATTGTAATAGATTTTTCAATTCGTTCTTAGATTCTTTTTAGCCCCGATTGTAGTGAAAATCCTTTTTCCAAACCCTTTCAGAGTTTTGAACTCTGAAAGGGTTTGGTAAAAGATTGCAACGTAAAGCGGGAAAAGCTCCTAGCCAAAAGTATCGTTTTTAAAAATGGTATCCAACCAGCGGATGGGTTTTTGGCAACTGAGTTTCATGCTTACTCCGCCTTGTTAAATTCCATGATGCTTGCGATTCCTGTTAACGGAATTACGGCCCAGCGCGGACGTGAGTTCAACTCGTATCCCAATTCATAAACCGCTTTTTCTAGAATGCAATATTTGAGTAGGAAGTCGATTTCTTTGCGGTAGCCGATATTCAAATTACCGCCTTGAGCGACTTCCGTATAAGTTTGAATGAACACGCCCACGAAATATTTGAACAAAATTTCACCTGCTTGAAACAACTCTTTTTGTTCGTACGGATATTTGTCTTTGTTGTTGAAAATCGTCGCATAAATGGAATAATGAAACGAGCGAAACATGCCGGCCACGTCTTTCAACGGCGGTTGTTTTACTTTTCGGTCGCGGATGGTGCTTTCGGGCTCGCCTTCAAAATCTAACAAATAGAAGTCGTCGCCATTAACCAGTACTTGGCCTAAATGATAATCCCCGTGAATTCGGATGCGTTCTGATTTCATTTTGGTCCAATCGAAATCGAGGAATAATTTTCGAATTTCTTTTTTATTGTCTAGAAACTGATTCGCCAATTCTAAGGCCAAACCGTCGAGTTTGTGCAAGTTGTTCTCTAAAATATTCAGTCGATTTTGGAATTGATACGTCAATCGATTTTTCAACCAAACAGTATAATCGCCGTTGTAAGTCGTTGGAGTAAAAGCGGTATCGTGAATGTCGCCACCTAAAGCAATATGCATTTCTGCGGTTCTTGTAGCTAAGGTTTTGATGCGTAGAAAAATGCTCAATCCCGCCCAATCGATAATTTCGTGTGGCACTTCGTTAATTTTAAGTCGCTGGAACAACTCGATATCCGGAAGCTTGTTGATTTTAATTTTTTTGGCTTTCAGATTGTCGAAAATGCGATCGGTTTCCTCCAGCATAAATTGCCAGGCATCGCCTTGGTTGGGCACCAACTCTTGCATCATTCCTAAAGTAATATTGCCTTCCGATAGCGCAACGCTGATACTTCCCGTGTACGCAGGCGAACTTTTGAAATCCATGCGCTCCGTTAGAAAACGGCTGATTTCATAATCAGGATTCGTGCTGGTATAAATTCTTCGGAATATTTTTAAAACAAGCGAATTGTTGTAAATTATAGAGGTGTTGCTTTGCTCGACACCCATGAATTTAGAGCTTTTGTATTCGGTTTCTTCGAGTTTTTCACCTCGATGAAATTTCACTTTAACATCGGTTTTTGCTCCAGAGGTGACAATTTTATCAAACAATAGTTTTCTAAAATCTTCTTGGTGCAAAGCATCTACTAAAAATCCATCTTGACCATTCATGCGAACCGGAGCAATGATGGTATTGGTATCGAGTTCTTCTTCCGACATGAACGAAATGGGCATGAAATAATTTTGAAAAAAAGCTTCTTTAAAATTCACTTCCAATAAAACGCCGTAATAGGTGTTCTTTTTAGAAGTCATCTTAAAAAACTCAACGACCTCAATATACTTTAACGTACTGGCTTTCCCACCATACCAGCGCTTGTTGATTATGTAGTTTTCTAAGATATCAGAGGCGAACACTTTTACAAAATCTTCGTCATCAAAAGCATTTTTCCAGTCGGTTTTAAAGACAAACGGATTTTGAAATTCGTCTTCATTGATTTTAGCTTCTTTCATTAGCGTTGGATTTTGAATAGGTGAAAAGGCAATTCCGGACTCAACTCAACATAATTCCATTCCTTGTCCCAATAGTAAGAGTTTCCTGTGATCAAATCTTCTACTTTGATGGGATGATGCCCCAACTGCTCGATTGGAATTCGGATCATGGCTTGGCTTGTGTTAAATGCATCCAAACTCACAATCATGATGGTTTCGTTAGTTTTGTCATCATCAAATTTGTAATAAGCCATGACTTGCTCGTTGTTGGTGGTGCAAAAAACAATATTGTTGGTTTGTTGCAACGAAGCTTGCTCGTAGCGAATCTTGTTAATGCGAGTAATCAGAGTTGTCAATTTATTTTGAATCGACCAATCCCAATGGTAGTATTCGTATTTCTCAGAATTTAAGTATTCTTCTTTTCCCGGTGCCATTGGTTCGCACACTCGGTATTCGAAAACCGGTCCGTAAATCCCAACACTCGAACTCAAAGTAGCCGCTAAAAAATACTTCTGTAAATGCACCGATTCGTTACCGCTTTGCAATGCAAACGGATTGATATCCGGTGTATTGGGCCAAAAATTAGGACGATAGAATTCTTTTTGCTCGGTTTGGGTTAATTCTTCAACGTAATCCGTTAATTCTTTTTTGGAATCGCGCCAAGTGAAATAGGTATACGACTGACTAAACCCTTGCTTTGCCAATTCGTTCATGATTTTTGGTCTGGTAAATGCTTCGGCTAGGAACAAAACATCGGGATGCTTTTTCTTAATTTCCGCAATTAGCCAACCCCAAAAATAGAACGGTTTGGTGTGTGGATTATCCACTCTGTAGACCCTAATACCACATTCTTCAATCCAGAATAAGGCAACATCTAAAAGTTCTTTCCAAAGGTTTTTCCAATCGCCGCTTTCGAAATAAATCGGTTGAATGTCTTGGTATTTTTTTGGTGGATTTTCTGCATATTGCACCGTTCCATCGGGCCTCCATTTGAACCATTGGGGAAAATCCTTCACATAGGGATGATCGGGCGCGGCTTGTAAGGCATAGTCCATAGCGACTTCAATGCCCAACTCTTTTGCTTTTTTGACGAGTGATTTAAAATCATCAATCGATCCCAATTCGGGGTGTGTAGCTTTGTGTCCGCCGTATTGCGAACCAATTCCCCACGGCGAACCCACATCTCCCGGTTGTGCATTGGTGGCGTTATTTTTTCCTTTTCGATTGACTTCACCAATAGGATGAATGGGAGGAAAATACAAGGTATCAAACCCCATAGCCGCTACTCGAGGCAATAATTTTTCACAGTCTTTAAAAGTCCCATGTTTTCCTGGAACTTCTGAGGCAGAGCGCGGAAAAAACTCATACCAAGTGCTAAACAATGCCTTTTTACGATCGACATAGACTTGCAATTCGATTGATTTGTTTTCAATATATAAGATGGGATACTTTTTGAAAATGTCGGTTAACTGGTGCGACATCGCCTCTTCAATAGCTTTGTCGTATTGCTTTTCATCGCAAAAAATCGCGGCTACTTTTTTGAGGTATTCTTTTTCACTAGCGTTTGCATGCTTTTGAACGGCCTTCACATACTCGGCACCTTCTAAAAGCTCCGATTTTACGTGCTGGTTGTCTTGAATTTTACGTTCGGTTCCGTGCTGCCAATTTAAGGCATAGTCTACCCAACCTTCAACATAATAAGTGTAAGAACCTTGCTTTTCGACTTGAAATTCAGCAATCCAAGCATCATTAGTAGTTGGAGCCATTCGAATTTCACTCCACTTTTTATCTTTTTCATGTTTGTATTGTACTCGGCATTCGATAACATCATGTCCGTCTGAAAAAACATCTGCCGTCACTACTACTTTTTGTCCTAAAATTCTCTTTATGGCGAAAGCACCACCATCCAACTGCGGCGCCAAGTTTTCTATTACTATTCGGGTTTGATTTTGCATTTTATGTTTTTTTTATGACTTCTAAATTTAGTAAAAAATCTAGAATATAATAACTTGCGGTAAAATTTATTGAAATGACAAAGAAAACCAAAAAACGAAATCAAACATTGAAAATTCCGAAACTAATCTTGATTACTGGTTCATTTTTATCGTTAATTTCAACAAAATTACTAGTCCTTTTTGCGGCCCGACTCTTCACAACGCCCCTAAAACATAAGATGCCAAAACGAGAAATCGAGATGGATCAAAAAAGTACCCAAGAGTTTTTTTTCGTTCCGAGTATTGAAAAGAAAATAAGAGTTTACCACTACGGCAACGGTCCTAAAAAAATACTATTAGTTCACGGTTGGTCTGGAAGAGGTACCCAATTGGTCTCTTTTGCATCAGGCCTTGAAAAATTAGGCTATAGCATTATAAGTTTTGACGCACCAGCTCACGGAAAATCCTCAGGCTCTCGCACTTTACTTCCTGAATTCATCGATAGCATTCTGGCTCTTGAAGAAAAATACGGTCCCTTTGATGGTGCCATCGGTCATTCGCTAGGTGGCATGGCGTTATTAAATGCGGTACACGACGGACTTGACATCCCACGATTGGTTACCATTGGAAGTGCCGACATTATTCAAGACATCATGGATGATTTTATCAAGAAATTAGAATTGAAACCGGAGATTAGCGATTTATTATGTACACATTTCGAAGAAAATTCACACCGTACTATGAATACATATAGCTCGTCACATGCTTCTAAAACTATTGAAATTCCAGTATTGCTAGTGCATGACGAAAATGACTTGGAAGTACCGGTACACTGCGCGAAAAACATCTGCGAACATTTGGTCAATGGATCGCTATTCCTTACCCAAAACTTAGGGCATCGTAAGATATTAGGCGATGCAAAAGTGGTTGAAAAAACGTTAAACTTTATTACGCAATGAAATCAAAAATAGAAAAAACTGAAGCCGAATGGAAAGAACAACTCGGTTTAGAACGCTATAAAATATTACGCCAAAAAGGAACCGAATTCCCCCATTCCGGAAAATATAACCTTCATTTTGAAAAAGGAACCTATGCCTGCGGTGCCTGCGGCGAAGTACTTTTTGATAGTACCTCCAAATTTGATGCGCATTGTGGCTGGCCGTCTTTCGATGAATCATTGCCAGGAAAAGTCGCTTATAGCAAAGATAGTTCTCATGGTATGTTGCGAACGGAAATTCTTTGTGCGAATTGTGGTGGACACCTTGGTCATGTTTTTGACGATGGTCCAACTGCAACCGGACAACGATATTGTGTGAATTCATTATCCATCGAATTTAAAGAAAAATAAAATGGAATTATTTGAAAATAATTGGGCAAGCCATCTTCAACCCTTACTCGAAAAATACAACGGCAAAAAACATCCGTTGGAGTATCAAAACTTGTATCAATTAATGGTAGCAGTAGTTTTATCGGCTCAAGATTCCGATGCCAATATCAATAAAATTGCACCCGCTTTTTTTGAAGTTTATCCAAATATGGAAAGTTTGGCAGCTTCCAATTTAGAAGCCGTAATCAGTAAAATCACCAAAGTAAGAAACTTCAATACCAAAGCAAGTTGGCTACTCGAGATAGCACAAACCTTGAAAACAAACGAAAATATTCCGACCACAATGACCGCCTTAACCGCTCTTAAAGGAATCGGTCGTAAATCAGCTAACGTAATTATGCGCGAAGCCAAAGCGCCTGCGGAAGGAATTATTGCCGATTTGCACGTGATTCGTGTGGCACCCAGAATCGGGTTGGCTCCAGAATTTCCTGACGGTAATCGCATAGAAAAAGAACTGATGAAAAACTTACCTCAAGAACTATGGGGAGAAATTGGCATGGCACTTTCTTTTTTAGGAAGAGAAACGTGTCGACCAACGAATCCGAAATGTATGGAATGTCCAGTAAATACAGTTTGTCAATTCTACACTTCGAAGTAAACTTTGGGCGTGCCGGCGCAAGAACATTACCCCTTTCAAAGAACACTTTAGGGCGCCGTCGGGCTATCCGTTGCAAGTCCTCGCTTTGCTGCGGGCTTTTCACTGCTATCCCTCACGCAAGGACAACACCGCGTCATTGCGAGCCCGAAGTCCGTGGCAATGACTAAAAACAAAAAACCCGTTGTTTTCACAACGGGTTTTTAAAAGAAAGGCGACGACATACTCTCCCACATAACTGCAGTACCATCTGCGCAGGCGGGCTTAACTACTCTGTTCGGGATGGGAAGAGGTGAGCCCCGCCGCAATAACCACCTTAAGTCGTTTTGCAAGG
>Ga0208124_100225_pt1 | contig 24919 bp, 21 predicted proteins | sample LakWasM104_HOW12_2_FD_183922 | JGI IMG/M metagenome (GOLD analysis project Ga0208124, IMG submission 183922) | Freshwater sediment methanotrophic microbial communities from Lake Washington under simulated oxygen tension - Sediment Metagenome... | ecosystem: Environmental > Aquatic > Freshwater >...
TACCGACACCGATGGAAATTTCTTCGTCCTTCCCGACATTGGAACAGAAATCGCAAGAATCGAAAAACTAGCGCTCGACAAAGACAAAGAAGCGGAAGAAAAAGAAAAATTGTTCCAAGATTTCTCCATCAAAAGCGAACGTATTCACACCTTAACCCAATTATTGAAAGCGTATACCTTGTTCGAAAAAGACGTGGAATACGTCATCATGGAAAATAAAATCCTAATTGTAGACGAGCAAACCGGTCGTATCATGGACGGACGTCGTTATTCGGATGGGTTGCACCAAGCCATTGAAGCCAAAGAAAACGTAAAGATTGAAGCCGCCACGCAAACTTTTGCTACGGTAACGTTACAAAACTACTTCAGAATGTACAGCAAATTAGCGGGGATGACCGGAACAGCTGTTACCGAAGCGGGAGAACTTTGGGAAATCTACAAATTGGATGTGGTGGAAATTCCAACCAACCGTCCGATGGCCAGAAAAGATAAAGAAGATTTAATTTATAAAACGACTCGCGAAAAATTCAACGCCGTAATTGAAGACGTTACCGAATTATCGAAAGCAGGTCGTCCAGTTCTGATCGGGACAACATCGGTAGAAATTTCTGAATTGTTGAGCCGTATGTTGAAAATGCGCGGTGTACCACACAATGTTTTGAATGCTAAAATGCACAAGCAAGAAGCGCAAATCGTGGAAGAAGCCGGTAAATCTGGAGTTGTAACCATCGCTACCAATATGGCGGGTCGTGGAACGGATATCAAATTATCTCCTGAAGTAAAAGCTGCTGGTGGATTGGCAATCGTAGGAACAGAACGTCACGATTCCCGTCGTGTCGATCGTCAGTTGCGTGGTCGTGCCGGTCGACAAGGAGATGTCGGAAGTTCCCAGTTTTATGTTTCGTTAGAAGACAACCTGATGCGTCTTTTTGGTTCCGAAAGAGTGGCAAAAGTCATGGACCGAATGGGATTGAAAGAAGGCGAAGTCATCCAGCACTCGATGATGACCAAATCGATCGAGCGCGCACAGAAAAAAGTAGAAGAAAACAACTTTGGAGTCCGTAAACGTTTGCTAGAATACGATGACGTCATGAATGCTCAAAGAGAAGTGGTCTACAAACGTCGTCGTCACGCTTTGCACGGAGAACGTCTGAAAGTGGATATTGCCAACATGATGTATGACACCAGTGAAGTCATTGTGGAAGCCAATAAAGGAACAAACGATTTCAAAAATTTCGAATTCGAGTTGATTCGCTATTTTTCTATTACGTCACCCGTTTCGGAATCGGAATTTGAAAGAATCTCTGAAGTAGAATTAACCGGTAAAGTATACAAAGCTGCTTTAGAATTTTATACCGAAAAAACCGAACGCAGCGCCCGCGAAGCATTGCCTATCATAACAAGCGTTTACCAAGACAAAAACAACCAGTTTGAACGCATTGTAGTGCCGTTTACAGACGGAATCAAAACCTTAAATGTGGTCACCGATTTGAAGAAAGCATTCGAAAGTGGAGGGAAACAATTGGTAGCCGATTTCGAGAAAAACATCACGTTAGCGATTGTGGATGAAGCTTGGAAAAAGCACTTGCGCAAAATGGACGAGTTGAAACAATCCGTTCAGCTAGCCGTTCACGAACAAAAAGATCCTTTACTAATCTACAAATTCGAAGCTTATAATTTGTTTAGCTCGATGTTGAATGGTGTGAATAAAGAAGTAATTTCCTTCCTATTCAAAGGCGATTTGCCTCAGCAAAGTGCACCCGCTATTCAAGAAGCAAAACAAGTAAAGGTGAAAGAGAATTACAAAACTAGTAAAGATGAAATTCCAAATAGTGATACTGCTGCTGCCGAAAGTCGGGAAGCGGGACAAACACAACAACGTCAAGTAACCGAAACCATCGTTCGTGAAATGCCAAAAATCAATAGAAACGACAACGTGACTATCAAACATGTGATGAGTGGCAAATCCGAAACCATGAAATTCAAAAAAGCAGAAAGCTTATTGAATTCTGGAGAATGGGTGCTGGTTAACGAATAAACTAAATTCAGTTATTAATTGAACCATAAAAAATCCTCTAGTGCGAAAGTGCAGAGGATTTTTTATATTTGAAAAATTCTATTTGAAATGAAATCGAAACTTTTCTTGATTCTAGTCTTGCTGAGCAACGTCTCTTTTGCACAAAGTTTAGACCAACTTAAAACGGCCACCAAAAAAATATACGATGCCAATTACACCATGGATTTTGAAACCGTAGCCCAACTCACCTATCCACCAATGGTAACAGCTATGGGTAAGGAAAAATTCCTAGAAAAACTCGATACTGATTATCAAAATGAAGCTTTTAGAATGCGCTTGGAATTGGTGACACCAGTCTTTCAGTATGCGCCAATTAAAAAAATTGAAGGTCACTCTTTTGTGGTCGTTTCCTATAAAAACCCCGTTCGTTATTTTTTTGAAACCAAATTGAACACCGTTTCTGCCGCCGAAAAAGTAGCCGAATTGCGAAAAAGCAATCAAACCCAAGACGTCACTTTTGAGCCCAAACGAAATAGCTTTAACGTGCGCCGAACTTCAAAATTGGTTGCCATTAGCGATGAAACTACCGGAGGCGAGTGGAAGTTTTACAATTTAGACGATGTGGTGCAACGCCAATTATTCAGCACTACTTTTGACGCTGCAGTGAAAAAAGAATTGGGACTTTAAGCAAATTGAATTTAAAATTTTACCTTTAGTCCATTATAACCAACCTAAAAAAGAAAGAACTCATGGCAAAAAGTCAAGACGCTAAGAAAGCGGTAAAAAAAGAGCCGTTGAAAACAGCCAAGGAAAAGAAAGAAGAAAAACGAGCTAAGAAAAATAGTCCTAAAAGAGATTAGCTTTTAACCGCGAAATTCACGAAGTGTAACGCAAAGAGCGCTAAGCAAATGCAAAATGATTGTATTGCTTACCGCTCTTTGCGTTTACAGTACGTCTGGGAAAATTTTGCCTGGATTCAAAATGCCATTCGGATCAAAAACCGCTTTGATTCCTTTCATTAAATTCATTTGCGTGGCATCAAATGCAATGTCCATGTAATTCTTTTGCACATAACCGATACCGTGTTCGCCCGAAATCGTTCCCTTGAGCGACACTGTTAATTCGAAAATTTCTCGAATGCCTTTGGTGACTTCTGTATTCCAATTTTCATCGGTCATGGTCCCTTTGATAATATTCACGTGCAAGTTGCCATCGCCAGCATGGCCATAACACACCGATTGAAATCCGTACTTACTCCCAATGGCTTTTATGCCTGCGAGTAATTTCGGCAATTCATATCTTGGCACCACCGTATCTTCTTCTTTGTAGATGGAATTCGCTTTCACGGCTTCTGCCACGGAACGACGCATTTTCCACAAGGCATTTTTCTGATCTTCGGTATCGGCGAAAAGGACTTCGTCAATTTGAAATTGCTCTACGACTGCCATGATTTTCTCGGCTTCTTGAAAGAGAATATCAGGATAATTCCCATCGACTTCAATCAGCAAATGCGCTTGAATATCGGGCGTCACGGTTACGTTTAATCCGGGAACGAATTTCAAACTCCAATCAATCGCGTCGCGTTCCATAAATTCTAAGGCGCTGGGAACTATTCCGGCTCTAAAGATTGCTGACACTGCTTCACAGGCTTCATGAGCTTGGTAAAAAGGAACCAGCATTAAGACATTGTGAGTCGTTCGTGGCAATAACTTCATGACAATTTTGGTAATGATACCAAGTGTTCCTTCACTGCCGACCATCAATTGCGTTAGATTGTATCCTGTGGAATTTTTGAGTGTATTGGCGCCAGTCCAGATAATGTCGCCGTTGGGCAACACCACTTCTAAATTCAACACATAATCTTTAGTGACTCCGTATTTCACAGCTCTAGCGCCACCGGCATTTTCGGCGACATTCCCTCCTATCCAACAACTGCCTTGACTGCTTGGATCGGGCGGATAAAACAAGTCTTTTTCAGCCACTGCTTCGCGCAAAACTTGGGTAATGACTGCGGGCTCTACGATGACTTGTAAATTTCGTTCGTCGATGTTTAAGATTTTGTTGAAGCGTTCCATAGACAATCCTATTCCTTGGTATATTGACAAAGCTCCTCCACTCAAGCCAGTTCTGGCGCCAATGGGTGTTACTGGAATGTGGTATTGATTGGCTATTTTCAGAAGCGCGGCAATCTCTTGTGGGGTTCCTGGTTTTACCACAACAGCCGGTGGAAAAACGTAATCTTCGGTTTCATCGTGCCCGTAATGGTTGCGAGTTTCTTGATCAGTAAAAACATAGTTTTCGCCAACAATGGCACTTATTTTTGACTGTATTTCAGGTGTAATTTGGACGTTCATTTTTGGATTCTTTGGAAGTGTGAAAGTAGTATTTTGATAATAGATTCGCAAATAAAAACGAGTATCCCTAGCCCAGATAGCAGCGGAAATCGTTTTTGTTTTTTTCTTTAAAAACAAAAATATTGGAGCGGATAGCTGGAAAAAGCTTCTATTTCTTCTTCAAATTCGGCAAGAAGTAGCAAATGATACCGATAATAGGTAAGAATGAACAAATGTGGTACACGTACTGAATGGAAGTGTGATCGGCCAAAATCCCAAGCAATGCCGAACCCAGCGCTCCCATTCCGAACGCGAATCCGTAGAAAAGTCCGGAGATCATACCCAGTTTTTTTGGGATCAATTCCTGAGCGTATACGATGATCGCGGGAAAGGCTGACGAGATAATCATTCCGATGATGATCATCAAGACGTCGGTCCAAAATAAATTTACGTACGGCAATAGCAGCGCAAACGGTGTGGCTCCGAAAACGGAAAACCAGATGATGTATTTGCGTCCGAATTTATCGCCTAAAGGTCCGCCCATAATGGTTCCAATCGCATAGGCAATCAAATAAATAAACAAGTGGAATTGGGCCTGTTGGATGGAAAGGTGGAATTTATCCATCACATAAAAAGTGTAATAAGTAGACAAACTCGCGGAGTAAAAGAACTTCGAGAAGATGACAATCAGCAGTATGGCAATCGCGAACTTAACGCGCAGTTTCGACAAGTTGTGAAAATCGATAAACGCCATGTCTTTGTGCTTTCGAAACACCAAATGATCGCGGTACCAAAACGCAATTTTACTGATAATTCCGAGGGCAATCACAGCAGCAAGGACAAACCAGAGAATGTATTTTTGAGCATGAGGTACTACAATTAAGGCTACTAACAACGGTCCTAACGCAGTTCCGAAATTGCCTCCGACTTGAAAAATAGATTGTGCTAAACCACGCTTTCCTCCCGACGCTAAATTGGAAATCCTTGCCGATTCCGGGTGAAAAATGGCAGAACCGGTTCCGATTAAGCAAACCGATAACAGAATCCAATAGAAATTATCGGCAAACGAAAGCGAAACAATACCCGCCATCGAGAACAACATCCCGTAAATTTGAGAAAACGGTTGCGGGTATTTGTCGGTATAATAGCCTACAAACGGTTGGAAAATCGACGCTGTGAGTTGGAATGCGAAAGTGATTAATCCGATTTGAGAAAATGAAAGTCCGTAATTTTGTTTTAAAATGGGGTAAACGGCCGGAATAATTGCCTGAATCAAATCGTTCAGCAAATGTGCAAAACTGATGGCAAAGAGTACGGAGAATAAGGTTTTTTGGGCGAATTCGGCAGTAGGATTCTTTGTTTGCATTTAGAAAAATTTTAAAATAAAATACCAAAAAACGAGTGTGATAAACGAAAGGGGAATCCCAATGCCGACCATCATGTTGCTTAGTTTGGGTTTCAATCCGTAAGTGCTGGCTAGGATGGTTCCCGTAATCATGGGCGCCATTGCCGCTTCCATAATGGCTACATCAACGGTTAGTCCTTTTCCGTGTAGGATTACCTTGTAAAGTACGAAGAAAAGTGCCGGTGTTAGAAAGAGTTTGAAAAACAATCCCAAACGCAGAAAGCGCCAGTGCTGACTTCGCTTATCAATTTTTAATTGCAAACCGACAGAAACAAGCGCAATTGGGGTTACGGTGGCGCCTAATTTTTGAAAAACCGTTTGGAGGTCGGGAATAAAATCAGATTTAAAAACGTTCATAAGTGTTGCTAAGAAAAAAGCAACAAAGGGCGGGAACAACACAATTTTGTTGACGATGTCTTTTGCTTTGGTTTGTCCTTTTGAAAAAACGGTGGCGGTGATGACTCCTAGAGTTGCCATGACTACAAAGGAACCGGGTTGATCCACAATGATGGCGGTTTTCAAACCTTCTTCGCCATAGAGCGCTTGAATAATCGGAAAACCTACAAAAGACGTATTGCCCAAACCGGCAGTAATGGTTAAACAACCGATGAGTTTGTTTGACCAATGGAGGCGCTTCCCTAACGTGTAAAAGAACAAAAAGGAGAATAGAAATCCGAGCCATGCAATGCCTAAAGGATACAAGAGTTGGGCGTTGATTTCGATTTTTGGAATATAGAACAATGCCAAGGCTGGCAAGGAAATATAAATAACGAATTGGTTTAAAGTAACATTGGCGTTTTTAGGAAATGCGGGAACGAACTGCAAGCCGTAACCCAAAAGCAAACACAAGAATAATAAGATAAAACTATCCATTCGATAGTGGTTTATTTTTTTGCAAAGGAACGCCAAAAAAAGACAAAAACAAGATTTTAAATGCAAAAGCTACCTTAAAAAATAACTGCTTCGCACCAACAGGTCATGATTATTTTAGTAAATTTACCCAAATGTTAATCCTTTGAGCAACTCCAAAAAAACATCGGCACTTCAAGAAAAAGAAGGGATTTCTGCTCCAGAAAGCTTGAGTGCTTCGGCTATTGCAACGGTGCAAAAATTTCGTAAAGTGCAACCCTCAGCTGCCGATTTAGTAACTGGCATTTTAGACGGAAATACTACTGCTTTGAGTCGGGCCATTACGTTAGTCGAAAGCACAAATGCAACCCATCTCGCCAAAGCCAACGAAGTAATTACTGCTTGCCTTCCTTATGCGAATCAATCCATTCGAATTGGAATTACGGGGGTTCCCGGCGTTGGTAAAAGCACTTTTATTGAAGCTTTTGGAAAATATTTGACGGGATTGGGAAGGAAAGTAGCGGTTTTGGCCGTAGATCCTAGCAGTACGATTTCGCATGGCAGTATTTTGGGCGACAAGACCCGCATGGAAGAATTGGTCAAAGACCCGAACGCCTACATTAGACCTTCGGCCTCCGGCGAAACGTTGGGCGGTGTGGCTCGAAAAACTCGAGAAACCATTACCCTATGTGAAGCGGCAGGCTACAACACCATCATTATTGAAACCGTAGGTGTTGGTCAAAGTGAAACCGCCGTGCATAGCATGGTTGATTTCTTTTTGCTGTTGAAGATTTCCGGTGCGGGCGACGAATTACAGGGCATCAAACGCGGGATTATGGAAATGGCCGATGCGATTGTAATCAATAAAGCTGACGGAGATAACGTTAGGAATGCGAATTTGGCGAAAGTGGCTTTTCATAGCGCCTTGCATTTATTCCCGGCTAAGAAATCCGGTTGGACACCCACTACTTCAACCTGTAGTTCGCTAACGGGCGCAGGTGTTTCGGAAATTTGGGATACAATAGTGAAGTTTGTCGACTTGACTAAAGACAACGCTTACTTCTTTGAAAAACGAAAAGAACAGAATCAGTTTTGGATGATGGAAACGATTGAAGCGCAATTGAAATCACATTTCTATAATGATGCTGAAATTAAAAAATTAATGGAAGCTACAAAAAAAGCCGTGCAAAATGATGAAATATCACCTTTTGCAGCGGCTCAAGTTTTGTTGGAGGCTTATTTTAAAATTTAATTCTCCTGTTTAGAAATGACAATCGGCATTGAAAACGTATTGTTTTTTCTATTACTTTCTACATACAAATGATTTGGGTCAATTTCAATTTCTAGTGTATAATTTCCATTTTTCAAACCTTTAGGCAGTTGCAAATATTGCCCTTCATAATTTAACCCATAATAATCATAGCCACCAACGGTAATGCCTTGTTCTAGCAAAGCACAGGAATTGTAGTTTCCTAAACCATAATTAGGCATGGTGCTTCCGTAGTGAATTCCATTAATAATACTACTACTTTCATTTTCATAAAGCATTCCAGTAGTAAACAAGCAATAGCTTACTTTGCTCCCTTTACTTACTATTTTACGTTTGCCTTTACTTATTTTAACCAATCGCATCTCGATCCAATCATCAACATGATAATGCTGATGCCCCGGTTTTGGTTCAAAATAAATGGTCCCTGCTTTGTATGTTTTGTTGGAAAACTTATTATTCTTTAAAGCATATATTTTTTGATTTAATTGAAATCGCTTTACTAATGATGTATCATTTTTATTAATGTTTATTAAAGTATCTGTATTCACTTCAAACGGACCAATTCCAATATTGGCAATAGCTACCGAAATTTTTAATTGTGATGAAAAAATCGAATCGTTTGAAGGGAACTCTTGGTATTGCATTTTTGAAAATGCAGGAACTATTACTAAATCCGGAAATAAAACACCTTCTTTATTCCTGCTTGTTACACAATATTTTTCATTGTTGAAACTGCAATATTGTTTCTTTTTGATTACCGCTGGATTTTTTCCAAAGGTTAGACTTACAGAATCTAAAAAACCTGTTTCTTCTACTCGAAGGTCTTCAATCAACAATTTCCATATCCCGTTTGGATTGTTTCCGTTATTAAAATACGTAATTTGTCCATCGGGGACAAAATTCCCAGTAAACGGATTGTTGGCTTTATTGATTAAACCATCTTTTCCAAATTGGGAGAAATTGGTATTAATGTAATCATTGCTGGTACCGTTTCTGTTCGTAATCCAACAAGTAGTTCCATCTGGCGCTTGTAATTGAATTTTTAAATCGCTCGTTCGGGTGTGATGTAAACTAAGTTTCAAGCTTTCAAAACCAAAAGTTTCATCGGTTGAAGTAGGTAATCCTTTTACTTCAATTGGTATTTCCTGAATATAAAAAGTATTTAAATAATCGGTAATTGGTGCACTCGTCGCTGTGAAGGTTTGTGAATTAGTATCATACGAAATACAAAAAAGTAAGCCGACTAAAAAACAAGACAATTTTTCCATACTATTTTTTTACAAATATGACTATTTAATTTTTTAGTAAAAAATAACCACACTCGATTTAAACAAGTGTGGTTATAACTATTAAAATGAAGTTTGGCGTTTATTTTAGATCAACACTGAAACACTTGGTGATTTCTCTTTCGCAACAATTAATATCCCGAATGATAAATTTGATACAAACTTCGGCTTTGAGGGTACAACAACTTAAACCTGTAGTTTGAGGTAGCGCCAAGTTCATGGCTAAAACATTACCTGTTAAGTTAAACAAAGGAATATTCTTAAATACAACTTCTCGATTATCTACTGTGACATCAGAACTTAGAGCGGTGGTATTTGTTACCCCTGTTAAATTCGCCGATTGTATGCTACCCCAGCTTTTAGGTTGGTTTTGGCAGATCAAGCAATTTTCGTTACCTGTGACATTTATTACTCTGAAATCTTCAACAGAAACTCTAACTTCAGTTACTGGTGTCGAATTACTCAGCGTATAATTCACCGCTACACTACCTGTCAAAATACTTGGAGTTCCCTGAAGGCCAACTTCAGCATTACCACTACATGTACTGCAAGGCGGTGGGCATTGTATTACTATAGGAATACGAACGGGCGGGCAAGTATTCGTTCCACATTTTGGTATTATGATTAAGAAATAAGGACCACAAGGCAAATTATTGAGGGTTTGTGCGTTACTGCTTAAAAGTAAACTACCACTAGAATTAGCAGTAAGCGGTATCGAACTGGCGCCGTGTGCTGTTGATGATAGGGCGTAAGTATACGTTGCTTCACAACTATTCGTACAATTATAATGCGGAATTATAGGATCGGTTGGAAGTGGTGCTCCTTGCATCCAAGTAATCGTTGTTGGGGTTGTAGGAGGATCAGTATTGACCCAATAATTAGTGTCGGCTCCTTTTTGAATACTTTGCCAAGTACCACAATTGCAGGGTGGTGCGCAATTTTGAGATTCATTAAATGCTTCAATATCACCCAAAGCCCATTTATCACAGAGGTTATAAATATCATCTGCATCAACTTTTAAGGAAGCATAAGAGGCATTTAAACTCGAGGTGAAAGTATTTTTACTTGCCAATCCTTGAAACCCATAAACGGATACTGTACTTTGATTTTGTAATAAACCAAAGTTATTAGACGTAACCACTTCATTGAGAGGAACAGTGAAACTACTGGAATAAGCTGAACTCAAATAAATTAAATCTGTCGAATACAATATAGAAGTATCGCATTGTGTTTGACCATCGGCAAATAAAATATTATTCCAATAACTAACACCACCTACTGCATTTAATCCATTAATAGGACAACTACCTCCCTGATTATATATATTCCCACACGGCAATACAGAACTTGTAGTTGTCCACGATGTGCCATACTCATACTCGTGAACTATTGAGTTGTGGGCTTGATAGGTAAAGGAGTTATTTAATCCTTGTTCGCCAACTACCATTTTTTTAAAATCTGATGAAAATGAGATGTCGGCAATTGGAATAGAGGTGTTGTTATCAACCGTACCTGTTCCATTAGAACAATATGTTGAAGTTGAAGATATACTTGATAATATGACCGCTTCTGAACCAGCAATAAAATGTCCCACATTATCAATTTCAATCTTATTGATATCAGTATGATGACCTGTAGTTGATGCCATATCATAAACACCGTAGTATACCTCAAATATACCAGCTACTGACAAAGGCTTCGGTCTTACCGCTATTCCATAAGGAACACTTGTAGCATTGAGCTTTGATGGTTTAATGGAGTCTTGAACAGTCCATTTCGCGACTGAAGACAATCCTCCGCTTGGTTGTTTTAAAATGTAAATCTTTCCATTTTCCCAACAAGTAAATGCTAAGAAGTTTATTGCTCCTATTTTAAATATTTTTAAATTTCCAAGTCCTTTGTTAGGACTATTTATGGAGGTAAAATCTGCATAATCAAACACCACACTAGAATTACCTGTTATACGATCTAGCTTATATATCTTATCATGATTCAGTAGTGTTTCACCATTATAAATACTGGTATTCGATACATAAATATTTCCTGTATCATCTAATGTAATACCAAAGACTTTACCCAAACGATCCGCAACCCAATCTGTTTTAGAGACCCATAATGGTTTATTATTTCCAGTTGTGAATTGCGTCCACACAAATTTATTTCCACTTGTTGAAGGTATTCCGGAAGTATTAGAAGCATCTAAAATTGCAACAACATTACCATTTCCAATGTGTGGTGAAGTAGCGGTACAATTACCATGATATGGTGAATGCGTCATCACCACAGTTCCTTGGTGTAATAATTGTTGCGCCTTACTTGTTATACTTGTCATAACAACCATTACCACAAGTATGATCTTTTTTATATTTTTCATGATACTATTCTTTAATGGTTATTAGTTTTTGTTATTTTTTGTTGTGGTTACGTGCTGCCAAGGAGTAGCATCACCATTGGTTGGTGTTGTAGGTTGCGTAGGGCAAGTGCCTTGTGTGTATTCATACTCAAACACCGAACTGCACATTTTACATTCGCCATTGGCCTCTTTAAAAATATGAGTATAGCGTATTTTTATTCTCATTTTATCACAACAGCAACTTAATGTACTTAATGGCGGTATGGCAATATCCATATCGTACTTGTAACTGTTGGATGGATAAAAATAAATACTGTGATGGGTATTCCCTACTATACTGCCATCATTTACACTAGTAAAAGAACCTACAGTGGTACCGCTATTGCCTCCAATAAAATTACCCCATTGATTGCTGTTTTTATCACACTTCATACACTCGGCTCCTACAATTCTTTCAAAACCAATAATTTCAGCTTTCACGCCAACCAATGGTTTTCCTGCCATATCCCACAAAGCTTGGGTAATGTGTATTGAATTGTTGGTAGCGTTGTATGTTGGTGCTGGTGCTTGTTCAGAATCAAATTCAACTGCTTTTTCACAATAATCGCATACGCAGGCTTTTAATTCACCCGGTTCAGTATCTGAACTTGTGTATGCAGGATTTCCAACTTGATGCCCCGAAACCGTAGCTAGAATATTTCCAGTATAACTTCCCGAGTAAGAGAAGCTCCCTGTAAAAGTCTGAGTGCCCCCAGCAGGGATTACAATCGGCAAAGCAGGAGAAATAGTAAACCCAGAAAGTGTTCCTGTAGGGCTTGAAAAGGCTGGAATAGTTGTAGTATTTACAGTGTTTGTGCCTGTATTTTTGACCACAAAGGTGTAACTGTACTCCCCAAATGTTTGTTTACAAGTTGTAGTAAGAGAAACAGTCGTAATCGCTCCTGAAGAAACCATAAAATTACTGCTACTAGCCCCACAAGTACCATTGACTACTATTTTATAAGCTCCTTCGCTTAGTTTCCCTTTATCAATAGTGCTTTCCAATTGATTGCCATTACGATTGGATTTTAGGGACATCGGCGCAAAACCAGTTTCTTTAGCTTCTTTTTCAAAACCACTTGTCTTAGACATAAAATAATTTACGTTTAAAAGCTGGTTCATGTTTTCCTTTTTATACCAATAATTTTTATCATTACTAATCTTGTAAATGGTAATAGATATCTCACTTTGGGCTTTCGTTGCATCCATTGCTATGCTTATTTTTAATGGCTCATTTACATTTTGCTGACTTCCATTTTTCGGACTTTGAATGCTCAAACAATTGCCATCGCTTTCTTGGTTTTGTTTTTTCTCCATACGCCAAGAAAATGTATTGGTCTCGCCCTCATTAATCAAGACTTCTTCTTTTGAAGGGTTTTCGCTAGATACCGTTTCTACTGGCTTCCCTTTCCCAGGCGTTCCCAACCCTATCACAATCCCGCCACTAACACCAACAGCACTGTATTTCGTTTCCGTTTTGGTGGTAACATATGTCCCTTCTTGAAAATGACCTAGATTATAACTGTCGCTCGGAATCGTAGGATCCAATACAAAGCGAGTACTTTCCGTTTTAATGCTTGGCCCCATGATGTAACTACCTTCTACCCAAATTCCTATTCTTGGCGCAATATTATAGGCAAGTCTCACTTTCGGGAGAACACCCAATCCACTAGTTTTGGTTTCTTTTTGGGTAAGCAAATCATACGAATAATCGACGGTGTTTTCTTGTACCGTTTCTGTAACGGTAAGCGATTTTTGAGTTAGACTCAAATAGCCCACATTAAAAATGGGAGAAAGTGTTACGCCGCCCATGTGAATGTTCAATTGGGGTCCGCCTTCAAACTTAAACCCTTGTGCTTTAGGACTTCCACTGCCTTTTGCCACCACAACAGGCGGAGCACTTTGCCCTTGCAAGTTGTACACCGTATACCGACTGTCGAGATTATAATCGCCATTGCCATTAGTGATGCCTCCTCCCGCATTTAACCCTAGTGATATATTGCTTTTGTCCCAGAACCAAATGGGTTTGTACACGCTAAGATTGAAATCGATGCCCTTGACAACACCAGCTTCTTTAGTGGTGCTGCTTGGGTTGGATAGACCACCTCCCAGATAAACGAGTGCGGCATTTTTGCGCAATAATGTAACATGCCCTATACCTTCTGATTTGCCAGCTGTAGAAGTAGGAACTCCTCCATTCTTTTTGAGTAATGTCACATGCCCAATTCCTTTTTGAGAAAAGGCGCCTTGTCCTAGCAGCATCAGCAGGAAAAGCAAGAGTTTTGTTTTTAGAATTTGTCTCATGGTTGTTTCTAAGTTTTAATTAATACTGATTTCGTGCTTTAATAATACTTCACAAAACTACAATATTATCTGAGAATCAGTCGATGAGCATTAAACTAAAAAGCTTGGGGAGTATTGACGGTTTTTTTTACCGTTGTTTAACGGTGCAACAAATGTTGAATAAACTAAAGTAAAATAGTACGCTACTCTGTTTCTTTGTAATAATAAAATCATACTTTTATGAATGTGATATTTATTATAAACCTATTCAACTTCAAAACATGGCAACAAGCAAAAACAATTCGAAATCAGGAACAAACAAGAAAGCGCCGCTTAACTCAAAACCTGTAAACGCTAAAAAAAAGACAACATCCGGCAAAACAAAGGCATCAACCACTAAGACTAGTACGCTGGCTTCTACCATTTCAACACCTGTTTTTTCAATGCCTACCAATCATGTCATCCCTAAAGATACCGGGTCTAAAATGATTCTTGCCCTTGAAGACCTTAAGGTTGGTCTTAATTTTGACATTCCACTTGCCTTCAATTTCAACAAGAATATCTTTGAATCGTTTTTACAAATCGAAAATTGTGAAGGAATTCGCATTTATTTTGGCCTTAATGAATACAATCAATTGGCACCGGTTCTTACGGGTGTAGATAGTGATGGCAACGACATTTATTTGACTTCTAAAACCAACTCGGATATACAGGTTGGTGATATGGGACAAGCTTGCCCATTGTACGATGCCAGTAAAATTCAATTGCCTTAAAAATGAACTTGTTACCTGCCACCAATGCTATCAAGTATTTTGAATTGCTCACTTGTGTAGTAGCATTTCTTAATTATAAAAAACTTAGAGGAACATTTTGGAAATACCTTCCCTTCTTTTTTATGATGGTATTTTTATTGGAATGTGTGGGCTACTTTTTTACCGAAACTAAAGCGTATACGAGTAATGTACTTTTGTATAAGTATGTTGTTATTCCCTTTACGTTTTACTGCTATCTTTTTATTTTTAAAAACATACTTTCAAAAAAAGCACAACCCGTTTTAATAGCTGGTGGCATTATTTTTACCTTAAGTTTACTGATCGAAGCATTTGTTTTGGGAAGCTATCATACGTTTTTTGCTTCCCTAAGTTTAAGTATTGCAAATCTTTTTGTGTTGGTTTATGTTCTAATTTATTATGCAGCATTGGTAGATTCTGAAGATCTTGTCGATTTTCACCATTCCATTTCCTTCTGGTTTGCTACAGGGGTTTTATTATTTTACTTAGGTTGCCTGCCGTATTTTGGACTGTATAATATTTTAGCAAAGAACTATTTTAAAACGATATTCATTCCCTACACCTGGATTTTTGTAATTCTGAATTATTTAATGTACACACTATTTTCAATTGGGTTGCTATGGAGCAAAAAGAAATAATCATTTTTATCATTGTGGTCTCCATAGCGATAGCAATATTTATTGTTGCCATAGTCTTATTTATTGTCTTTTATCGAAAAAAGGTAATGCTTCAAAAAAATGAATATCAAAAAATGAAATCACTACACCAAGAAGAACTCCTTTCTACTCAAATCGAAATGCAACAGCAAACCATGCAGCATATCGGTCGGGAAATTCACGACAATATTGGTCAGAAATTAACCCTAGCCAGCCTCTATACGCAACAGTTGGCTTTCGAAAATAAAGCACCCCAAATCAACGAAACCATCGAAAACATAAGCGCTATTCTCAATACCTCGTTATCCGAATTGCGGCAATTGTCTAAATCCTTAACCGACAATGCCGTCGCAAAAGAACCGTTGGTGGCTTTAATCCAGTCGGAATGTTCTAAAATAAATGCTTTTGTAAAATGCTCCTTTTCCTTCAACAAAGCCGCCAACCAATTGGGCTATTCCTACGAATTGAAAAGTGTTTTGGTGCGCATCGTGCAAGAGTTTTTGCAAAACAGCATCAAACATTCGCAGTGCAAAAACATTAAAGTTACTTTGAACAAAACTAACGATTGGCTCGAACTGCACTTGGAAGATGACGGGAAAGGATTTGATGCTACTGCCAGCAATAAAGGCATTGGGTTGTCGAACATCAAAAAAAGAGCTGCAATTATTAACGGCAGTTTAGCCCTTGAAAGCAATGCCAAAGGAACCCAACTAACACTTAAAATACCGTTGTAAGATGAACTATTCCGTCGTAATTGTTGACGATCATATTCTAATTGCCAAAGCGATTACGAGTATTATGAGCAACTTCAGCCAATTTGAGGTTTTGTATGAATGTGAAAACGGCATTGCCTTGCAAGAAAAGTTCCAAAACCCTAAGAACATTCCGAACATTGTTTTGTTAGACATTAGCATGCCGTTAATGGATGGTTTTGAAACGGCCAAATGGCTAAAAACAGAACATCCTGAAGTATTAGTCATGGCGTTGAGCATGCAAGACGATGATGATAGCCTTATTAAAATGATTAAGAACGGTGCCAAAGGCTACTTGCTCAAAAACGTACACCCCACCGAATTGGAAAAAGCCCTCACCACCTTAATTGCCAAAGGCTCGTACTATCCGGAATGGGTCGCTAGTAAAGTCTTTGCTAGCCTGCATGCCGATGCCCTACCTAACCTGCAAACGCTCGGAATTACCGATAGGGAAAAAGAGTTCCTACAGTACACGATTACCGAAATGACCTACAAAGAAATTTCAGAAAAAATGTTTTGTAGCCCGCGAACCGTTGAAGGCTATCGCGACAGTCTTTTTGAAAAATTGGAGTTGAAAACTCGAGTGGGCTTGGCGGTGTATGCTTTAAAAAACGGACTCGTATAAAAGATTCCATCATCACCATCCCATTCATTTTTTTCAATACTGCTTTCTTTATTTTCAAAAGATATACATCTTTTATAAAATTCCTCAAAAGCTTTTAACCAAAACCTCAGCATGTTTTCTGAAAAAGATATATATCTTTTTGTAAATTTGAAAAGCAAATAGTTATTCCTTCACCTTTAAACTCTGAGTGTATGTCTGTAGCTTTTAAAATGGTTCCAAAAAAAAACATGTTGGTCTCTCCTCCAGAAACCCACTACTACCCTTGTGCCGTGAGTCAAGGAGCGATTGATTTGGAGGGCTTGTCGGAAGAACTGGCCTTGCGCACTTCCCTAACACCTGCCGATTGTTACAGCGTAATCCTCGGACTGACACAAGTGGTGGGCGAAGCTTTGGCAGCGGGGAAAATCGTGTCGTTAAATCCGTTAGGAAGTTTGAAATTAACCTTGCAAGGAACTCCAGCAACCTCGGAGGAACCTTTAGGCAAAGCCAACATCAAGAAAGTAAAAGTCATTTACAAACCTTCAAAAGAATTGGTAAAAAAATTGAATGGGGTAACCTTTCAGCGAATTCGGTAAAGCGAGGGCAAACTACTTCCCCAAAACAAAAAAAGGCTTGCTATTACAGCAAACCTAATCTTATAGTTTTGTAAAAACGCTTCCCTACTCCTCGTAACGAGCCACTTCGCGATCGTAAAAAGCATTGGCTTGTTCGATTAAACCTTCCATTTCAGCGTTCAGTTCGGCTTCGTCTAAATCTTCGGCATCTTCTAGGAATTCGACCTCATCGTCTTTCAAATTGATAATGAATCGAGGGTAATCCAGGTGGATGATAAAAATGTCTTCGGGAAAATCGGTGTTGTCTCCGAGTAAAAATTTTGGTAATTCCATGTTGTTTTTTTTGATTTACGATTTACGATATCCGATTTACGATAGGCTATTGTGCATCGTAATTCGTAAATCTTATATTAAATTTATTTATCCGATAAAATCACCGGAGCGCTTTTTCCATTCATAAAAATAATCTTAGAATTTGGAGAAGCGGCCAGTTCTTTTTGGGCTTTGATTTGTTCGTATTGCAATTGTTTGTCGGTTAATCCCATCGAGATAATTCTTTGGTAATCGGCGATACCTTGGGCTTCTACGCGTTTTCTTTCGGCTTCTTGTTTTTCTTTTTGAAGAACGAAGGTCATTTTTTGGGCATCTTGCTCGGCATTAATTTTACTTTCAATCGATGCTTTTACCGATGTGGGCAAGTTGATGTTCCGAATAAGCAATTGCTCTAAGATTAAACCACGCGATTTAAAATCGGCTTCAATCGTTTTGAAAATACGTTGTTGAAACTCGTTTCTTTTCGTAGAGTACAAAGCAACGGCGTCATAATAAACAGCGTTGTCACGAATACGAGTTCGGGTGATCGGACGAACAATTTTATCGGTGTAGTTCACGCCAATTTGTTTGAAAATCTTTGGTGCTGATTCGGGAACAATGCGGTACAGTACGGTCAAATCGATGACTACTTCTAGTCCGTCATTCGACAAAACGCGAATAGCATCATCGCCTTCTTGTGCGCCTTCGGTATGAATGGCCGACATAGTGTAATTTTGAGTTTGAATGTCGAAATCAGTGACATCCAGCAACGGATTGATCACATGCAAGCCGCTTTGCAAAATATCCGATTGCACGCTACCATAAAGGGATTGCACCCCCACTTTACCAGCATCGATTTGTTTAAACATGGACGATGATAATCCTAAGAGAATCAAAATGAAACCGAGAAACTTTAAGGGTTGTGCCAATCTAGCCAGTGGGTTGGCGTTGGTTTTCAAAGTAAAACTAGCAAACAGTAAAATAGCGCCTAAAATAATGAATAGTATCATTTTTAATTGGTTTAAATGTGGTGTTTATACGGGCGAACACTTTATAAGTTACCTTTCTACTAGAATATCTTTATTCTTGATGGTGGGTCAGCACTAATTTCTTAGTCAGTCGCGCAAAGCGAATATACAAAAATAAAGCGGCCGCCGTTAAACCAGCTAAAAGTCCAATCCATATTCCTGTGGCTTTCAGCTCTGTGTAAATACCCAAATAAATCGAAATCGGGAAACCAATAATCCAATACGCTACGAACGTGATGTACATAGGAACTTTCACATCTTGCAATCCTCTAAGCGCACCCAATACTACGACTTGAATGCCGTCAGAAATTTGGAAAAACGCGGCTACAATAAGCAATTTGGAAGCGATGGCGATGACTTCCGTATTGTCTAAAGTTTGCATGGAATCGCTCATGTTTAAGAACAAATGCGGTAAGAAATTGTGAAAGATTAGGAAGATAATTCCAAAAATAATTTCCAAAATAATCGTCAACAAAAAGATAGAACGCGCAACCGTAATGAGGTTCTTGTAGTCGTTCAAGCCTTTTTGGTTGCTTACTCGAATCATGGCGGTGACACTCATTCCCATAGCAAACATAAACGTAGTCGTGGCTAAAGTCAATGCAATTTGATTAGCAGCTTGACTCGTCTTACCGATTGAACCGGAAAGCCAAATCGCAGCAGTGAATAAAGTCACTTCAAACAACATTTGCATCGCAGAGGGTAAACCGAGATTGATTATTTTTTTTAACATCGATTTTCTGATTTGTTTGAAGCTAAATCCGGTGAAAAACGTTTTTAAGTCGGGATTGTGTTTTAGCAAATAATGCATAAACACCACCATCATGATTCTAGAAATGACCGTGCCTAAAGCGGCGCCGATAATGCCTAGCTTCGGGAAAAACCAAACGCCGTAAATCAAAACATAGTTAAAGAAAATGTGTACGACATTAGTTAAGAAGATGGCATACATCGAATATTTTGTTTTCGAAAGGCCGTCAGCAAATTGTTTGTAGCCTTGGTAAATAATGACGGGAATTAAAGAAAATGCCACCCAATCAATATACGGAGCAGCTAGTGCTACCACGGCTGGTGGTTGGTGCATCAAGTGCATTAAGGGTTTAGCTAATACAATTGCGACAAACAAACCCAATCCGAGGATGGTACACAAGAAAACCCCGTGGTGAAACGTAGAGCGTATTTTGGCAGGGTCTTTTTCGGCATCAGCTTCGGCAATTATGGGGGTGATGGCCGTTGAGAAACCTATTCCCAAAGACATCCCGATGAAAATAAAACTATTCCCTAGCGACACCGCTGCCAATTCCGTAGAACCTAAATTTCCAACCATTAGGTTGTCTACAATACCAATTAAGGTATGTCCGAGCATCCCTAAAATAACAGGATAAGCTAATTTAATATTGTACGAGAATTCTTTGGTGTATTGTGAGAAAGTCAAAACCGCTATTTTTTTTGGCAAAAGTAAGCTAGTTATTTATTTTTAGCGGTAAACAGCTCCCAAAAAAAATAAGAATTTCTTTTTTAGCCACAGTGTTGGTTCAGGTGGAAAAGGAAAACTAGCCTCCTTCCCGTAATTATATAACTTTTTCTGAAATTAATGTAAGAATTCCTGCTCATCGTCGGAGTAGTTTTGCACTCGACAATTGAGAAGCACTAACGCCAATCAACTGTTTTAAAACAATATTTTTAAACCATAACATTATGATGATTTCACAAAAATTAAAAGTTGCCTTTTCCACATTAATAGTAGTACTTTTCGCGACTACTACTTTTGCACAAACCAATTCGGATACGATGTCGAAAAACTACGATCAAGGATTTCGTTTGGGAATCGGAGTCAATGCTGGTTACGTATTTCAAAACCCTTACGATTTGGCTTTGGGTGCTGATGCCCGCTTGCAATACGACCTTTCTAAAAGGTATTCGGTTACCTTAACCACTGGTTTTTCAAACCTTTTTGTTAGTGGCAAAAAGAATGATTTGGGATTCATTCCCGTTAAATTAGGATTCAAAGCTTTTGTATGGAATGATCAATTCTACATTATGGGTGAAGGTGGTGCCGCGTTTGCTGTGACTAATCACTATGACAAAAACTCGCTTTTGTTAGCTCCTAGTATCGGTTATGCTTCCAAGTCTATCGACATTAGCTTACGTTACGAACATTATGCGAACTTCCCAAAACTGAATGACAACGGCACTATTGGTAAAGGTGTCGGACAACTTGGCATTCGTGTAGCATACGGATTTGAATTGTAGATCTTTTCAAAATACTAAAAAAAAGCCCTGAAATTCAGGGCTTTTTTTATTCTTCTAACGCTTTTCGATACACTTCAAAATTAGCTTTTACTTTCTCATCCCATTGGGGTTCCTTAATATCTTCCAGTTTTTGCATGGTTTCCCAAATGATTTTGGCTACGATATACCGCGTCATCTCTTTATCATCTGCCGGAACTATAAACCAAGGTGCATGGGGTGTCGAGGTCTTGTTGATGGCTTCTTCATAGTACTTTTGATACTCGTCCCAATGTTCGCGCTCCTTTAAATCGCCCGGTGAAAATTTCCAATGCTGCTCTTCATTTTCCAACCGTCGTAACAACCGTTTCCGCTGCTCTTCTTTGCTTAAATGCAAAAAGAACTTCAACACTACCGTTCCGTTTTGGGAAATGTGCTTCTCAAAATGATTGATTTGCTCCATGCGCCGTTCCCAAAACTCTGGAGTAATATCGCTAACAGCAGTAATGCCTGGTAGGTTTTCATTCAAAATATATTCCGGATGCACACGCGTTACCAGCACATTCTCATAATGCGTTCGGTTGAATACTGCAAACTTCCCTTTCTCCGGCAAAGCAATATAATGCCGCCACAAATAATCGTGTTCGAGTTCTGCCGAATTGGGCGTTTTGAAACTAAACACTTCCATCCCACGCGGATTGAATTCCTTAAAAACCTCCCGAATCAAACTGTCTTTCCCCGAGGTATCCATTCCTTGCAAACAAATCAATACGCTGTAGCGGTTGTGCGCATACATCACGTCTTGAAAGGCGCTCAACTTCAACTGCACCTTGTCGAGCTTTTCTTCTTTGTCAGCGTCACTCGCACTAGTGTTCAATTCGGTGGGAAGGTCCGAAAGTTTTACGGGGGCTTTCACTCTAAAATCTTCTGGGTCTATCGACTTCATACCAACGCTTTTTATTCCCGTAAATATAGTATTTTTGAGGAGCTATTCCAGCTATCCGCTCTATCTTTTTCTAAAGCTAGCCGCTTTAAAAAAAGGATGCCGCTGCTATCTGGGCTAGAGAACATTTCACAAAAGAACTACTATGCAAAAATTTAAACTCGAACTACTTTTTCACATTATCGGAATAGGTGCTGCTTCCGGACTCGTATACAAAGATCAAAAGCTATTGCTGATCTCCGACAACAGCAGTTACCTCTACGAATACCCTATCGAAAACCAAGCGCTTACCAAAATAGCATTACAAGACCGACCTGTTTTAGAAGGAATTCCCAAAAACCAAAAACCCGATTTTGAAGCCATCACTTCCTTCGGCGATAGTTATTATGTTTTTGGTTCGGGCTCCACAGAAAATCGGATTGAAATGGTGCAATACAATGCCAAAACCAAAACCACCAAAACCACCGACTTGTCTGATTTATATTTGCTAATGCAAAGTTTCGGCAACATCAAACCAGAAGATTTCAATATTGAAGGCGTTGTTTTTACTGGGGAATCTTGGTATTTCTTGCAACGTGGTAATGGCAAAACGGCCAAAAACGGACTCTTTACAGTACAAGGAAAAAACCTAGAAAATGATTTCACCGTCTTGTACAACGAATACCAACTTCCCAAAATAAAAGGGGTTCAAGCTAGTTTCACCGATGCGGTGTTGGTCGACAATCAGTTGTACTTTTTAGCAACTGCCGAAAACACTACCTCCACCTATGACGACGGAGAAGTATTGGGAAGCCTTGTTGGCAGTATCAATTTAAAAACAATGAAGATCGATTTTACTAAAAAAATTACGGATAAACACAAACTTGAAGGAATCACACTTTACGAAAAAAGTGCTAAACAAATCACTTTTTTGATTTGCGAGGACAACGATACCGAGGTTCTGGAAACCAATATCTTCAAGCTAATCGTGCCGTTGTAAAGATTACTTTTCGATCTCTCGCAAACTTTCCATTTTTTTGTGTGCTAGGAAACCAGCGACATCTTCAAAATGTTCTTTGACCCTTTTGTTCCCAAATTCAAAGACTTTAGTGGCCAAACCATCTAAGAAATCTCGATCGTGCGACACTAGAATTAAAGTGCCGTCGAAATCGCGTAAAGCATCTTTGATAATGTCTTTGGTTTTCATGTCTAAGTGGTTAGAAGGCTCATCCAAGATTAACAAATTCACCGGTTCTAAAAGCAACTTGATCATGGCCAAACGCGTTTTTTCGCCACCAGAAAGTACTTTAACTTTCTTAGTCACATCGTCTCCATGAAACATAAAAGCTCCTAAAAGATCTTTGATTTTGGTTCGAATTTCACCTACAGCAATATTATCGATGGTTTCAAAAATAGTAGCATTTTCGTCGAGTAGTGAGGCTTGGTTTTGCGCAAAGTAGCCAATTTGAGCATTGTGACCAATCTCAACACTTCCACTATTGATTTCGATTTCTTTCATGATGGCTTTAATCATGGTCGACTTACCTTCACCATTTTTACCGATGAACGCTACTTTTTGTCCACGTTCAATGACGATATTGGCCTCTTTAAAAATCACGTGATCACCGTAAGATTTGGACAAATCCTTAACAATTACTGGATATTGACCTGATCGAATCGCTGGCGGAAACTTCAAGCGCAATGCCGAAGTATCGATTTCATCAATTTGAACGGGAACAATTTTTTCCAACATTTTCACCCGCGACTGCACGGATAAAGTCTTAGAAAAAGTTCCTTTGAAACGTTCTATAAATTCCATGTTATCCGCAATCATGCGCTGTTGTTCATCGTATGCCTTTTGTTGGTGCATGCGACGGTCTTTTCGCAACTCTAAGTAGTGCGAGTATTTCGCTTTGTAATCGTAGATGCGTCCCATCGTTACTTCGATAGTTCGGTTGGTGATATTATCTACAAACGCTTTATCGTGCGAAATCACCACTACCGCTTTGGCCGCATTCAACAAAAAATCTTCCAACCATTGGATACTTTCAATATCCATGTGGTTGGTAGGCTCATCTAGCAAAATCAAATCGGGTTTTTGCAACAGAATCTTAGCCAATTCGATCCGCATGCGCCAACCACCTGAAAATTCAGAAGTAGACCGACCAAAATCTTCTCGAAGAAAGCCCAAACCTGTCAAGATTTTTTCAACTTCTGCTTCGTAATTGACCTCTTCTATGGCGTAATATTTTTCACTTAAATCAGACACGCGTTCAATCAATTTCATGTAGGCATCACTTTCATAATCGGTACGAATGGTCAATTGTTCATTGATCTCGTCGATTTCGGCTTTCATTTTGAACACTTCGCCAAATGCTTTGGAAGCTTCTTGCATGACCGTGGCGTCATCTGTGGTTAACAAATGCTGCGGCAAATAAGCAATAACAGCTTCTTTGGGCGCTGAGATGTTGCCCGTAGACGGTTTGCTTTGCCCTGCAATAATCTTTAATAGCGTTGATTTTCCAGCGCCATTTTTACCCATCAAAGCAATTTTATCATTTTCATTGATGGCAAAAGAAACATCGCTAAATAAAGTAGTTCCGCCAAATTGCACGGAGATATCGTTGACTGTAATCATTTTCGATTCTTAGATTTTTAGACCGTCGGTACTTCTTAATTTGAAACGGTCTGATTTTTAAAGGTGCAAAGATAGCAGAAATGTCAGATGAGCTATTTGAAAAAAGTAAAAAGAATGGGCTCTTGTGAATAATTATGCAAAAGCGGTTCTTAGTTTTTAAATAAAATACAAAACTTCACTTCAACTGCACTTATTTCTGGAGAACTGCCATTTTTAAAGTAATTTTACACCGTTTTCACACTCGAATTTGCAACACTATGCCATTAATCGATTATAGTTTTCTTGGAAATATAATCCCTAAAGCCAAGTATAAGAAAAGCTATCGAACGGCGAAACAATCCTATTTGAATCGCATTCGCTGGGCGGTTTCATTATATTATTTCGCTATGGGCTTGTGTTTTGCCACGTGGGCCAGCCGCATTCCAGATATCAAGACAACGCTGCATTTAAGTGAAGGCGACTTGGGAACAATTCTCTTTGCTTTACCCTTAGGGCAGCTGGCGGTCATGCCCTTTTCGGGAAAATGGGTGGCAAAATATGGTAGTTACGGTATTCTAATTGGTTCGCTCTTAGCGTA
>Ga0208124_100227_pt1 | contig 24780 bp, 21 predicted proteins | sample LakWasM104_HOW12_2_FD_183922 | JGI IMG/M metagenome (GOLD analysis project Ga0208124, IMG submission 183922) | Freshwater sediment methanotrophic microbial communities from Lake Washington under simulated oxygen tension - Sediment Metagenome... | ecosystem: Environmental > Aquatic > Freshwater >...
CTTAATTGCGTTAGAGAAAGAGCTGGCCAACACTAAGGAAACTTTGCAGCTTATTATTGAGGCGCAGCAGGTAGCAGTTGAGGAGATGCTTTCCAGTAACGAAGAAATGCAATCCACCAACGAGGAAATGCAATCTACCAATGAAGAGCTCGAAACCTCTAAAGAGGAGCTGCAATCAGTCAATGAAGAGTTGATTACTGTGAATGCGGAGTTGCAATCAAAAATAGAACAGTTATCAGACATGCAGAACGATATGAAGAATCTGTTGGATAACATCAATGTAGGCATTATTTTTCTTGATAGTCATATGCATATTCGTCGTTTTACACGTGAAGCTACCCGTGAATATCGACTAGCGCAGTCAGATGTGGGACGTCACTTTAGTGATATTAAAACAAATCTGATCAATGATGATTTGTTAACTCACGCGCAAAATGTGTTAGAAACTTTAATTTCATTTGAATGTGAAATGCGCGATATCAATGGTGCTTGGTGTCTTGCACGCATTCAGCCGTATCGAAGTTTGGATAACGTGATTGATGGCGTGGTGCTGACTTTCACTGACATCACTTCACGGCTTGAGTCAGTTGCAATGCATGAAGCTTTAGAACTGGCTGAAAGTGTTGTAAATACAGTGCGTGAGCCATTAATTGTTCTTGATAGCACATTGAATGTAGTTTCAGTTAGTCACTCGTTTTATCGTGTTTTCAAAGTGCATTCAGATGAAGTTATCAATCACTCAATTTTTGAATTAGGTAATAAACAGTGGGATATCCCTGAGTTACGCAAACTGTTAGATAACGTAGTAGTGAATGATGATGTATTTGACAGCTTTATTGTTGAACATGATTTTCCAATTATTGGGCACCGCAAGATGCTGCTTAATGCTAGACGCATATCAAGTAAATTGGGACATGCCCAATTAATTTTGTTGGCGATTGAGGACGTGAATGTCTGACATTCCAGAAAACGGCAAAAAGAAACCATACCAGGCTCACGACTATAGACCTGAGGCTGAGCTACAGCTGAAACAACATCCTATTGCGGCTCCAGCAGATGGCATTACAGCCGAAGTAATACTGCATGAACTTCAAGTCCATCAAATTGAACTGGAAATGCAAAATGAAGAGTTACGGCAAGCGCAAGTCGCATTAGAAGTTTCACGAGATCGCTATCTAGATCTTTTTGAGTTTGCACCTATTGGATATTTCACCTTAACCGATAAAGGCTTGATTGCTGATGTTAACTTTGTTGGTGCAGAGCTTATAGGCGTTGAACGGAAAAAATTACTGTCATTACCATTTTCCCGATTTGTGGCGCCTGAGTACAGTGACCAGTTTTACTTGCGACTTGCTAGCTTAATTACTGTCGATATGAGGCAAAGCTATGATATGCAAATCAAGCGCGCCGACTCAAGTTTATGTTACGTTCACGTAGATGCAATGAGAGTTTTGACCGATGGCAAGACCTTAACTTTACGTATTACTCTGACAAATATTACCGAAAATAAACGTTTAGAAGAGTCGCTACGTGCAACGAAAGACTACTTGGATAGTTTAATTGAGCATGCTAATGGTCCAATTGTAGTTTGGGATTCCTCTTGCAGAATTGTTAAGGCTAATCAGACCGTGACTAAGTTAACTGGTTTAAGAGCCTTAGATTTAATTGGACGCCCAGTTCAGCAGTTGTTTAGTGAAGAGAGTGCAGAATATGTTTTAGATATGATTCAACGCACGATTCTAGGAGAGTGCTGGGAAGCGTTAGAGCTTACAGTTAAAAATGCAATAGGCGAGTTGCGTATCATTTCATGGAATACAGCAACGCTGTACCACTCAGATAGAAAAGACGTTCGAGTCGTCATTGCACAAGGTCAGGATATGACCGAACGTAAGCAGGCAGAGCAGGATTTACGTATTGCCGCCATTGCATTTCAAGCACAAGAGGGAATCATGGTAACGGATGTTAACTCGACGATTATTCGAGTCAATAATGCCTTTGCTAAGATGACTGGTTATAGTGTTGATGAGCTAATAGGAAAGCGAGCATCTATTCTTAACGCAGGTCTACACGACCATGAATTTTTCAAGTCTATGTTTGAAACCATACTTAGTGATGGTTTTTGGCAAGGAGAAATATGGAGTAAGCGTAAAAGTGGTGAGGTATTTCCTGGTTTAATGACGATAACTCCTGTAACAAATCTTGATGGCTTTTCCAAAAATTATGTTGGAACTCTAGTAGATATTACCTTGCAGAAACAAGCTGAGAAAATATTAATAGAGGCCCGTAAAGTTCTTGAAAGGCAGGTTGAAAAGATAGCTAAAGAGCTTACATCTATTAAAGGTGAGTCTGATGAAATGAATACCGCATTAAAAGTAATGATTAAAATGCGTCAGTCTGAAAATTCAGATGCTAAAAATTTGCTTACTATTGAGCTTAAACAAGAAGTCTTGCCATTTCTACAAAGACTAAAAAGTGGAAATAAAGATACTAAGCAATTACGTTTAATCAATACGCTTGAGGCTAACTTACAAAGACTTATCTCAACTTATGGCAGCCCAACAAGCATTACATCGTCGTATAAGTGCCTAACTCCTAAAGAAATTCAAGTCGCGACAATGGTGAGAGAGGGCTTCTCTACCAAAGTTATAGCATCTACGCTATCACTTTCACCTGAAACGGTTAGTATCCACAGAAAAAATATTCGCAAAAAACTAGGCTTAGATAGTCGCACTGAAAATCTACGTAGTTATCTCATTTCAAAAGAAGGATTGAGTTCTTAGCCTAATTTTAATCGCTAATTGACTTAACCTTTCCTATAAAATGGTTATATCTTATAACCATTCTCTACTACTTTATTTCACCTTTTATTCAATTGCTTACATACTTCACTTCACATAGTATCGATTGTAAATTAATGTAAATTAATAGTTGTTAAAGTTGTCTGTTGAGGAGTAACTAAAATGAGACATGCATTTGATTCAAAAGGTAAGGTCAAGGATAGTTTACGTAATGCGGACTCTCAGCCGAATTGGCGTGAGCATAGGTTTGCAAACTCGGCTTATCGTACTGCTAAACAGCGCGGTTTTTTTACTAGTGATGATGTATTTAAATCATTAGAGGCAGATGAAAATTTCTGCGAGCGCATGAATTTGCCATCATTCTTGAGTGTTGCAAAGCGAGGCTAATAGCGATGCATTATCTAGCTATGCCTATCATTTCTAATATCTCAATCTTCTATAAGCGTTGTTCGTGCTGACTTAATGCACTTCATTGAAGATGATTAATATGACGGATAATAAGTCAAATATATTTACATTAAAAGACTTTGCACATTCACAACATGGGCGGGTGCAGCTAGGGTCTGAGCAAAAGTACCGTGTACCAAGCAATAAATTATTGCAGGATTTGCTTGAACATCAAATTGATTTAGAGTTACAGAATGAAGCCCTTCAACGTGCTCAGGAGAAGATAGAGGCGTCACTCAGTAGGTGTGGCAGTCTCTGTGAGGTTTCCCCTGTGAGTTACATAGTCCTGACTGAGAGCGGCACCATTGAGGAAGCGAATTTGGTGAGTGCTGATTTATTAGGGAGAGATCTTACACAGCTACTCAAGCACTTCTTCTTAAACTTTGTCGCACCTGAGGATAGAAGCCGTTGGAATAACTTCTTTGACGGTGTGATGCACAATAGTCGAAATAGAAGTTGTGAAGTTAAGCTAATAAGGGGTAACGGCGCTCAATTTTATGCCAGATTAGATTGTCTTTTATTAAATTCTAAAATTTCACCGCTTTATGCTCTTAACTCAATTGACATTGACACCTTAAAAATGAGTGTTGTCATTACAGATATTTCTGAAGTAAAGCAAGTTGAGCAAGAGTTACGTGTTGTAGCAACTGTGTTTCAATCTCAGGAAGGGATGATGGTAACTGATGATAAACATGTCATCTTAAGAGTGAATAACGCTTTCACTAAAATTACTGGTTATACCGAAGCTGATGCAATTGGAAAAACGCCCAAAATACTCAGTTCTGGTCGCCATGGAGCTGAGTTCTATTCTGCTATGTGGTCGGAATTAGATATGATTGGGCAGTGGCAAGGTGAGATATGGGATCGTCGAAAAAATGGTGAGATATATCCGCAATGGCTTAATATCACTGCCGTCAAATCAAGCGTAGGGGTCATTACGAATTATGTTGCAACCATCACTGACATTACAGCTCGGAAGCTGGCTGAAGATGAATTGCATCTATTAGCGTTCTATGACCCGCTCACAAAGCTGCCAAATAGACGATTGTTTGAAGATCGGTTGCATCTTGTCATGACTTCCAGTGCAAGGACAGGGCTGTATAGTGCACTCTTGTTTGTTGATTTAGATCACTTTAAATATTCAAATGACAGCTTAGGCCATGGCGTGGGCGACCTAATATTGAAGATGGTATCTCAACGTTTGGTGCTAAGTGTGCGTGAAGGCGACACCGTAGCGAGGATTGGTGGAGATGAGTTTATGGTGATGTTGGTGAATTTACATGAGAGCCTTGATCAGGCAAGTTTTTTAGCTGAAACGATAGCTAATAAGATTCTTCATGCGATTGACCAGCCTTTTATATTAGCGGGGTTTGAGTGTGATACCACTGCTAGCATAGGCGTCAGCCTTTTTAGAGGTCAGGATGAGGCCATGGAGAAAATTCAAAAGAAGGCAGACATGGCAATGTATTCAGCTAAAACAGATGGTAGAAACAGAGTCAGTTTCTTTAAGGAGTTCAACATGCTTGCTTAAGAATAGTTTATATAATATTTTTTAATAAAATTACAAAAGTCGCTAGGGGGGAGCTTAGCTTTTATGTAGGATGAGCTAGGGGTTATTAAAATGTTCAACAAAGAAAGTCGTGATTTGCTTTATTTAAACTCATCTGACACGCCTTCAGTATTATTGAATGAGATGGGTGATGCAGGCTGGGATGTGAGGTTGGCATCTAATTTGGACAGTGCAGCCAACATCATAGACAAGTACTCACCTCAGGTTGCCATTGCGCAATTTGACGGCTCAAAAAAATCTTTGACAGCTCCTGATGAGGATTTTTTCCGAAATGCAAATTTATTAGAGTGGGTTGCACTTATCCCCAAGGAGCACATTCATCGTGGTCATATAAAACAAGTGGTTCGTGAGTCTTTTTTTGACTTTCATACACTTCCACCAGCACCTGATAAATTACTGACTACGCTTGGACATGCTTATGGTATGGCAGCAATGAGGTTAGATGATGTTGACCTTAGAGGTATGCCCCATATTGTAGAAGACGAAATGGTAGGTGCGAGCCCACAGATGTTAGAGTTATTTAGAAATATACGCAAGGTTGCTGGCGTTGATGCTCCAGTTTTAATCACAGGTGAAAGTGGTACTGGAAAAGAGCTTGCTGCGCTTGCGTTGCATGAAAGATCCAACCGAAAAGACAGACCGTTTGTCGCTGTCAATTGTGGGGCACTACCAAACGGGTTAATTCAATCTGAATTGTTTGGACATGAGAAAGGTGCTTTTACTGGGGCTAGCCAATGCAAAATAGGTCGAATAGAAGCGGCGGCTGGAGGCACTATTTTTTTAGACGAGATTGGCGATCTCCCTCTTGAACTTCAAGTCAATCTTTTACGGTTCTTGCAAGAAAAAACAATTGAACGTGTTGGTAGTACAGCGAAGATAAGCGTGAATGTTCGTGTGATTGCTGCAACACATGTGGATTTGGAAGCTGCAGTTGCTGAAGGACGTTTCCGCGAAGATCTATACTATCGGCTAAATGTGCTTAAGATAAAAACACCAGCACTGCGCGATAGGCAAGGAGACGTTGAAGTATTAGCTAAATATTTCTTCGAGAAATTTTCAAATGAGAAACGTCGCAATGTAAAGGGGTTTTCTCCTGCTGCGCTGCAGTTAATGAATCGTTACACTTGGCCAGGTAATGTACGTGAGCTTATTAGCCATGTAAGACGCGCCATGGTGATGTGTGAAAAACGCTTAATTGGTCCAGAAGATTTAGATATTAATCGGCGTAAAAAATCTCGCGCGATAGTCACGTTGGAAGGCGTTAGATGTGCTGCAGAAAAAGAGGCTATTCAAAATGAGTTACAAACAAGTAAAAGCAATTTATCTGAGATATCACAAAATCTCGGAGTTTCACGTGCCACTTTATACAGACTCATTCAAAAGTATGGTTTGAATTTTAAGCCAGAATTGCTGGATAGAAGTTTGTAAGTTTTAATGTTTATCCTTAATCCTTAGATTCATTTAGTAGTTCTATCTTTTTCAAAACCAGCCCTATCAATGTCAATGCACAGTCAATATTGCGTTGACACAGATCCCGAACATTCTTTTTATTGCAATACTCTTGCATTTTCAACAGATCACTAAACCTGCCATCTTGGCTGCAAACGTTCTGATAAACATGTCTCAAAAATGAAACATTTATGCATCTGATTTTTTCCTTATATTTCAATAGCATACGTTAAGTAGATAAATTTCAATGTATTAGAAATGAGAATATTTGACTATCTATATAAATGAAATTTTAAAATAAAACAAATTAAAACAATAGGTTACGTCGGTTGGCACACTCGTTGCTAATATCATTGCAAGAATACAAAAATTGTTTATAGCTTAGGGTCGGTAGGTAAGGAGAAAGGCGATATGGACTTCTTAACTAAACACTTATCCGTTTTTAACGGCTCAAACGGACGGAGGTTCGTTAGACATTTGTTAGGTGTGATTGGTATGTGTTGTTCTGTTTCAGTGCTTGCTGACCCGCTTTCTGACACAGAGATTAATTTAGAGCCATTTGCATTAATTGGAAACGGCTCAACAGTTGTGATGGATGAAGAGTTGTCCATTATTAGTGGTAAAGGTGCTTTTGAGGAAAATAATGAGAAGTTAGCAGTCATCCTTTGGGATGAAGGAAGAAATGGAGATCGACGTCCTTCAAATCATGAGGCTAGCAGCGCACAAAATTTCCAAGCAGTTAATTTAACGATTAACCATAAATGAAGACTTAGTTAAAGAGGAGCATATGATGAATGCGGACATGTTTAAACAAAATCTAATACCTGCAGCGCTATTCATCGCGATTGAAGGGCTTTATGCAGCACCAGTAATTGCAGGAGATGGAGTTGTTATTTTACAGCGTGAAGTTCCTGTAAGACCGGCAGTACGACAAGGTGAGTTAGGTCGGGCAACATCAATCGATGTTTCTCCTGATGACAAAGTCAAACAAGTGGTCAGTGGATCGCAGTCGGGTCTTCATTCTGTAGAATTAAGTGATGCCGATTTTGCAACGGTTTCTACCGATACGTCGCAGATGTCTGCGTCATTAGTGAATCAAACCAATTTAGCTAATTTAACAAGTCCTCAAGAAGTTGGTCACAACTTGAGTGGTGGTGTTGGAACTCAGTCTATCGGCGCAATGGTAACAGGCTCAGTCGGAGGAGCAGTTGGAGCGGCTGTAGGACGTGTCGATAGCTTAACTTCTGGGGTTTCAGGTGCATTATCCAATATGACTGGTGCGATATTAAGCGGCAGTGGGCATTAAAGAAATATACACGGCTTACGAGGAGATTCTTATGAAAGATTCAGTGTATTTGATTTCAGCGTTCGTAGCTATGCCGGTGTTACTTAATACTGACTTGGCCATTGCTCAGGATCCTTTACCGGACATTCCTGGATATGTAACGCAAAGTGTCATTGATAGCGATGTTTTAAGCCATGTGCGCGGTCGTTTTGCCGTCAACATGGTGGCAGGGGATTCAAATATCCAAGCGAATGCGGCCGCAGTGGCTTTGGGTGCGCAAGGAGGGCCGACTATCGGCTTAGTGAGTGGCATTCAAGCGGTTGATCCACGGCAAGCAACTTTGCCAGACCTCGCGATTGCGTCTATTGGGGAACGTGCCTTTGCGAACAGTTCAGGCCTAATCTCAGTAAACCAAGCGAGTGGGGTGGGGAATGCACAGGCTAATGGTGCCGCGTTCGCGATGGGTTTTGAAGAAGTGGTAGCCGAGAGCGTGCTCTCAGCCACTACTTCAAATGCAGCACCGATTGACACCAGTGCAAGTAAGAGTCACCAAGCAGCATCAATCAACGATACTGCATTTGACGGTGTACACGGACTTGTTCAGGTTAATCAGTCGGCAGGGTCGGGTAATAGTACGGCCAATAACTTCGCACTTCAGGTGCAACTGAGTGCGAAACCGTAGTTTAGTTTTTTTAACCAATCGTAACAGGAGAATAACATGAAATCACAATTTAAAAATACCCCAATTGCGTTGGCAATGGCCGCTATGTTCCTTTCGCCAATCGCCTTTGCAGATAATAACGAAGGTCAGGGAGGTGGTGATCGTAACCATGACCCCGTCAGGATTAAAAAAGATATTAGTGTTAAACAAGATGTGAAAACAGAAGGTAGAGTATATGTTGATGGTGATATTTACATCGACTCTAGCTCAATGGCTGTTGTTGATGATAAGCAAGTTAGCATTCACAATGAAGTGAATAATACTGAGTCAACCAACACATCAACAGTCAATGGTAACGCGCTGAATAATGCTTCTGGTAATATCGGCTTGAACGTTACCTCAGGTGACAATAACCAACAAGCTAATGCTGCAGCACTTTCAGCTGCAGACTCTAGTTTTGTTTTTGGCTCATCTGATGCAGAAATTTTTGCAACTCAAGCAAATGGCGGAAACGAAGCTTATAACTTAGGTCATACAAATGCTTCTACTTTAGGTGGTAATGCGCTTGCTAATGCTAGTGGTAACATTGGCATTAATATTTCTGCTGGTGATAGTAATCAACAGAAAAATGACTTAGCTGCATCAGTCGCCGTTGCTCGTATGGGAACCGCTACAGTGAAAGTTGATCAGACTAATGGTGGCAACACAACAAACAACCTTCCACAAGTTCGTGACCAAGTTACTAATGTTGCAGTTGCTCTTAGTTTTGCCGCGACTGGTAAAACTTCTGGTATCGTTGACCAAAATGGCGATCAATATCCAGACACATGGACTGGCGCAACTCATCCAGGTGGAAGTCAAACTGGTCACATCGATCTTGACACTGCTGTGCAAGGCGCATCAGACCGTCCTGTTCACGCAGCGCTTGATAGCAATGGTAACCCAACTGGACCAACTAGCACTGGTGGGTCCTTAAGTTTCAACGAAGAAGGTGACGTTGCGCTTAGTGGAACAGTCACAGGTTACATTCCTGTTGTATATCACGTTAGCTTAGCAACTACCAATACCTCACTATTAGGTGATAACGCATTGATGAATGCTTCTGGAAACATCGGTGTAAACATCGCCTCTGGTACAAACAATCAGCAATATAACGGGCTTGCAATCTCTGCAACTCAGGCTGGTACTGGCACAGGTGGCGGTTCAGGTGGTGAGTAATCCTTGATATCCACTATCTTGTGTAGATGGCTCAAAAGGCCATCTTACGTGTCCCAGGCAGAGTAATTGGCTGGGACACGTAAGATTACGATAACTCTTAAAAAAGGGGAGTTGCTGTGCAACGCCGCAATGTTAATAAATACATTCTAATTATCGCTACTTTAGTTGCTCTATTTGTAGGAGTTGAATTTACTTTAGCTGTGGCAACTGAGATTCAATTTGGCGGGGTGTTGCCTAATGGAGGTAATATTCGCAAGGGCGTTATTAGTATGCGAGATTTAAAATTTGTAGATATGGTGCCACAGAAGACTGATTTTAGCTGTGGTGCAGCAGCTTTGGCGACTATCTTAAAGTATTCATACAATCAAGCAATCACAGAAACAGACGTCATTGATGGCTTAATGAAAGTCAGTGACATTGAGCTAGTTCGTCAAAAAGGTTTTTCATTATTAGATATTAAGAATTACATACAAAGTATAGGTATGCGTGGACGTGGCTACAGCGTTAAGCCAGATACTTTAGAAAAAGTTCATATTCCAACGATAGTTTTATTAAATTACAAGGGCTACAAACATTTTGTTGTGCTTAAAAAGGCGACGAAGGACAAAGCTTACATTGCTGATCCTGCGCTGGGCAACCGCATTATGACAAGAAATGAATTTGACGCTGATTGGAACGGAATAGTCTTTGCGGTAGTGGGGCAGGGATTTGACCGTGAGACTGTATTGTTAAAACCGAAAGAAGGATTAACAGCACGTACTTTGGTAGATACCTATCATCCACTCTCAGATGCAGAGTTATTTGATTACGGATTTATTCGCTCAGATATGCTTGGACTATAAATAATGTGTGTTTAGTTGTGTGATTTAAAGGAGATTACAATGAAAACGTCACAGATGAATTCAATTCAACATGCTTACTATCAACGTGAGCTTTTATCAACACCAAAGTACTACAACAAAAATATTAAAAACCACCATAAAAAACTGGCTTTAGTTGTTGCAGGAGTTTTAAGCTTTTCTCCAATTGCTAATGCTGCTCTACCACAAGGTTTAGAGGTGTTTAATGACATGCAAGAAGTTTCAGATAGTGACTTAGGCCATATGCGCGGTAAGTTTGCGAGTAATAATCAAGTGCTGTACTTCGGTGTTGAAATGATAAGTCAGTGGCAAACATCAACAGGTAATATTGTGACGGCCGGGGCTAACCTTAATATAGATTTTCGTGGAAGTGCAAATGGGAATCCAACTGTGCAGTATTCACCTACCGTGAGCATTGAACAACAAGTGCCTAGTCAGTCGCTTTCAGCCACTACTAATGGCAGTAATACAGTGACTGGTGGCGCAGGCTTAGCTAACGTTAGCGGCGTATCACAAAGCATACAAGTAGCTGGTCAGTCAAATGACATTCATAATGGCATTGATATGCAGGTTGATTTAAGCCCTACCGGGCAAGGTGGGTCGTTAGCGAATGCTGTTCAAGGTCAGCAGGCTGGCACTGTTTCTAAAACTGGTAGTGATGGCACCGTGGCAACTGTGACTCTTGCGAATAATAGTATCGGAGTAAATGTAACTGTTCCAGGCCAAGGGCAGATTCTGCAACAGATTAAAAATCAGGGCATGTTTCAGTCAGCGCGTATCGGAGGCGATTTGAACCAGATTCATAATGCAATCACGATGCATATTGGTTTAAATATGCCAGCAAATATGACGGTTGGTAGCGCTTTTTCTGCATTTCAAAGTTTAAAAGTAATGCCACAAAATAATACGTTTTAATTGTTAGGAAAGTAGATGAAGTTGTATTAAATGAGATTTTTAACTTCATCAGGCGCATCTGAAATGCTTGCATAGTTTATTAAGCAAAAGAAACATAGCAAGCCCTACAATGGATGCACTATCTTGTGGTAGTTCTTAATTTTGATTTTAAAAGACAGCTGAAGTTTTTTAACCTATCAACACATAAATAAGCTTCTACTCTATCAATTACATATTATGAGCCATACGAGAGGAGAGTTAAAACTGCGCATACCTGACTTTGGTGATGATTGTGATGTTATTACCTTAGTCGTATTTTGTATTCAAGTCACCAGATTCATCATCTCGGTCGCAACATTTACGGCATTGCCTTGTGATGATAATGGAGGAGGGGCAGAAGGTGTTTCGCTAGGTATCCCTTGTTGTCTTAACTTGATAGCTTTAGTAGCCTCTATCTGAGCTTTACTGAGTTGAATTGCAAAGTCTCTAAACTGTTTACTATCTTGACTAATAGCGTAGTCATGACTTATCAACCAGTCGATAAGTGTGTAAGTTGCCCTCTAGATACTACTAGCTTCTCTGAGATGTCAGCTTCATTAACATATTCTTCTAACCTGCTGAAGGTATCATCATCAACACCTATATCTCTGATTTCATCATCTGCTGATAATTTAGAGTGAAGAGCTAACTTAATAATGTGTTCAATTTCAGAAGGGGTAATAGTCGTTTTGAATTTAGTGCTTGTCAAATCTATACGTTCAAACTCAGCTTGTAATTCAGCCCATCTCTTACGGACTAAAGCTATAGCTTCCTTACGATTCTCTGTAGGGAGTTTTTCTCTTATGATTTGTTTAGGGTAGTGCGGAAGGTATTGCTTAGGTATTCGAGCTTGAAAGTAATAACCGTTAGAGCGTTCTAATAAACCTTGAGTAGACATAGAATTCATACCTCATTGTAGCTGAATGTATCCAGCTTTGTATCCAATAAGATGGTCTGTAAGGCTTAACGTGTGTGATTTATTTGCGAATCAACCATTTAAGGTTGTATTGGCGTCCCCACGGGGATTCGAACCCCGGTCGCCTCCGTGAAAGGGAGGTGTCCTAGGCCTCTAGACGATGGGGACCTAAGAATTTCTGTACCGTATTACAAGTGCAACATCATACTACAAAACACTTAATTATCTAAGCAGAATTTAGTAATTTTTTGCTTTTTGGTGGAGATAAGCGGGATCGAACCGCTGACCTCTTGCATGCCATGCAAGCGCTCTCCCAGCTGAGCTATACCCCCAAATCTACATCAAATTTCGCTGGTGATTTACTTGCGTCATCAGCGAGGCGCCATAATAATGATGGTGCGAACTATTGTCAATGATTTTCACCAGCATTTTTGAATTGTGGCGAAATTATTTCAAAATCACTTTGAAACTAGCCTCGAATATTCGATTGGCTCTCAAATTGGGTGAGTTCGACACGCGGTTGTGTTTGCCAGCCTGCTTTACGATGTTCCGCTACTACATTGGTGAATACTCCGCCTCGTACATAAAACTTGGCAGTTACACGCATGAATTTTGGTTGAGTGGCTGCAACTAGGTCATCTAATATCATATTAGTCACTGCTTCGTGAAAACAACCTTCATCACGGAATGACCACATATATAGTTTTAAGCTTTTCAACTCAATGCAGGTTTGGTCTGGAATGTAGTCTAAATAAATGACGGCAAAATCTGGCTGACCTGTTTTTGGACAAAGACAGGTGAACTCAGGAATTTCCATATGAATGTGGAAATCGCGTGCTTGATTTGGATTTTCAAACGTTTCTAGTGTTTTAGTGGGTTGTGCGGTTGGTTTGCCGCCGATTGATTGTGTAGTCATAGAGTGTTTTTGCTTAAAAAAAGTTATTATACTAGCTTATAAAATTCTACAAAAATTTAGCTTAAATAATTTCCATTCAATTTGCGTTTAACTCACTTAAAACTTGCTGGCTTTAAATCGTTTGTTGATCCAACAACGTTGCATATCCATGGTCAACGCGTGGGTGTGGTTGGGCCTAATGGTTGTGGTAAATCCAACGTCATGGAATCTGTGCGTTGGGTATTGGGTGAGTCGTCGGCAAAAGAAATGCGTGGCGATAGTATGGATGCCGTTATTTTTAACGGATCTGGCAATCGTAAGCCTATTTCACGAGCCAGTGTTGAGTTGATATTTGATAATAGCTTAGGCGGCGCCACAGGCGAGTGGAGCCAGTACGCAGAGATTTCAGTTAAGCGCGTTATTGAGCGTGATAAAGGCTCAACCTATTATATTAATAATACTGTGGTGCGACGTCGTGATGTGGCTGATTTATTTTTAGGTACGGGTTTGGGTGGTCGCGCTTACGCTATTATTGGTCAAAATACGATTAATCGGATTGTTGAAGCTAAACCAGAAGAATTGCGTATTTTCTTAGAAGAAGCGGCTGGTATTAGCAAATATAAGGAGCGCCGTCGCGAAACCGAGCTACGTTTGCGAGATACACGTGAGAATCTCACTAGAGTAGAAGACATTCTACGTGAGCTGGATAAGCAAATAGCACGCTTACAGTCTCAAGCTGTTGTTGCAGCGGAATATCATCGTTTACAGGCGGCTTTAACTATTACTAAAGGTCAAGTGTGGTTGCTTAAAAAACGTGATGCGAGCGCACAATGGGAGAAGGCTCAGCGCCATGTAGAAAAGCTAGTAAATGAGCTTGAAGCGCAAATGGCGAGTTTGAGAAGTAATGAAAGTGCATTAGAGGTGGCTAGGCAACAGAATTTTGCTGCGACAGAAGCTGTGAATCAGGCGCAAGCTAAATATTATGAAGCCAATGCTGAGGTTTCTAATCTTGAGAACCAAGTAAAAAATACTGCTGATGCACGGGAGCGCATGCAGTTACAGCTTCAACAGATTAATACTCAATTAGAGAAAAACATCACGCAGCAAGGCAATTTTCAAGAGAGTTTGTTAAATGCTCAAAATGAACTGCAACTAGCTAATACAGATTTTTCAGCAGCTGAGTTAATAGTAAAAGATGCTCGTGAGGCTGTTCCAGCGTTATCTAATCGCTATCAACAAGCTTTGGCGACCTTTAACGCTAGCCAAGCAGCCCTGACACATGCTGAGCAGCGCTTAAGATTAGAGCAGGCGAATATTGGACATATTGCACGCACCATTGCTGAAACAAACGAGCATTTACAGCGTTTGCAACAAACCCTGAATGGAATTCAGTTCCCAGCGAATGAGATGCTCACAGAGAAAGAAGAGCAGTTGGCTGCAGCTGAAGCTGAGATTGCCAGCATAGAAAAGCGTGTTGCAGAAGTATTGCAAAATGAGCAGTCGCTTAATATGTCCCTTAAAGCAAGTCGAGATGCGCATTTAGCCCAGCAACGAGAGTTAAATCTGTTAGAAGCTGAGATAGGCTCTTTAAATAAAATTCAGCAAACCATGCGCAATGGCAATAATGAAGTAGCGCTATCAAACTGGTTAAAAAATGCTGGTCTAGACAACAATGCGCGTATTTGGCAAAAAATCAGCATAAAGTCAGGCTGGGAAACCGCCTTGGAGTCGGCTTTGGGCGCAAGGTTAAATGCACTTGCAGCTTCTGAAATCACGGCAGTTAGCGGCTTGCCAGCCACTAGGCCGCCTAGCGCGTTAAGTTTAGCTATAACTTCTGATTTAACCACCACGCGCAATGTTGCGGCGAGGTTGCCCCAAACTTCACTTTATTCATTTGTAGAAAAAATAACACCAGACTTACAAGCTGTGCTGCAAGATTGGCTTGCAGGCGCGTATGTTCTTGAAGACGACGTAGAGATTAATGCCGCGCGCAAAGCTTTGGCTTACGGTGAGTATTTGGTCAACAAACATGGTGATATATATACCGCGCAAAGTGTGACTTATTTTGGCGCGCAATCTATGTTACATGGCGTACTAGAAAGACAGGCTCAACTTGATGCACTGGTAAAGAAGCTACCTGGTTTGCAGGAAAATTTAGTCATAGCGGGCAATCAAGTTAATGAGTTAGAACAGCAATTGCAAACCTTACGCCACGAACATCAAACGCGCAATTTGCAATTAAAAACAGTGACGCAGCAGGCGCATCAATTAAGTATGGCGCTGCAACAGCTCAAACAGCAGCAATTAAATGCTTTGCAGCGAGAAAAAACCTTACAAGCAGATAGCGCATTGGCGAGTGAAAAACTAGTCAAACTCAAAGCGGAAACCGAGTTGAAAGAGCAATCTGTGGCTGAGATTTCACAAGGTTTTCGGCAGTTACAGAATGAAAAAGACGAAGCAGATAAAAACAGACAGCAAGCTGAACTGGCGTTTAATGATGCCAGAAACCAACTGCAATCATTAGAGCGTGCGCATCAAGAAAAGTCTTTTAATATTAAGTTAAATAACAATAATATCAATGATTTAAATAATAAAATTAACCATTTACTTGAAGAAAATACTAGTCTTAAATTACGCTGCAATGAAGTGGAAACCACATTAGCCGCCACCAAAATGGAAGCGTTAAAAGCTAATTTAGAAGCGGCGATTAATAATAAACAACAGCAAGAACTTACTTTGGTAAGTGCACGCAACCAAATGAGTGATTGCGAGCAGGTTTTGCAACAGCAAGAACGCATGCGCATGCAAAATGAACAGCTGCTGCATCCCTTGCGAGATAAGCTGGAAGCAAGCCGGCTTAGTGAGCAAGAAGCGCGTTTGTATTTTGAGCAATGTCAGGCGGAGTTATCAGCATCGCAATTGAGCGAAGCAGAGCTAACTGAGCACCTAATGGCTAATGGCGGTGAGAATAGACTCAAAGTGATTGATTTAGAGAGTAAGCGTGACAAACTTGCGCTAGATATAGAAGAGCTTGGTGCTGTGAATTTAGCCGCTATACAAGAGCTAGAAACCGAGCAAACTCGCAAACAATATTTAGATAGTCAATGCAAAGACTTAACTGATGCCAGCGAAACGCTGGAAGATGCCATTCGTAAGATAGACAAAGAGACAAGAGGGCGCCTGCAAGCCACTTTCGATGAGGCTAATTGCCACTTTATGGAGTTGTTCACTACGTTATTTGGCGGTGGGCAAGCGAGATTAGAGCTTTTGGGCGAAGAGATATTGGATACAGGCATGCAAGTTTTCGCCCAACCACCGGGTAAGAAAAATAGCACGATCCACTTGTTATCAGGTGGCGAAAAAGCGCTTACCGCATTGGCGTTGGTATTTGCTTTATTTAGGCTAAATCCAGCACCATTTTGCTTGATGGATGAAGTGGATGCGCCCTTGGATGACAGTAATACTGAGCGTTTTTGCACAATGGTGAAAAAAATGTCCGAGAAAACACAATTTTTATACGTAAGTCATAATAAAATAACCATGGAAATGGCGCAGCAATTGATAGGTGTTACTATGCAAGAGTCTGGCGTTTCACGTATTGTAGATGTCGATATGGAAGCTGCGGTACGTATGATGGAAGATGTCACGGTTTAATTGGTGACATCTACTAGCAATATGGGAACGATTAAAGGTAATACTGAAAGCAATAATGATGAGAGCAATTTTGAAAGTTAAATGTAAATGAGCGAATTACAAATAGCCTTAATCGCGATAGGCGCGCTGATTATACTGGCGGTGCTTGTTATTAATTGGTGGCAAGAGCGCCGATTTCACAATCAAGTGGAAAAGAGCTTTTCACCATTGCAACGAGATGCTTTACTAGATGAAGACAGCCTAGATGACGATGATTTAGGTAGCGCTAGTCTAGATGAACTCATTACTGATGAACCTACTTTTAAAGCACGCAATTTAAATGAGCCTAAATTCCATGCCCATGAATTTGATACTGCTTCAAGAAATACTACAGATAGCCGAGCTAGCAGCCACTTCTCAATAGATGAAACAACTGCCGTTGGTAAACCACCATTACAAACAAAATATGATGAATCTGATCGGTTTGTAGAGCTCCCGAGTGAAAATGCAGCAGAATTGCTAATGCAAGAGGAAGCGTCGATAGATGACACTTATAGCGAACTCATTAACTCAAAATTAGATAGACTCGTTTCTGAAAACAATAAACAAGATCACCATCAACAGGCTTCTTTGCAAGATGCTTTGAGTACTCAAGCTAACGACTTCAAAGCAGTAGTTGAGCAAACTTCAACTAATCAAGATCTAATAGACCCTAATCAACAAACAAAAAATAATGTACATCTAGACGTTTCCGTGAGCCTGCCAGAGATGCTGCATGGGCAAATGGATTTAACGGCTTTGTTGTATTTATCTACAGATACGCCGGTAAGCGCTTTAAATCAGGCATTAACTTCATTATTTGATAACTTTGATAAACCAATTTTCGTGCATGTTTTAGATTCCAATAAACAATGGCATTTGCTAAAAGATGTGCCATCTAATCAAGAAGCGTTGAATAAATTAATTTCAAAAGTGGCTTGCAGCATGCAGCTAGCGGACCGCGGTGGAGCCGTTGACCGCAGCACGTTAAATCGCTTTCAATTAGCGGTTGAGACTTTAGGACTAGATATTAATGGTCATGTAGAGTGGCAAAATGCGGGCGACGCGCTCCATACAGCCAACTCTTTAGACTTATTTTGTATAGAAGTGGATAAAACCATTGGGTTTCATTTGGTGCATGGTGAAAGCGGTGCATTTACTGGCACCAAGCTTCGCGGCTTGGCAGAGGCGCAAGGTCTAACGCTTACATCAGATGGTGCTTTTAAACACTTCGATCAATCATCGGATGATATAGCTAGTAAGCAACATCCATCCTTTGTGATGTTCAATCGTGATGACCATCCGTTTAGCCCAGAAATGCTAAGAACCTCAGTGGTAAAAGGGATTACTTTCCAACTGGATATTCCACATGTAAAACAATCAGCTGAAACCTTCAATCAGATGATACAAGTGGCGAGACAAATGGAAATAGGTCTAAATGCAACATTGGTGGATAGTAACAATAAGCTGTTGGGTGATATTCAAGTTGAGAAAATTCGTCAGCAAATTAAGGTGCTGCAAGCGACCATGCTAGTACGTGGCATCATTCCTGGTTCTGATAGCGCACGTAGATTATTCTCTTAAGTGCGACGTAATTAATCTTCAGTATTTTGGTAATCACATGTTAGACCGCTTATGTTAGACAGCCTATGTTAGATCCTTTGTCGCAGTCAGACCTATTTGCAAGTTTAGGACAGTCCAATCTGCCGTTACGCTACCAGCAGTTGCGTCAACTTATAGCCCAATATGATCATGAGTATTATGTGCTTGATGCGCCATCAGTGCCTGATAGTGAATATGACCGCGTCTACCGTGAGCTGCAGGACGTTGAACGGCAGCACCCCGATTTAATCACCTCAGACTCGCCAACGCAGCGAGTAAGCGGTTCTGCAGTCAATGCATTTAATAGTATTACTCACCGACAAGCCATGCTGTCGCTCAATAATGCGTTTGAAGATAGCGAGCTAGAAGCTTTTGATAAGCGCATCCGCGAAGCATTGGGGCAAGAGCAGGTTGAGTATGCAGTTGAGCCAAAGTTTGACGGCTTAGCCATTACTTTAACTTATGAAAATGGCATTTTTACGCAAGGTGCAACCCGTGGCGATGGTTACACAGGTGAAGATGTCACCCATAATTTGCGCACTGTGCATTCAATCCCTATGCGGCTTAATTGTGAACAAGCGCCTAAGTTATTAGAGGTGCGTGGTGAAGTGTTGATGTTTAAGCGTGACTTTGAGAAGCTTAATCAAGCGCAGTTGGCTAAAGGTGACAAGTTATTTGCCAACCCGCGAAATGCCGCAGCTGGTAGCCTGCGTCAATTAGATGCAAAAATTACCGCAACACGCCCACTGAGTTTCTTTGCTTATGGTTTGGGTGTCACAGACGGTGTAAAGCCATTAACTAGTCACAGCATGGCGATGGATTATCTGGCGAACCTTTATTTCCCAGTTAGTGAAGTACGGCAATTAGTTAGCGGCGTAGCTGGCTTACGTGCTTACTATCAAAAAATTGGTCAGCTACGTAATGAACTGCCATTTGATATTGATGGCGTAGTCTATAAAGTCAATCAATTCAATCAGCAAAATGAGCTTGGCTTTGTTTCGCGCGCTCCACGCTGGGCGATTGCACATAAGTTTCCAGCGCAAGAAGCATTAACAGTCGTTGAAGATATTAATGTGCAAGTAGGACGCACTGGCGCAATTACGCCAGTCGCCAGGTTGGCAGCCGTGTTTGTTGGCGGTGTTACTGTCACAAATGCCACGTTGCATAACGAAGATGAAGTACGCCGTAAAGACGTACATATTGGCGATACCGTCAGTGTGCGTAGGGCAGGGGATGTGATTCCAGAAGTCGTCAGCGTAGTGCTAGAAAGACGCCCTGCGGATGCGCGTCGCTTTGAAATGCCACTGCTATGCCCAGAATGTGGCTCACATATTTTAAAACAGGCAGACGAAGCTGTAGCGCGTTGTACAGGTGGATTGTTTTGCCCAGCACAACGCAAACAAGCGATAACGCATTTTGCATCACGGCGTGCAATGGACATTGAAGGACTAGGTGAGAAACTGGTTGATCAGTTAGTTGAAGCCAATTTAGTGCATACCCTAGCAGATATATACCAACTCAATTTAGAAACATTAAGCAATCTAGATCGCATGGCGACTAAATCTGCGCAAAATATATTAGACGCACTGGATCACAGCAAAAAAACTACGCTAGCACGCTTTATCTATGCGCTCGGTATGCGCAACGTGGGCGAGGCTACAGCTAAAGATTTAGCCAAACACTTTGGTAATTTATCTGCTCTCATGCAAGCTGACACTGCATTGCTATTAAATGTGAACGATGTTGGACCTGTGGTTGCTGAATCTATCAGCAACTTTTTAGGTGAGCAACATAATCAAGATGTCATTCTAGCGCTGCAGCAAGCTGGCATCACATGGCCTGAAACTGAAGGTAAGCAACTTGCCACAGGGCATTTGCTTGGTAAGACCTTCGTACTCACGGGCACATTGCCAACTTTATCGCGCGATTCAGCAAAAGAAATGATAGAGGCTGTTGGCGGTAAAGTGAGTGGTAGTGTGTCTAAAAAAACAGACTTTGTGATTGCAGGTAGTGATGCGGGTAGTAAGTTAGATAAAGCGCAGGAACTTGGCTTGGTAATACTGGATGAAGCTGGTTTGCTTGCTTTGCTAGCTTAGAACTATCAATGAGTTACCATCAATATCTTGAGCAGGTTATTGTTATCGCGAAAGCTGCTGGTGACGCCATCATGCAAGTCTATTCAACCGACTTTAATGTCGTTAAAAAAGATGATAACTCACCACTGACACAGGCTGATTTAGCAGCGCACCAAGTCATCGTTCAGGCTTTAAGTAAACTCACGCCAGATATTGCTATCCTTTCAGAAGAGTCAGACAGTATAGGCTTTGAAACGCGCCGCCAGTGGCAACAATACTGGCTGATAGACCCTTTGGACGGTACGCGGGAGTTCGTCAAAAGAAATGGTGAGTTTACTGTTAATATTGCTTTTATAGATCAGCATCAGCCTGTGCTTGGTGTCGTTTATGCGCCAGTAACAGACTTGTTATATTACGCCAGCCGAGGCCACGGGGCTTATAAGCAACTAGAAACAAATCACACTCAAAGCATCCATACAAAAGCATTAAACCTAAAACAACCAACTGTGGCAGGTAGCCGTTCGCATTCGAATGAAAAAATGCAGCAATTCATGCAACATTTGGAAAGTACCGCGGGCATAGCGCCTGAACTAATTAGCATGGGCAGCTCTCTAAAAATCTGTTTGGTGGCCGAAGGTTTAGCGGACGTGTATCCAAGACTAGGCCCCACCTCTGAGTGGGACACAGCCGCTGCACATTGCGTGTTGCTGGAAGCGGGTGGAGATATAGTGGATATGTCCAATCAGTCATTGATTTATAACACCAAAGACTCTTTATTGAACCCTAGCTTTTTTGCTAAAAGCGATGGCGTTCATGATTGGTCAGTATATTTATAACGAGTATGAAGCTGCTTGGTAAAGAGTTACTTAATAAGAAAGAGAAACATAGAATGAAGTTACAAATTACTTTAAGTTCAATTTTTATCACATTGTTTTTAAATAGTGTTTATGCCGCCAGTCCAGAAGCTTTAGCTTGCAAAACCGCACTCGATAAAGGTGATGCTATAACAGCATTAAAGCAAGCGGAGAAAGCACTAAACAACAATAATAAAGAGGTAGATGCCTTAATTTGCCAAGGGCGCGCCTTGGTGGCAACGACAAAACTTGACTCAGCATTATCGTCTTTTAAACAAGCCAATAACTTAGCAACCGATGCTTTTGAGAAAACCATCGCTACGTTGCTGATCGGCCGCACTTATCATGCACTTAAACAAGACGATTTGGCGATAGCGAGTTTTCAGCAATCACTAGAAAATGCTAAAGCAGCCAGCAATCAGGCTTTTGAACGTGTTGCACATAATGCAATAGGTGATGTTTATTTTGAAAGCAATCAGTACGCACAAGCTCTACCTGAGTATATGGCCGCTACTAAGCTTGCCGCCAACGACAATGAGCGCGGCGAAAGCTACGAAAAAGTAGCATCAACGCATCACAAATTGAATCAAAATGATTTGGCTGTTGAATATCAACTTAAAGCCTATTTAATGCATGATACCGCCGGAACTTTAGACCAATACGCCCACTCTAGCGTTGAGCTAGGCCGTTATTACGTTATTACCAAGAGTTATTCCAGCGCTGAAAATATACTGAATAAAATCATTAAGTTCGCAAAAGAGCAAGGCGGAGCGTACTATGAAGCGCAGGGCAGTTATGTGTTAGCGCAAGTTAAGGCAGCCAAAGGTGATATCGCAACGGCTAAAAGCCTTATTGAGAACGCAAAGCTGATTGCTAAAAATACTAATGATAAGGCCTTGGATGCGGAGATAGACCAAGAAACCAAGGGTTTGTTTTAATATCAAAGTAAAAAACAAAAAATAGTTGAATATATTGTAAGGTAATCTATTCAGGGGCGACTAAGAGTCAACAGTAACATCTCTTCAGTATTTTTTAATTGCACATTTAATTGAGAGCCGCCATGATTATTCAAAGAAAACCTGACATCATACCTTCTGAAATTACCCCTAAAACGGTTTTTGACAATCGTCGTGAGTTCATCCAGAAAGCAGGCTTTGGCCTAGTCGCAGGTGCGGCGCTCAGCTTATTAAGTAACCCACTTAAAGCCGCCACCGTAAGTTCTGGTACCACTGAAGATGCAGGTCGATTAATAGGGCGCGCAAATGCTCCAGCTATTATCAAAGCGCCATCCTTTGGGGCTCATCAAAAAATCGCCAACTATACTAAAACTACTTATGGTGCGGGCGAAAAGCTCACCGCCTATGAAGATGTCACGACCTACAATAACTATTATGAATTTGGTACAGATAAAAACGAACCTTCAATTAACTCCAAACTATTCAAACCGTATCCTTGGACAGTTAGTATCGAAGGTGAAGTTAAAAAGAATAAAACGATAACTATTGAAGATATTTATAAGCTGGCGCCGCTAGAAGAGCGCATCTACCGCATGCGCTGCGTAGAGGGCTGGTCTATGGTGATTCCTTGGATAGGCTTACCTTTAGCACAATTGATTAAGTGGGCTGAACCTAACTCCAATGCAAAATATGTTGAATTTATCTCTTTAGCTGACAAGCAACAAATGCCTGGCCAGAACTTAGAAGTGCTTGATTGGCCTTATATAGAAGGCTTGCGCATGGATGAAGCGATGAACCCACTTACCATTATGGCGGTTGGCTTATATGGCGAACAATTGCCTAATCAAAATGGCGCACCTATGCGTTTAGTAACACCATGGAAATATGGCTTTAAAGGCGCCAAAGCGATTGTTAAGATTCGCTTTGTTGAGAAAATGCCAATTTCAAGCTGGATGAAAGCTGGTCCAAACGAATATGGATTTTATGCCAATGTGAATCCTAATGTAGAGCATCCGCGCTGGACTCAGTCCTCTGAAAAACGCATTGGCGGGGGCTTGTTTGCTGGTCGAATTAAAACACAAATGTTTAATGGCTATACAGAACAAGTAGGGCAGATGTATGCTGGTATGGATTTACGTAAAAACTTTTAAGGTGCTTAAGGTAATCGCCATGTTAGCTTTTTTAAAAAACAACCCGACTAAAAAACAAATTACATGGATTAAGGCCTTTGTATTTGCCGTATGCCTTATTCCATTGGTACGTTTGATTTGGCTGGGCGTTGCAGATAACTTAAGTGCCAATCCAATAGAGTTTATTGAGCGTTCAACAGGTTTTTGGGCGCTATTTATTTTATTGGCAACACTCACATTAACGCCCATTCGCTTGCTCACGGGGCGAGCATGGCAAATACAAATGAGGCGCATGCTAGGCTTATTTATGTTCTTTTATGTGTGCTTACACATCATTACTTATTTGTGGCTAGACTTTGCATTCGATTGGCTAGATATCACTAAAGACATCGCCAAGCACCCCCGCATTCTTGTAGGCTTTGCAGCCTTCGTCTTAAGTGTGCCTTTAGCCTTAACATCCACTAATAGCATGATGAAACGCTTACGTGAGCGCTGGAAACAACTACATCAATTGGTCTATTTAATAGCTATTTTAGCTATAGTGCATTTCTGGTGGTTAGTTAAGAAAGATATTCGAGAACCGCTTCTATATGCTTGTATATTAATGATTTTGCTTGGCATTAGAATTTATTATAAATTTATTAAAACGGCTAAATTAAGCAATAAAATTCAAACAAACAACGTTAAGTTTTAACTTTTTTGTAAGCCATTCTAATTTCCAGCGACTAATGTTTGTGCAAACAAATAACATTAACAAAGGAATTGAAATGGCTAACACAAACCTAATCTCCAGCGGTTTAAATTTATATAAAGCTGGTATCAACCAACTAAATAATCTAGCAGAAAGTGTACCTCAATTATTTTTAAGATTGCTACTGGCGTGGGAATTTGGTGAATCTGGCTTTGAAAAACTACACGGTACCAATTGGTTTGCAGATTTAGCTTTTCCATTTCCATTCAATTTATTACCGCCAGATATTAGTTGGGGCATTTCAACATTTTTTGAGATCATAGGCGCGTTTGCTTTGGCATTCGGTTTTGCCACCAGATTTTTCTCAATATCGTTAATGATACTGACTATAGTCGCAATCTCAGCTGTGCATTGGCCTGAACATTGGAATAGCTTAAGCGAGTTATTTAAAGGTTACAGAATAGTTGACGAAGATGGCGACGGATTTGGCAACTACAAATTACCACTCATTTATCTTGTAATGTTTCTACCATTATTGTTTGGTGGTGCAGGTAAGTTGAGCGTAGATCATTTAATAAAAAATAAATTTAACTTAATTTGATTTGATGTGAGTAATCAGTCGCCACAATAGTGGTGACTGATTACTTTAATTGAGTGAGATGCTCTGATTTTATGACGTGTGTGTAATTTTACATAATATACATTATACGAAGTAAAGATATAATCACTTCGGAATAGTAATTAGCGGATTAGCAAGTCCCCTCGCGG
>Ga0208124_100229_pt1 | contig 24613 bp, 24 predicted proteins | sample LakWasM104_HOW12_2_FD_183922 | JGI IMG/M metagenome (GOLD analysis project Ga0208124, IMG submission 183922) | Freshwater sediment methanotrophic microbial communities from Lake Washington under simulated oxygen tension - Sediment Metagenome... | ecosystem: Environmental > Aquatic > Freshwater >...
TAAAACTCCAGCACCTAACAGCCAAAAAGCGCAATTGCTAACTTTTCGGTTCTAGGAACATTATTTTCTAAACTTTCCCAGCTAGCTCAAGCATCTCATAATAACAACACCACAAAAACAACTAACAATCCAAAAAAAAATAGTTTTACTAAAAGAGCTCTTTATATTTACCGCCAAGTATTAAAATTGTTCCAGCCCATTCCTAAAATTAAAACCGATGTTTAAAAAAATTGCCGTTCTTTTCCTTATATGTCTGTCGTTGCAAAGTAGTGCTCAAGAAGTTAGTGTGGAAAAATCTATTTTTGATGTTCAAATTGGCTTGCTCGGACTTTGGGCTAACCATGAATTTAAACTGACCAAACAAATAGCTTTCCGCACGGAAATCGGATTAGAAGTCGGATTTGCCAGTAAAACTACCAATACTTTAGAACAAACGGCTACCGTTATCGTACCAGTACTTGATTTAGAGCCGAAATGGTATTACAATTTAGAGAAGCGAAACGCAAAAGGGAAAAACATTAAACGGAATAGTGGTAATTTTCTAGCCCTCAAGGCGCATTACCTCCCCGATTTATTTGTACTATCCACCAACAAAAACTTCAATTTCGTCAACCAATTGGCCATCATTCCGCAATGGGGAATTCGACGTGTATACGGAAAACATGCTTCTTTTGAAACGGGAATAGGTTTGGGTCCACAATATTTTTTTGGTAGCGGCTCCGGAAGAGTGGTCAATAAAAACGATGTTTATCTGGATTTGAATTTAAGAGTTGGTTTTTGTTTTTAAAAGTCATTAGGCTATTTTTGAACCACTAGTAGTTTTGCAACTACTCCATTAATAAATTATAAAGAAAAATGAGAAAAACTGTTAGTAGCATTCTTGCTATATCCCTATTATTGCTAGTGGCTAGTTGCGCCGTCAAAAGTGCTAAGATTCAAAAAATAGTTACCGAGCGCATCGATAAAACCAAAAAGAATAAGGCACTTACTTCGAATATAGAACTGCATCTCGACAAAAAAATGTCGGTAACCACCAATTGCGTTCAACAAAAAAGCTCTTTCATCCCGGCACTTTTTTATTGGGGTTGGGATTCTCAAGTGCTTTGTGAATTTGACAAAGAAACACTCGAAACAAAACTAAAAGAAATCACTAGCGAAAAAATTGAAAGCTATGGCTTAAAAAAGTATTTTGAAGGGAAAAAAATCACTATTACTATAGAAGAGCTACCTACGAAATTTACCTATCAAGATAAAGGGAGTGTTATTTATCTAATTGTGGCCTATGCTATGATGGATAAAATATCTTTTGTAGCAGAAAAGCAAAATTTTAAAGGAAAGTATGTTGTTTCTGATCTCGAAAATAATATTATTTTTGAGAGCCAAATTGATAAAAATTTCAAAATAGGTTCGGAATCGATTGTCGACAAGTCTACTAAAAAACTAACCTGGATATTTCTCGATACCTACAATGATGAACTAACGCGCTTGATTAGTTATCTGATTCATGACATTAAAGAAAAATCAGAAGTAAAAAATGTAGATCTCAATAACCAATAACCTATTCAATTCACATGCTATGAAATCTTGCAAAACAGTTAAAAATTCTCAACTAATTCGATTCTGCGTACTCTCGTTCTTCCTTTTCCAAACTATGATTGGTTTTTCACAAACATACGATGGACAAATTATCAGTAAATCCAACGATACTACTTCCGTCAAGATAGATATCAAAGGCGGTATGATTTTTACAAACAATAAAATTTTGTCCATTCAAAATAGCATCTTCGTGGTTTCCAAAAATACTACTGTTGAATATTATCCACACGATATAAAATCGTTTCGCATTCGCTTGGATGGTGAAACTTTACTTTTTGACAGTGTTAACGATGAAGAATTCGCACAACGAATTTATTCCAATAAAGTAAAATTGTACTTTAAATTAGTTAAAGAAGTCATAGCTATGAGTCCAGGTTTTAGAACTTTTAGAGTTTATATGGTGCAAAAACCCGACGGGAAAATCAAGAACTTAATTCCGAATGGGTTTAGCAGACTGCTCACACAAGAGGAAATGATTAGAAATTTTGACGATTGTCTCGTTGCCTTTGAAAAGGTCAAAAATGATGAAGTTAAGATTAAAAATGAGGAGAAATTAGTCGACTTTATGAAGGAATACGAAAAAGATTGTTTTTAAAGCGGCATCAGAAACCTTACTGCTCTTGCCGTTCAAATAAACCAACAAAAGAGCCGGTAAAATACTTTATAATTGTTTTTTTTGCTTAATACTATCTAAATTGCAGAATCAACAAAACACTAATATCGAGCAAAATGTACTATTGCAAACCATTATAATCAAAAAAAAGCGCTATTTTTAAACAATTCAAATGAGTTCCAAGGGAGCTCCTAATTTTTACACCATGAAAAAAATCCTTTTAGTTACTTCCTGTTTGGTATTCGTTTTAATGAGTTGTAGTAACAATAACAACACACCTCCGCTTCCACCCGCACCTACTTTTACTTTAGACAGCCAAACGTTTACGCTGCTTGCGGCGCAAGGCATTACAGAATATAAAACACCAGAACCTTATCCTATTAATGGTGTTAATTATTTACGCTCTACCATCAGTGTTACTGGATTAATGGGTTTTTCCAAATCGGGAACCGTAAGCTTTGATTTGTACCACCGCGAAGGTACTTCCGTAGCAGGAACGTATACCATTTACGACGCCGATTCTACACCAGGATTTGAAGATTTTCTATCGCCTTTAGAGCGCGGATGTATGGGCTGGACTTCGGTAGGAGTCATCTTTAACTTGACTACTTCGGCGAATTCACAATGCAACAACCCTTTGGGTACAGTAAAAATTGTGGTCAATACGCCAACGAATTATACGGTTCAATACACGGGGAACTTTAGAGAATACGACAACAACTTCAATATCGTAAGAAACGTACCCGCAAGTGTCAACGTTACGGCGCCCGTAGATATTCACTAGGACTAGAGCAATGTTTGGATTGGTTGCGAAGTTCAACAAAGAAATAGTGGGCGTAGGAAAGGAACAGCAAGCGCTTTCTGAGCAATCAGTAGTTGGTTTGCTTGTTGTTTTGGTGTCGGTTGCCATGTTGTTTGTCTTTACAGCAAAGACTATCGCCGCCATGCAAAAAGAAAGAACTTCCTAACCATTATAATTTTCTCTTTCTATGAATCTAACCCAAAAAGCGGTTTCCATTTTCAACCAATTGGCGTCTGAATACGAACGCAAATTCATGGATGTGAGTTTGTATGGGGATACTTTTGCCGTGTTTTGTGAGGCTATTGAAAAAGACAATGCAAGGGTTTTGGAAGTGGCTTGCGGTCCGGGCAACATTACGCAACACCTTTTGCAGCTGCGCCCCGACCTAACGGTTTTAGGAACCGATCTTGCCCCGAACATGATTGCTTTGGCACAGAAGAATAATCCATCAGCGTCCTTTCAACTACTCGATTGCCGCGAGATGCTTTCTCTGAAATCAAATTATGATGCCATTATGTGCGGTTTTGGTTTGCCTTACCTGTCCAAAAAGGAAGCGATTCAATTTATTGCCGACGCATACAAAGTACTAAATCGGAACGGCGTGCTGTACTTGAGTACAATGGAAGACGACAACACCCAATCGAGGTGGCAAAAAGGAAGTTCTGGAGATGAAATCTTTATGAACTATCACGAAGCGGGCTATTTAAAAGCCGCTTTAGCAGCAGCTCCATTTAAAATACTCACAGAAGAACGAAAATCGTACCAATACGCTGATGGGACAGCCATTGTAGATATTATTCTCATCGCTAAGAAATAAAGGAGTTTTACAGCAATCCGTGGTATTTTCGAACAAACCACTCCGCGGTTAAGGCCGCCACAATCAGTACCAACAACCAAACCCAATCGACCAAAGGCGTTTTCTTTACTATGGCTTTTTCCACGGCTTTGTATTGGTCATCCGCCAATAGCTTTTCGATGAGCGTAGTGACTTGATTCGGAAGATACACCTGCCCTTGCGTTTGGCTGGCTACTTGTTGTAGCTTCTTGAAATCGGGATTTACAAATTGCTTTTCGATATCAAAATCTAAGATTTCAAAATAACCATTGTAAACGGTATTCGTATTCAGTTCTTTTACGGAAAAGGTATATTGTCCTGCTGCTAGTCCGTCTAAATTCACTTTAAACGAATTGTTGGTTTTCAAGAAATCGTACTTTTTATTCAGCTTCGTTGTCTTATTGGTTACCGAAAGCGTCAACCTAGCCTTTTCATCCAACTCATAATTCTTATTGAAAAACTGAGCCGTAATCACGATAGCATCGCCCGAATTGTAAAAGCTTTCATGATTAACTACTAACGATTTTTTGGTGTCTGTAGACGCTAAAAACTGAATGATCTTGTCTACAAACTGATCGTATTTCTCATACGATTTGGTGTCGACATGACTTTGCAAACGCCATTTCCAACTATTTTCGCCAAACAAAAACGCCGATCGTTTTCCTTGATTTTCGGTGAAAGCCAACAAAGGAGCATCGGTAGCGATATTTCTGATTTTAGAAGAAAGCAAAACCGAAACATTGGCATTAGCGGTAATGGTTCCAAAGGCATTTTGCAAAGGCGGCAAGGTTTCAAAACCCAAATTGTCTAGAGCAAACAAATTGAATTGCGAATTAAAATCGGCGGTATAGTCTTCTTTTTGCCCACTCATCTTAAACACAAACTGCGCTTGTTGTTGGTTTAAAAAGGCATAATCCGTATTCGTTCCGGTAATAATAAAAGTATTAATTCCCACTATTTTATTGTTTTCAAAAACCGATTTGAAGTCGGCGGTGGGTTGGTATAAAATCAAAACATTATAATCTCCTAATGACTTGATTTCATTTGGTTTAACTACGGTTACTTTTCGCTGTGCATTGGTTTCAATTGCTCGTTTTAAAGCACCGATATCCGGGTGATTGATGGCAGAGATAATAGCAACATTGCTTTTCTGATCCATGACTTCCACGGCGAAATTCTTTGTATTGTTGTAACTGTTTTTTTCGGCTTGGTTGGAAGTCACCGACGCTTTAAAGATTTGCAATCCTACGCGATCTGCTGGAAGCAAAACGGAGAGTACAGCCGATTTCTTAGTTGCCGAAAAGGAAACCGTTTGGGTATTCAATATCGAATTGCCTTGAGCAATCTTGAAACTAGCGGTAATAGGCTTCGTTCCGGAATAGTTCAAAAATACTTCTACGGGAAATTTGTTCTTGTGGAAGGCGTACTTGTTCACGTTGAGCTGGCTCACTTTCAAATCCATAAAAGTGGTCGTATCGCCTACGACTACTGGAAATACTTTGTTGTTGGCTTGAAAGCGGTACACATAATCGTTCCCAGTGGTTTGATTCCCATCGGTAATCACCACGGTGGGAAACGTAGCATTTTTATTAATGCTGTTGACGTTTTTGGCGACTTCTTCTAAATTGGTTTGTTTTCCTTTGAAGTCAAAGCTTTCCGAAGCTTGAAAATCAGCATCAAAGCGATACGATTGAATGTCGAACTTGTCTTTTAATGCAGAATTAGACGTCAGCGTCTTGTACAAACTCAAGGCCGTTTCGGATGCTTTTAAGTCGACAATAGAACTCGAATTATCAACCACAATCGGCAACGGCGTTTTAATCGTTTCAAAAGTCTTGCGAGAAAGAATCGGGTTGATCAGCAAAACCAAAAGCCCGAAAACCGCAATAAAACGAAGAAAAGCCAACAACCAGGTCACTTTCGACTGGATCTTGGCTTTATAAAAATATTGAAAAAAGACTACGCCACAGGCTACAACAATAGAAAGCAATAGCAGTAAAAGAGTGGTCGTTGTCATTAATTTTTCTTAGTTATAGGGCGACTCAGGAATTGGTATTCGTGACTCTGAAAATAATATTAGGTAAGCATGCCACCACAAACGTTCAACACTTGTCCAGACACATAAGCACTCATGTCCGAGGCAAAAAACAAACAAGCATTAGCCACATCTTCGGTAGTTCCACCGCGTTTTAACGGAATAGAATCTCTCCAGCCTTGTACCACATCTTCATTCAATTTGGCGGTCATTTCGGTTTCAATAAAACCAGGCGCAATCGCATTGCAACGAATGTTTCTCGAACCCAATTCTAGCGCTACGGATTTGGTAAAACCAATCACACCCGCTTTAGACGCCGCATAGTTGGTTTGTCCCGCATTTCCTTTTACACCCACTACCGAGCTCATGTTGATGATCGATCCGGCTCTATTTTTTAAGAAGGTCTTTTGTACGGCTTTAGTCATGTTGAACACCGATTTCAGATTCACTTCGATTACTTTGTCGAAATCTTCTTCGGACATGCGCATTAGCAAATTATCTTTGGTAATTCCGGCATTGTTGATTAGCACGTCAATCGTTCCAAACTCCGCTAAAACGGCATCAACAAAGGTTTGTGCTTCTGCAAAATTGGAAGCATCCGATTGGTATCCTTTGGCTTTCACGCCCATGTCGTTCAATTCGGTTTCTAACGCTTGCGCCGATTCTACCGACGAACTATAAGTAAACGCTACATTGGCGCCATTCTTAGCGAAAATTTCAGCAATTCCTTTTCCAATGCCTCGACTCGCGCCGGTAATGATGACTACTTTTCCTTCTAATAATTTCATATCTAAAAGTTCTTTAATTTTTATGAGAAGCTATTCCTGCTATCCGCTGCAATTCCCAATTTTTATAAAAATAGCTTGAGCCGCTATTTTCCTAAAAATTAGGAGATTTTCGCTCCTATCAGGGCTAATTTACTCGTGCCAAATATAACAATAATTGTGGTTTGAAAAAATATCTCCCGTCAATTAAACCGCTCCAAAAATGGAATTCACAGAAAATTACTTACTTTTCCGGCATGAAAAATAATTTGAGCGATTTCCAAAACATTTATAATCAACACCGTGTGTTGGTCTATAATGTCGCGCTGAATTATCTGCAAAACATGGAAGATGCCGAAGAAATTACCCAAGATGTTTTCATTCAAGTGCACCAATCGATGGATCGCTTCGAACAGAATTCCACATTAAAAACATGGATTTACCGCATAACCATCAATAAGTGTTTGGATTTCATCAAACATAAAAACAGTAAAAAGCGCTTTTTTATTTTCGGAACCAAAAGCCAAAATGAAACGGAGTATTTGAACGCCGGCCATTTTGAACATCCCGGAATCTTGTTGGAAAACAAAGAAAAAGCGGCGGTATTATACCAAACCATCAATGAATTACCCGAGAATCAAAAGACGGCGTTTATACTTTCCAAAATGGACGGCTTGAGTAATCCCGAAATTGCCGCCGTACTGGAAATTAGTGTTTCCGCTGTTGAGTCGCTTTTATTCCGAGGGAAATCGGCACTTAAAGAAAAATTAGCCGTAAAATTTAAAGAATACCGCAAGAAATAAAAATTTAATTCGTCTATAGAAGTATGGAAACTGAAAACTGGATCAACGAAATTCTCCAAAGCACTGACGGAATGCAACCTGCAGTTCCTAGTGATGCGCTCTTTTCAAAAATTCAAAACAAAATACAAGAAGAAAAAACCATAGCCCCACAATGGATTTGGTTGGCAGCCGCTTCGATTGCGATTTTGGTAAGTATCAATGTGAAGTTGGTCTTTTTCAAAAATCACAAAGAAAAATCGGCTACCGAATGGTATGCTTCGTCACTAATAAAATCCAATCAACTCTATTAATCATGGATAAGATCAAATTATTAACCTTTTCGGTCGTTGTGCTCTTACTTTTAAACATAGGAACTTTGAGCTTTTTACTGCTAAACGGACCCAAGCACCGGCCCGATTTCGACCACAAGAGACCACAAGAAATTATTATTGAACGTTTGCATTTGGATCAAAAGCAGCAAAAGGACTATCAAAAACTAATACATTGGCACCGAGGAACCATCGACAACTTAGACGATCAAATCCGGAATACTAAGAATCGATTGTACTTACAGTTGTTGAAAACCAATGTCGATGTTGCCGCTAAAGACAGTTTGATTGCGGTATTGGCTGCCACTCAAAAACAAATAGAAGAAACGCATTTCCAACATTTTCAAGATATCAAAAAACTCTGCAAGCCAGAGCAACTGGAAGACTATTACGATTTGACTCAAGAATTGTCGCGCATCTTTTCAAAACCACCAAGACCAAGACATGACTAAGAAGTTCCTGCTTTGTATTCTTTTTAGTTTTCTTTTTTTTCAAGGAATAACAGCACAGGAAAAAAAAGACTCACTGTCGCTGCGTTTTGATTTTAAATTTGGCAACCTTCCACTAGAACTCCAAAAAAAATACACGACGTCTTCGGACACTTTAGAAATCGATTTGTTGCGATTTTACATTTCGAAAGTTCAAATTAACTATACTGATGGAACTTCTTACCAAGAAAAAAACAGCTATCATCTTATCGATATAGAAGATCTTAAATCCTGTAGTATCGCTTTAGATGCTTTTCAAGAAAAAAAAATAGAAGCACTAACTTTTACAATAGGTATCGACAGTACAGCTAGTGTTTCTGGCGCTTTATCGGGTGCTTTAGATCCCTCAAAAGGAATGTATTGGGCTTGGCAAAGCGGTTACATCAATATGAAAATTGAAGGCAAAAGCAACAGTTGTCCAACAAGAAATAACCGTTTTCAATTCCATGTGGGTGGTTATCTCCAACCTTACTGTGCTTGGCAAACAGTGGAATTGCATCCAAAAGGTGGTGGTCCTATACTACCCATTGCTGTAGACCTTGCGGAGCTGTTTTCAAAAATACAATTATCGACTTCCAACAGCATTATGATTCCAGGAAAACGGGCCGTGGAAATGGCCGAACTAAGTACTAAAATGTTTCAGGTGGAATGAAAAAGCCAATCTTACTACTCCTACTCCTTCTGATTTGTTTGGCCTTTGTGCCCAAGCAAACTACACCCTTATATTTAGACATCCCGAAAGGATGGCCAAAACCGCTCTATGATTTTTCTAAAAACCCACTAACCGAAGAAGGTTTTCAATTGGGTCGGCATTTGTTTTACGATCCCATTTTATCTCGCGACAATACCATCTCTTGTGCGAGTTGCCATTTGCAAGCAACTGGATTTACGCATGTGGATCACGATTTAAGTCATGGAATTGATGGTAAGATCGGTACTCGAAACTCAATGACCCTGCAAAACCTAGCTTGGTCGAAAGACTTTATGTGGGATGGCGGTGTCAATCATTTGGAAGTGCAACCCTTGCATCCCATCACAAGCCCAGTCGAAATGGACGAAACGTTAGCCAACGTGGTCCGCAAATTACAACAAAATGAACACTACCGACAACGATTTCAAGACGCTTTTGGGACTTCGGTCATTACGGGGCAATTGACGTTGAAGGCTTTGTCCCAATTTCTGGTTTTGCTGAAAACGGCCAATTCCAAATACGACCAAGTGCAACGCCAAGAAGCTCAATTTACCGAATCGGAACAAAAGGGCTACGTTCTATTTAAAAATCATTGCGCCAGTTGCCATCAAGAGCCTTTATTCTCGAGCACAAAATTTGAATACAATGGTTTGTCATTAGATCCGACATTGATGGACGTTGGTCGCATGAAAATTACGCAGCGAAAAGAAGATTCCTTGCGGTTTAAAGTGCCGACCTTGCGCAACATACAGTTTACTTTTCCTTACATGCACGATGGTCGCCTTAAAACGCTCACCGAAGTGATCAAACATTATAATCATTTAACTCCTAGTAAATTACTACCTAAAGAATTGTCACGTCCAATGAACTTAACTGATGACGATCGTGTTGATTTAGTGGCCTTTTTAAAAACCTTGTCGGATACATCCTTTTTATTTGATCCTCGATTTTCTTATCCTAGATAATTTATTTTTCCAAAGAGCGAATGAATCTTGCGAAAGCTTCGTCTAAAGTTTTAATTACCATTTTAAACCAAACAAAAACTTATTAAAAAGAATCTAAATACGTAAACCAATTTCCTATGAAAAGACTATTTTTATTTACCTGTTTAACGTTAAGTTTTCAATCGCTAATGGCGCAAACCAATCCGGCCATTACCAAATGGTTGCAAAACACCACAGGAATTACCGGACGTCATTATGTGAGTGGCAACCCTACTCCTATTACCGATGCTGCATTAGCCAACGTTCAGTCGGTGAAATATTCTACCAATTGGGTTTACGTAACTACCAATGGCATACCAGCTTATATTACAGGCCCCTTTTTGGATGGAAATCCTTCTTTGGCCACTTCCCAAAATGGTGCTATTTTTAAAATATCTTTAAATCCGGTTCAAAATACTGGCACGGCCACCGCTACTACTGGTGGAAATATCGGATTGTTTAAAAATGGAGTCGCATTATTTGATTACCGCGATGGTGTTTCTTGGAAAAATTCAACGAGTGCTTTAGCTGGCGGACCTCTTGGCGGAGCAGGTGATGGCAAATGGAACCGCGATGCCGTTATTGGAGAAAAAAATGGTTTCGATTGTTCTAAAGCGCATCCGGCTATGGGGAATTATCACCACCATCAAAATCCGAGTGCTTTTAGTTTAGACCTCAATGTGATCTCCAACGTTTGTAGTACCTATCCTTCTGATGGTTTGTATGTCATTAATGCTACGGAACATTCCCCTTTATTAGGATTCACCTACGATGGATTTCCAATTTATGGAGCCTATGCTTATACCAATACTAACGGAACGGGAGCTATTGTCCGAATGAAATCGGGGTACCAACTGCGAAATATTACCACAAGAACCGTTTGGGCTGACGGAACTGATGTTTTGGACGGACCGGCTGTGAGCACTGCTTATCCGTTAGGCTATTTCAGAGAAGATTATGAATATGTGGCCCATCCTAATGATCCTAGTTATTTAGACGAACACAACGGGCGTTTTTGTATCACTCCAGAATATCCGAATGGAACCTATTGCTATTTTACGACCGTAGATGCCAATCACAATTCAGCTTATCCGTATGTGGTTGGTCCCACTTTTTATGGAACCAAAACTGCGGTAAAAGTGACTACAATTTCAGAAACTACAACTACTTATGCTCCCTCGTTAAGTACGTTGGCTTTTGAGGATGCTCGCTTAAAAGTAGTCATTGCACCCAATCCCGCTCAAGATTTTATTGCCATTCAATCGCAAGCCACTGATCATGATTTGAAAATAGAACTAATCGATGAACTGGGAAAAATTGTAAAAACAGATACCTTATTACAAGGTAGTACTTTAAGTGTTCTAGAAACGGATGCCGTTTATAACGGAACATACTTCGTGAAAATTTCAGATGGAGCTAGCTCAAAAGCGTATAAAGTCATCATCAACAAATAAAATTCCGATGTAACGGCTAAACTATTCTCTTTTTTAACATTCTATTTAGGGCAAAAAGCAATAGGAATGTTACTTACCAAATTAGGTCTTGAAATAAGAGAATTTTATGGAGTTTGTCGCATTCGAAGAACTAATGATCAAGGAATTCAAGTTAATAAATTCCCAAAGCACGAATCTAAATTCTAAAATAAAATTAATATTGTTCCTCAAACCAAAAAAGCAATTATGAAAGTCAACCGAAATTTAGCCATTAGTGAAAATGGCTTTGTTTTTAATCCAACCACAGGTGACAGTTTTTCCATTAATGAATTAGGGGTGTTCATCATCAATAAAATCAAAGAAGGAAAAACTAAGAATGAAATCTTAGAAGCAATAGCACAAGACTATAATGCTGAAAAATCGACCATTGAAAAAGACTTCAACGAGTTTCTTAAAATTGTGAGCAACCATCAATTAGTGGCGTTAAATGACTAGAAAGAAAATCACTGTTGCAGTAACCGGACTCAACAATATCGATAGTCCGGGACCTGGAATTCCTGTTGCAAGAGCTTTAAAAGAAAGTGAAATTTATGATGTTCGCATTATCGGACTTTCTTATGAAACGCTAGAGCCTGGAATTTACATGAAAGAATTTGTAGATAAGGCTTATCAAATTCCCTTACCTTCTGCCGGAACGGCCGCGCTTAAAGACCGATTGGAGTACATCAATTCCATCGAAAACATAGATGTGCTGATTCCAAACTTTGATGCTGAATTGCACAATTTTATCAAGATTCAAAAGGATTTAAAATCCAAATTTGGTATTGCTACTGCTTTGCCTACCATTGGCCAATTTGATGAGCGACACAAATCGTCCTTGGGTGAATTTGGAGAGAAATACGGTGTGCATGTTCCCAAAAGCAAAATGATTTTTAGCGCTCATGAAATTAACGGATTGGCGCAGGAATTCGGTTATCCTCTAGTGGTCAAAGGAAAGTTTTACGATGCATCTGTAGCTGCTTCACCCGAACAAGCCGTGAATTATTTTCATAAGATTAGTGCCAAATGGGGCTTGCCTATTATTATTCAACAATTTGTTTCTGGAAATGAAGTCAACATCACAGCCATTGGCGACGGAAAAGGAAATTGCGTAGGTGCGGTTCCGATGCGCAAGCTTTACATTACCGATAAAGGAAAAGCTTGGGCTGGTGTTTCTTTGGAAGATGAAACACTAATCGACATTGCCCATTCTGTGATTGCAAAATCAAAATGGAAAGGCGGTTGCGAACTCGAATTCATCAAAAGCAAAGAAGGTATTTATTACCTACTAGAAATGAATCCTAGATTTCCAGCTTGGGTTTATTTAGCCAAAGGGTGCGGGCAAAACCATCCCGAATCTTTGGTGAAAATTGCACTTGGAGAACCCGTTGAAAGTCAAAAAGAATACGAGTCCGGAAAAATGTTTATCCGCTTTTCTCAAGATTTGATTGTTCCTATGAAAGATTTTGAAAAAATCAGCACGCTAGGAGAATTCTAATCGCCATTACTTACTTTAAAACCAAAAATCATGTCAAAGAAAATATACGAACGTCCATTCATTCAACCATTGAACACAGGGACCATGAATAAATTTGGAACCCGAACAGAATTCGGTCCAGTAGAATACATCGACGGAGTTCCCGTAAGCGGTTTGATTCAAGAATACGGTTCTCCCCTATTCGTGATTAGCGAACGTACGATGAGAAACACCTACAAAAATGCCTTACGAGCTTTCAAAACGCGCTATCCCAAAGTACAATTCGCTTGGAGTTACAAAACCAATTACATCAACGCAGTTTGCAATGTATTTCACCAAGAAGGTTCTTGGGCGGAAGTAGTTTCTATTTTTGAATACCAAAAAGCAATTCGCAATGGCGTTCCTGGTGATAAAATTATTTTCAACGGACCAGAAAAATCCAAAGAAGATTTGGCGTTGGCAGTCGAAAACAATTCCCTAATCCACATTGATCATTTCGATGAATTGTACATGCTAGCCGAATTGCTAGAAGGCGGCAAGAAGAAAGCGCGTGTCGCCATCCGAATGAATATGGACACGGGCGTGTACCCCATGTGGGATCGTTTCGGATTCAATTATGAAAATGGTCAAGCCTGGAACGCCATCAACAAAATCATGTCGCACGACGAAATGGTTTTAGAAGGCTTGCACTGTCATATCGGAACGTATATGCTATCCGCAAATGCTTATGCGGTAGCGGCTTGGAAATTGTGTGATTTGATTGGACACACCAAATTAAAATGGAATCACGTCATCAAATATATCGATTTGGGTGGAGGTTTTGCCTCGGCCAATACGCTGAAAGGTTCCTATTTACAGGGCGCCGATATCATTCCGAGTTTTGATGATTATGCTGAAGCCATTTCTGCCACCATTTTAAATTTCGGATTCAAAAAAGAAGATTTACCGTTGTTGATCCTAGAAACCGGAAGAGCCATGATTGATGATGCTGGATATTTATTAGGTTCGGTAATTGCAAACAAAACGTTGAGCGACGGCCGAAGAGCAACCATTTTCGACTTTGGTGTCAACATTTTATTTACGGCCTTTTGGTACAACCACAAAATTTCACCAGCCCAATCCTTTTCGCACCATACCGAAGAAACGGTTTGTTACGGGCCGCTTTGTATGAACATTGATGTAGTCAATGACAACATTTCTTTGCCATTATTAAATCAAGGCGATCATGTAGTAGTACATCGTGTGGGGGCTTACAACATGACGCAATGGATGCAGTTCATTCAAATGCGTCCAAAAGTAGTATTGATCGATATGACCGGAAACGTACACATCATTCGTGAGAATGAAACCGTAGATACGATTGAGCTTCCAGAAAGAAAACCAGCACATTTGGCTACCTTTGAACTCAATTAAATTCTAAAGAATGCAGAGCAAATCCATTCTAACCAATTTTTGGGTTGAAAGCACACTAAACAGTTACAGCATCATCTTATTTTCAAACAATAAGGTATTGGCGCTGCTATTAATGTTTGTATCGTTTTTGACGCCACAAATTGGTGGAATTGGATTGGCTTTCCTGCTTTGTTTTCACTTTTTATTGTTGCAATTGGGTTACGACAAAACTCAAATCAGATCCGGGTTATTGGGATTTAATGCGGTTTTAGTCGGTTTGTCTATTGCTTATAGTTACGAACTGAATTCCTACTTTGCCGGACTTTTTCTAATTGCTCTTTTGATTTCGATTGTAGTCATTGTCTTTTGTAAGAACTACTTTTCCAAATACCATTTGCCGTTTCTGACCATTCCGTTTTTCATCATTATCAACATCATATCGCTTTCAACCAAGAGTTTTGAAGTGTTTCATGTGAATATGGATTATGTTTTTCATGAAAATACCGTAGTCGGATTTCGAGAAAATGCTTGGTATCAGATGGCACATTCCTTAGATTCATTAGTGTTTCCGCACCATTTTAAAGTTTTTCTCATTACATTATCCACAGTGTTCTTTCAGAAAAGTGTTTTGGGCGGTCTCTTAATTCTCATTGGTTTGTTTATCTTTTCGCGTATTGCGGTAGTTTACGCCTTCATTGGCTTTTATTCGGCACTATTCTTTTATCACCTTATGGGCGGTAATATCGACAACCTCACCTATTTCTATTCGGGTATTAATTTTATTTTTCTGGCTATAGCCTTGGGTTGCTTTTTCTACATTCCGAATTTTTATTCGATGTTGTTGGTGTTTTTATTGAGCCCGATTCTGATGTTCATCATGATTAGTTTAAACAAAGTGATGACTATTTTTCAGATGAATTCGCTCTCGATGTCGTTTTCAATATTAACCTCGATGACCTTGTATATTTTGTATACCCGACATACCTACAAGTTAATTATTCCGGCCAATACCTCTTATTATTCTCCCGAAAAATCACTCTACGAGTACTTGCACCAATTGAAACGAAAAATTGCGAATCCGTTTTATTCTATGTTTTTACCGTTTTGGGGCGAATGGTATGTAAGCCAAGGTTATGATGGGAAGATTACCCATTTAGGGGAATGGAGTAAAGCCTTAGATTTTGTCATTGTAGATCAACTGGAGAAAACGTACCAAAATTTAGGACACAAACTGGAGAGCTTTTACTGCTACAACAAACCTGTTTTGGCGCCAGCGGATGGCTATGTATACGACATTGTGAACTACGTTGATGAGAATGAAATCAATGAAGTTAACGTGCAACAGAATTGGGGAAATACGATAGTTCTCAATCATTTGAATGGTTTGTATACGCAAATTAGTCACCTGAAAAAAGAAAGTTTAGTAGTCAATATTGGCGATTATGTGAAAAAAGGAACGTTGCTGGCTAGCTGTGGCAATTCAGGGCGTTCACCAGAACCACACATTCATTTTCAAGCGCAACATGTTCCAACGATTGGTGCCAAAACCGTGCCCTTGCCGTTTTCCTATTTTATCGAAAACAAGGAGCATCAATTGGCATTAAAGATTAATGAAGTGCCTAATGAAAATACCTTTATTAGTAACGTAGAAGAATTGTCTTTGCTTACGCATGCGTTTCATTTTACACCCAACAATCGTCTGAAGATATTCAACGAAAAATCCAAAACGCTCGAATCCTTTGAAATTTACACCAATGAATTCAACCAACTGTATTTCTATTGTGAAAAGACAGCAACCAAACTATTCTTCAAAAATGATGGTGTAATTTTCTCTTTTGAAAAACTAGAGGGATCCACGAAATCCACATTATTTGAATTTTATAAATCGTGCAATAGTCTTTTATTGGGCTATTATCCATCCATAACCGTGGATAACTTTATGCCGAATTATTTGTTTACACATTTCGGATTGCAAATTATCAACGACTTGTTTGCTCCGCTTTACAATTTCATATCCATAAAATACACTTCGAAAGCCACCAAAATTGACAACAGTATAGCACCCAAAGAAGTACAACTAGAATCAAAATACCGTGCAACTCTTTTAGGAAGTGCCTTTTTTGAAACCAAATTCACGATGCTAATCAACGAGCATTCGATTCAAATTGAAAATAGAAACACTAAAACCAAGTACATTATCACATGCGAACCTTATTAATTTCACTCTTTTTTATCAGTAGCTTTAGTATCAGCTATGCCCAAACCACAGCCGAGCAAGTCGACAAGCAGACTTATGATGCGTTTTTTGCCAAGGACTATCAGTCCACCATCAAGATCGGAAACGAAGCTTTGAAGCAAAATATTGATTTTTATTTTCTTCGCTATCGGTTGGGTGTTTCGTATTATGAAACTAGAAATTACGAACAAGCCGTAACCCATTTGGAAAAAGCAAAAGCCACCGACAGTTCGGATCCCGTACTGTTAGAATACCTTTACTACGCTTATGTTTTTTGCAATCGCATCGAAAAATCAGAACTATTAGCCACTACTTTTACACCCGAACTAAAAGCTAAAGTAGGCTATAAAGGCAATTGGTTTAAATCGGTTTCTGCCGAATTCGGACAGCTGCAAACTAACAACTACAACAAATTCAAAAACAAAGATCTTAGAGGAAACAACCCAAACGCACGAGGTACATTCTACTCTGATGTCGACTTTAGCAATCTAGTTTTGGAAAACCAATTTTCGCCGAGGTTTAAGATATTGAATGGTTTTTCTTATGTGTCGAATACTTCGAATGACCTTGTTCAACAAACTTTTCCGACTCCGAGAACGGATAGCTATACCTCTAAAAATAACTATTTCCAATGGAACATCTTGGCTAGTTATTTTTTTAAAGACTGGACGATTAGCGCCGGAGTTGGACTTTACAACGCCTCTTCTTATTACGTTATGCTCCCACCACCTTTTGCTCCAAACGGACCCGTTACGAAGGTAAAAACTACAACCACTGATTATTCAGCCTCTGTGTCTGTTGGAAAACGCTTTAAGTATTTTCAGCCGAATCTGTCCTTAAGTTATACCAATTTGTCCAATACCAAAACGATGATTGCAGAAGGATCGGTGACGTATTACCCTTTTGGGAATGTTCGTTTTTATGGCAATTCGAAAGTGGGCTACGTTAGTAATACTGCCGAGAATAATACCGTTTTTTCTCAATTGTTAGGTGTTCACCTAGTTAAAAACATCTGGTTGGAAGGATTTGGTGCTTATGGTAATCATCAAAATTATATCTCAGATAACGGATTTTTGGCCTTCAATACTCCGAATAAGATCAACTGGTACGCAGGTAGCAATTTGAATTTCTTTTTCAAACACTTTGATGTGAGTTTTGGCTACGGCATTCAAGAACGCGAATCCAATTATGAAACATCTCAAAATCCAATTACCGTTTCTTACACTACTTATAAATACAATTACAATCTTCTTAAAACTAAAATCGTATGGAAATTCTAAAAAAAACTGCCTTATTCTTAATGCTTATCGGCTTGCAATCGACTTATGGTCAGGACCAAAAAACACTTTTGGATGCGTTCACAAAAAGCTACAGCTTGGAAACTACGTATAAATACCCGGAAGCGATTGAAGTCTTGAAAGGTTTAAATACTAATGACAATTATCCAGTGGCATTGCGTTTGGGTTGGTTGTCAAATTTGGCAAAGAAATATGACGAATCGGCGACTTATTATAGAAAAGCGTCCGAATTGATGCCGGTGTCTGTAGAAGCATTATTGGGCTTGGTGAATCCGTTGGCCAATCAAAAGAAATGGACGGAAGTGGAGCAAGTGTATTTGGATATCTTAAAAATCGAACCCAAAAACAGCACCGTGAATTTTCGTTTGGGTCAGATTTATTACAATCGCAAAGAGTACTCTAAAGCGGAAAAATATTTCTCTACGGCTTTGAATCTATATCCTTTTGATTATGATTCGATGTTAATGAGTGCTTGGAATTATTACTTTTTAGGCAATTACAACGAAGCAAAAGCGCTATTCAATCGCGTCTTGTTGTATAGCCCAAAAGATGCTTCTGCAAAAGAAGGTTTAGGAATGATTAAATAATCAATTTAGAACTAAAAAAAAGCCCAATATCACTATTGGGCTTTTTTTATGAACTATTATTTCTTCTTGGTTTGTGCTTTTTGAGCTTCCGCTTCTTGCATCATTTGTTGCAACTTCTGTTGGAACTTCCCTTGTTTCTTAGGCTCTTTTAATTTGTTCTCTTGAATTTGTGCATGAATTTTTTCAGGATCCACGATGTAGCGTTTAATGACAAACATAATTCCGATTGTAATTAAATTCGAAATGAAGTTATACAAACTCAATCCAGCACCATAACTGTTAAAGAAAATCAACATCATAATGGGTGAGACATAAATCATGATTTTCATAATTTTGGTCATATCGGGCATACCTTCTTGTTGTGGCGCTTGCATTTGTTGGTCGCCAGAAGTCATTTTCATATAGAAGAAAATGGCAATCGCAGCCAAGATTGGAAACAAACTAATGTGATCTCCATACAATGGAATGTGAAACGGAAGCTTGGCCACTTGGTCAAAAGACGACAAATCATCAGCCCATAGGAATCCTTTTTGGCGCAATTCAAAAGCCGATGGGAAAAACTGAAACGAGGCATACATAAACGGAATCTGAATCAATGCCGGAATGCAACCCGCCATAGGATTAACACCTGCTTTGTTATACAGTTTCATGGTTTCTTGCTGTTTTTTCATCGCGTCTTTTTTGTATTTTTCACCCAATTCGGTAATCTCCGGACGCAATACTTTCATTTTGGCTTGCGACAAAAACGATTTATAGGTAATCGGCGACATGGCGATTTTAATGATAATTGTAAAGACAATAATCGCAATACCGTAGGCAATGAACGAGCTTAAAAATCCAAAAAGCGGAATGAAAATAAATCGGTTAATCCAGCCAAAAATACCCCAACCTAAGGGAATTATTTTATCTAGATTTCGGTCGTATTTTTTTAAAGTTTTATAATCTGTTGGCCCGAAATAGAAATCCATTTTCTGATTCAACTCGCCATTGTAGAATGCTAACGGAACATTGGCTTTGAATTGTTTGGTGAAAATGGTATCTGTTTTTTCGTCTAATACCAAATCGTTCGAATACAATTTTGTTTTTTCAAAAGGCTTGTCTGTCAACAAAATCGCACTAAAGAAATGCTGTTTGAAAGCAATATAAGTTACTTTTTCAGGCGTTTCTTCTTTGTCTTTTCCAGCATTTACACTACTCTCTTTTCCCCCTTCGTATTCGTAACGGATATCGGCAAAACGCTTTTCATAAGAAATACTCTTCTCGTTTCGGAACGATTTTAAATCCCATTCTAAATCGGTAGGTTTTGTGGTATTCAATACTTTGTTCAACCCTTGAGAACGAATGCTGAAACCAACCATGTAATCGTTAGGTTTCAAGCTATATTGGTATTCTAAATATTCATTAGCACCTGCTTTCAATCGCATCGTGATCACCTGATTATCGCCTACTTTGCTAACAGTTGGTTCAAAGAATAGGTCTTTAGTAGCCAAGCTACGATTGTCTTGTGTTTGCAACGTAATGTTTAAATCGGAGTTGTGATCCTTAATCAAAGACACCAATTCACCGGAACCTTTTTTGAAACGCTCTTGCTGTTTTAAAGTCGCTTCGGTAATGAAACCACCTTTGTTTGCAATGGTAATTTTGATCAAGTCGTTTTCAATCGTCGTGAAAGCTTCTTTTGCTGAAGGAAGTGTGGCAGAGTATGCAAAATTACCCAAAGTCGATTGCAACGCTGCTAGTTTAGTAGAATCGCCAGCAGCAGAGGCTACTATGGATGCCGGAGCAACTGCTTTTGCTTTTTGAGCCGCTTCTTTTTCCACCAATTCTTTTTTGGCTTTATCGGCAGCTACTTGTTTGTCTGACGGTTGATTTTGATACATGATCCAAATCAATATTCCAAAAATTAACGCAAAGCCAATGATCGAATTCAGGTCTAATTTCTTCTCTTCCATTATGATAATTATATAGTCTTAAGTATTATTTCTTCTTATTTTTAACTGTCGCCGCTACAAAACTCACAAACAAGGGATGCGGATTGGCGACGGTACTTTTATATTCAGGATGGTATTGCACTCCGATAAAAAACGGATGGTTTTCCAATTCTACAATTTCTACCAAACGCGTGTCGGGGTTAACGCCCGATGAGATCAATCCAGCACCTTGCAAGCGTTCCGAATAATCACTATTGTATTCGTAGCGATGACGGTGGCGTTCCAAAATATTGGTCTTCCCGTATATTTTATGGGCCAATGAGTTTTCAGTAATCGAACACTTCCAAGCACCCAAACGCATCGTTCCACCTTTGTCTGTAATGTTCTTTTGCTCTTCCATCAAATCAATGACTGGATTCGATGTTCCTAGATTCATTTCTGTTGAATTCGCATCTTTCAATCCCAATACATTCCGAGAATACTCAATAACCGCCATCTGCATTCCCAAACAAATTCCAAAAAATGGTAAATGGTGTTCTCGAGCATAGCGAACGGCTTCAATTTTTCCTTCGATACCGCGTTCACCAAAACCTGGGGCAACTAAAATGCCATCTAATCCCGCCATCTTATCTGCGATATTATCCGAATCTATATATTCTGAATGTACGGAAACCACATTCACTTTTGTTTCATTAGCAGCACCAGCGTGAATAAACGCCTCCAAAATCGATTTGTACGAATCTTGCAATTCTACATATTTTCCAATCAAACCGATGTTTACGGTATGCTTTGGATTTTTTAATCGGTGCAAAAACACGTTCCAATTTTTTAAATCTGGAGCCGCTTTTTTTGGTAAGTTCAATTTTTTCAAAGCTACCACGTCTAGGCCTTCTTCCAACATTAAGTTGGGCACTTCATAAATCGTCGAAGCATCTATGGATTGAATAACCGCTTCTCGCTTCACATTGCAAAACAAAGCCAACTTCTGACGCAATTCATCTGAAATCTCGTGTTCGGTTCGGCACACTAAAATGTCAGCTTTGATTCCGCTTTCCATTAAAGTCTTCACGGAGTGTTGCGTAGGCTTGGTTTTCAATTCACCCGCAGCTGCCAAATAGGGCACTAACGTGAGATGAATCACGATTCCGTTACTTTCACCCAATTCCCACACCAATTGTCGCACGGATTCTATGTACGGCAATGATTCAATATCTCCGACCGTTCCTCCAATTTCTGTAATCACAATGTCAAAATCACCCGAATTTCCCAGAAGCTGCATGCGCTCTTTGATTTCGTTGGTGATGTGCGGTACCACTTGCACCGTTTTTCCTAAAAATTCTCCTCTTCGCTCCTTTTCAATTACCGAAAGATAAACTCTTCCGGTTGTGACATTATTCGCTTGGGAAGTCGGAACATTTAAAAAACGTTCGTAATGCCCTAAGTCCAAATCCGTTTCGGCACCATCGTCCGTAACATAGCATTCACCATGTTCGTACGGATTTAAAGTACCGGGATCGACGTTGATATAAGGATCAAATTTTTGGATCGTGGTCCTATATCCTCTTGCTTGTAATAATTTTGCTAGCGATGCTGCGATAATTCCTTTTCCCAAGGAAGAAGTCACACCACCAGTAACAAAAATATATTTTGTTTGATTCATTTTGTTGTTGTTGTGTTGTTGTAGTTGTGTAAAAAAACGTCGCAAAAATACGATTATTAATTGATAATTAGCAATGCATTTTTGACAATTATAGGCAATCCTTAAAGTTTAGGATATCGTTTTTTGATGTTGCGAATTAATTCTTCTAAACCGTTTAATTTCAGCTCATAAACTAGTTGCAACTGTTGCCCCAACAGTCCGTTTGGGAATCCTTTATTGCTATACCAGACGACATAGTATTCGGGTAGGTCAATTAAGTAGCGGTCTTTGTATTTTCCGAAAGGCATTTTGGTGTGCGCCAATTCGATCAGTTTCTTTTGATCTTGATTCATAAAGTGGGTTTAGTAAGAGTAAAGAAACAAGAAACAAGAGCCAAGTAGCAAGATTGAACGTGGCATCAGTATTTAGTTCCAATGGAAAGTGACTGCCTTTTCGATATCTGGATGCAAGCTAAGAAATACAGGACATGTCATGGCCGCTCTTTCCAAAATGGTTTTGGTTTTCGTATCGGATACCTCGGGTAAATTCACGACCACTTCAATTTTAGAGATTTTGCGAGGTTCGGCTTGCATTATTTTAGTTACCTCTAAAGTGGTGCCCACCAAATCTATGTTCAAATCTCTAGCTTTGATTCCCATGATGGTCATCATACAACTGCCCAAAGCGTTTGCGACTAAGTCGGTTGGTGAGAACGCTTCTCCTTTCCCGTTATTGTCAACAGGTGCATCCGATAGGATTTCAGTTCCCGATGACAAGTGAACAGAAACGGTTCGTAAATCACCGAGATACGTTATTTTTGAGGTCATTAGTTTACTTGTTTTACAGATAAATCGTCTTGGTATTCCATGATGTAAACCCCTTTATTGACGAATCCATCATTGCCTTTTTTAGTATATTCAAACTTGCTTTCGATTTGCTCGGTCTTATCCGATACCGCAGAAGTTTCAAAGGATTTTCCTTGATTCAAACGCAATAAGGTATCAAACGTTACATCGAAACCTCGAACGGCAAATTGGTTTGGGAATATCTTGTTTTTTGATTTGTAATCGTTCTCAAAATAACCCGCTTCTAGTGAAGTATTATCCCGTGTCAATGAAGGATAGAGCATTTTTAAGATCGTCAAGCGCTTCATGGATATTTCTTCAAAATCAAGCGTATCGTTGGGTTCAATGATGACCAATTGAATTTGAAAATTCGCCATTTCGTTCAGCAAAACATTAGTGGTACTTAAGATCATTCCCGTACGTTCCGAATCCAAAACCACATAATTGATCTTGTCTTTCTCGAAAAGCGTTTTGATATTGACTACATCCAAAGCCCCATTTTCCAATAGCGTTGCAAATCTAGCACTGGGGTATTTTGTAGTAATAAAATCTTTGTTGGTCACTTTTTTAGGATCACTCACTACTATGATGTTGCCATTTTTCGACATCATAAAGTCGAACATTGCGCTTTTAGCAAAGTCACTAGGCGGCATTGCTTGGTAGAGATTGGTGTAGGATTTTCCAATTTCTTTGGATAATGGTGAAATTACCGGAACTTTCTTTTCGTTTAATAAATCGGCCACTTTCTCCACATATTGTTGGTAAAATGGTCCGATTACGGCGTCGGCATCTTGAACATTATTGTTTTTAATTACCGCTTCCACATTCGAACTGACCTTACTTTCCTCCGAGTCGTAGATTTTTACATCTACATTCATTCCTAAGGTTTTAGCTGAATCAATTGCCATTAAAGCACCCGAATAAAAGTCTAGCGTCATGTTTAAAAAGGCGTCTTTTTTCAAGCGAACTGCTATCGTTTTTAAGGTATCACTTTGAATTTTAGAAGCATTAAAAGGCAACAGCAACACTAATTGTTTCTTAGACTTACTGGAAACCGTTTTGGTTAAATCGGCATATTTGGATGAGGAATTTCCATCAGAAGCTGAACTCAACTTAATCGTTCCTTTTCCGGGAACTTTCAAAATCATACCCGTTTTAACGCCGTCTTTCAAAGTAGGATTCAATTGAATCAGTTCTTCTGGCGTAATCCCAAAATATTGAGACAAACTGAACATAGTTTCGCCAGCTTTGACTTCGTAATTGGCATAGCCATTTTTTGTTAAGGTTCTTGTAGTTTGAGTAACCACTACTTCATCTTTTACAATTTCGGTGACTACAGGTTTTGGTTTTTCAACGACTGGTTTTGGAGTGTCAATTTTCGCTGGATCGCCACTAATGATTAATTTGTAGCCAATGGGTAAATTGGAAACTATGGCGGGATTACGTTCCTCCAATTCTTGAACGGTAATACCGTAACGTTTGGCAATTCCGAATTTGGTTTCTTTAGGTTCTACGATATGAAACGATTTCTTTTCCGAACTCATGTTCGACACAATCGGAGATTGAGGTTGCTCTTCAACCACTTCTTTTACGGCTTCTTTAACCACGCTCGGTTCTTTTTTTACTGGGGTTGAAGTGCCAGTTGCATCCGGAATCTTAATGGTTTGCCCTATTTTAAGTCCGCTTGCCAACGCAGCAGCATTCAAATTTTTCAAATCATCTACATTGACATTGTAATCTCTAGAGATGCTGTACAATGTTTCTTTGGGTTTGGCAACATGTGTGCGGTTAGAAGCGCTCTTTGCGACTACAGCCGCT
>Ga0208124_100230_pt1 | contig 24590 bp, 15 predicted proteins | sample LakWasM104_HOW12_2_FD_183922 | JGI IMG/M metagenome (GOLD analysis project Ga0208124, IMG submission 183922) | Freshwater sediment methanotrophic microbial communities from Lake Washington under simulated oxygen tension - Sediment Metagenome... | ecosystem: Environmental > Aquatic > Freshwater >...
AAAGTATTTTTGATGGTTTGGCTTTGAAATACGATCGTTTTTGGGATGCGTACGGTTCAGCCGAAAACCGCTTTTACGTGAAACCATCGTTTACTTTTGATGCCTTTCAGAAGAGTATCAAAACGGAAATGATTGTTGATTATGTTGGTGGTGCTTTTGAGAAAAGTTATTACGGATTATCCGCTTTGAAATATGGCTACACTAATTTGGGAATTCACCCAAGTTTTGGTATGCGCAAAGACAATTGGTCGTTTGATGTAGGCGCGGCGGTGTATTACAGTTTGAATCAAAACGGAGGGAACAAAGCCTATTTTTACCCTAAGTTTTTAGGATCCCTAAAAGTAGTAGGTGATTTTATGATTTTCTACGTGGGATTGCAAGGCGATTTGCAACAAAACTCGTATCGTGATTTCACCAACGAGAACCCGTATGTTTCGCCAACCTTAACCATTGCTCCAACAGACAAGCAATATGAAGCTTTAGCGGGATTGAAAGGGAAACTCTCGAATGAAATTAGCTACAATGTAAGAGCGTCTTTGATTAATGAAAAAAACAAAGCGTTGTTTGAAGCGCAAGATTACAAGGTTTCTACCTTAGATTATAACAATTTAAAAAACCATTATGTTTACGGAAATGCTTTCGGAATCACTTATGATGAGGTACGAACTTTTCAGCTTCATGGTGAATTGAAAGCCGATTTCTCTAAAAATATCTCGGCCGGAATTCACGGCAGTTTTCAAAAATACCAAACCAAAACCGAGCTAGAAGCTTGGAATTTACCCGAGATTAATTTAGGAGCCAATGTAGAGGTAAACATCACACCAAGATGGTACGCCGGAGCCGATGTGTTTTATGTGGGCGATCGAAAAGACCACCAAACCAATCAAGATATTTTCACTTTAGTTCCCGTTGATAACATCAAAACAGTGAAAGGCTATTTCGATGCTAATGCGCATTTGGGTTTCAAATACAACGACCGTTTGACCGGCTTTTTGCGATTGAACAATCTCGGTAATCAAGCCTATCAAAAATGGTTGAATTACCCAGTGCAATCGTTTCAGGTGTTGTTGGGTGCTAACTACAAATTTGATTTTTAGGACTAACCTTATGCTGCCTTTGCGCTCATTGCCGTTTCTATAGTATGACACTAAAACAAAAAATTCACCAACAATATTCCCAACTGCTTCAAGATAAAATTGACGTGTTTAAAGACATGATTGTGGCACTAACCGAAGATGCCAAAAACGATGCGAAAGGTTCTGCTGGTGACAAACATGAAACGGCCTTGTCGATGATGCATATCGAACAAGAAAAACTCAATCGGAAACTTAAAGAGTATTTGGATCAAAAGGGAATTGTAGACAAAATTGACAGCACGCAAAATTCCAATAAAATCAGTTTGGGTTCCTTAGTGCAAACCAATGGAATGTTGTTGTTTGTGTCGACAGCTTTACCCAAAATCACAGTGGAAGAGAAAACGATACTCGCGGTTTCACCACAATCGCCTTTAGGGAGTCACCTTTTAGGAAAAGACGTGGGATATTCTTTTGAAATTCATGGCACTAGCTATTTGATTGAGTCGATTACTTAATCTTTCGCCCTTTAGTCATAAACGGTAACTCTATAAAACGATAGCCTAAATAACTCACCAATACTACTAGTGGCGTCATACAAAACACTGCGATGCAGAATTCTTCAGCGGTGTATGTTTTCAATTTCTCGATTCCAATTCCGAAATAAAATATCGAAAACAAAACCATACCGTGAAGTAGGTAAGTGCTGTAAGCCATTTCGCCCAGAAATTTTAAGGTACTGTTCTTTAATACTCCGAAAAGTGAATTTCCGAGAGCAATTAAAGTGAAAACTGTAGCGATAAGAATCTTGCAAAGAACTGCACCTGAAGTTTCAAATTGCGGAATCAAAGACAAGCAAACTACGACCAAGATGCTCGCATAATGGCTTCTTACCCATACAGGAATCGATTTGTATTTTAATAGTAAAGGAGCAATAGCGCCACCGGCAAACGATAAAAGATGTTCTAGTTTTACTCCGTGAACGATGCAAAAGCCGGTAACAAATACAAAGCTAAGTCCGAGGTAAAACCGACTTGGCTTTACTCTCAGAATCAATAACGATAGTAAGGGCAAACTAAAATAAAACCACCATTCGAGCGGGAGTGACCAAATTACACCGGCATTCACTAAATAAGTTAAATCGGTATTGTTTATTTTCGGCGCGGTGGTAATGGTAAAAACGCCCCAATGGAATAGAGAAGTTAAAAATTCCAGGAAGGATGTTTGGAATTGCCATTGGGTTGCTGCGAATACCATAACAAATAGAAAAACAAGTGAAACATAATACATTGGTGTTAGTCGGTACCATCTGGAGATGAAAAACCGTCTCCAATTGAATTCCGATTCGCTGTTGTTGAGTAGTTTGGTCACAAATAGAAAGCTGGTAATCATAAAAAAAAGCGATACACTAGTTTGCCCGAATTGATTGTAGAGATTCGATTTGGGTGCTTCCCAATTTTCAATTTTTAGGTATTGATGCCAAATGCTGGCGTGATGAATAAAAACGCCCAACGCTAAAAAACCTCTTAAGCCATCAATCGTTTCATAGCGTCCCGCTTCGGATTTTGATGGAAATATCAAGTGAATTAGATAGCCAGATAGCAACGCAATCAAAAAGATTAGTATGGCAAACAATGGATTTAGTGGTGTCATTTATAATTAATAAAAATATTTTTTTAAGTTTAAAAATGGTTTTTCTATTACCGTATATGAAATATAGCTAGCCAATATGGTTATCAATAGTGAACATGTTATGAAAAGTAAAAAGTTTCTATCAAAAGAAATGTTTAGTTTAATGAAGAGTTTTTTTACTAAGCTTATGGCAATGAAGTGGGTTAAATATAAACCATAAGTATACACCCCAAGTTTTGAAAGTATGTTATTGTCTTTAATTTTGAAAGAATTATCTTTTGGGATGAAAATAAACAAGCACAAACTAAACAGGCAACCAAAAAGAATTGGTTCGATAAGTTCATAATTTTTAAATCTGATTTTCCCTGAAAAAAGAACATATAAGACTGTAATTGAAAGAATTAGGCTTTTAATTTTATTTGATCGTTGTTTCAGGAAAACTAACAATTCTTCTTTGTAATAAGAATACAAGTACGCCGGAATAGCACCAAACATAAAAAAATCAACATTGGTACTCAGGTCTAAAAATAGTAAATCGTTTTTTAAAAAAAGATACCTGAAAAATGTAGCGAGAAAGAGTAGGGTTGTAATTAAAAAAGGAATTCTTTTTTTGTTTACATAATATAGGAGGACCCCCCAAATAATATAAAAATGTTCCTCAATACACAATGACCAAAATACGGGAAGTGGAATTACATTTGGAAATTGATGTTTAAAAATGGTTTGATAATTTTCTAAAAACAAACAGGAGTAAAAGTAATTGGGTTGGTATCCTTCTTCCGAAAAAGTTAGGCCTAAATGAGTTATAATGAAAGGTGACAAATAAGCAAATAAAATCATCAAATAGAAAAGAGGCCAAATCCTCAGAATTCGTCTGATGAAAAAATTTTTAAGGTTAATTTGATTGCCATTTCTCTTTTCATTTAGTAATATGTATGTGATTAAGAAACCACTCAAGACAAAGAAAAATTCAACACCAATGTAGCCTCTGTTTTTAAATAAAGTAGAATAGGAATTTGAAAACAAATCAAAAGGAAGATGCGATAAAAAAACAACCGTAAACGACAAAAATCGTAAGGCATCAAAGCTGTGAAATTTATCTTTGTGTAAAACCATTGAGCAAATTTTCAAGATTAAACCATTTTACTATGGTTTTAAAAATCAAATATATTAATTTAATTAAGGATGTGATTTAAGTTGCTGTTTTTGGTTATTTCGAATAGTAAAAAAGGGATGACAATTGATAAATACGATAAATCAAAACTACTGTTTTCAATAAGATCTACAAATCCGTTCCGATACCAAGTTAAAAGAAAGGCAAGCAATGTTGGAAAGAGCATCAAGAGAGTTGCAACTTGAAAAAAATTATTAGTAAATGATTTAATTTTAAATGAAAAATAAAAAGGTAAGACCACAGCAATAATGTGTATGTAGTTTGGCAAATAATGCGTTTGCAAAACTAAAGGATTGTAAAGTTTCAAGGTTTCCATCGATGGACAATTCATTAGCACCATTACTAGTAACGCTACAAAAGTAAACGTGAAAGCCAAAATGTATTTTAATTGCTGACTCAAAATTATTTTTGTGAAGTCTTTGAAAAGAAATAAAGTAAGCGGTATGGCTACAATACCTCTAGTTAAGATTAAAATACAAGTTGTAATGCCCAAAAAAAAAGGATGTTGAAAACGTTCTTCCATAGACTTCTTATTTACCAAAAGGATAAAACAAAATGCAATCACAATATTGCTAAATAAATCGCTGACAGCAAAAATTTCCCACCAATAGGCAGGTGAAAGCAAGACTAAAATAATATAATAAAAAGCTTGTTTGATCTCGCAACATTTGTAAAGTGTATAGCCAAGTAAAGCAAATGAAAAAACTTCTAAATACCCAACATTCCCAAGCATATAAAATGGTATACCTAACAAAAGTAATCCCGGAAAATTGGATGTTCGCCCATGAAGATGATCTGTTGCAGTATAAGGATATTCGCCTCGTAACAATGCTTTAATGGAGGCATCCATTGCCGACCATCGGTCCACTTTTAATAGAGTTCCATCGGTGTAAAAAACGATTAGGAATAGAATTATCACGATTAGTAAACAAACCAAAAAATAATATTTTTTTAAAGGTAGCGAATCAAAAAAAAGGTTCTTAAATGGATTCTTGTATAGAAAAGGCAAACTAAAGATGAGGTATATAATTAGTAGTAAATGGACATCAATAATGTTTTGTCTTAAACCATATTTGTAGATAAATAATGTATTTATGAATATAAATAATATTTGGAATTGTCTGAGTGAATAATTGAAATTTAACGAGTTTAATTTTTTAGCCATAAATATTTTATTAAAAGCTATTTTACATTAAATAAAGCACTATTATAATTCAATTCTTTCGCCAAAAAATACTGAAATGAAGTAATCAAAACCTGAATGCCATAAATTGTACTATCCCAAAAACCTATCGACGACGCTTCCTCAAAATACTTCGTTGGACAAGTAATCTCAGCAATTTCAAATCCATTAAAAAAGATTTGTGCCAAAAACTGGTTGTCGAAAATAAAATCATCGGAATTGGAATTGTAATCAATTCGTTCCAAAACGGCTCGACTATAAGCCCGATAGCCCGTGTGGTATTCCGAAAGTTTTTGATTCATCAAGAGGTTTTGCGTCAAGGTCAAGAAGCGATTGGCGATATATTTATACATCGGCATGCCGCCTTTGAGTGCTCCTTTTCCTAAAATTCGAGAACCAATAACTACGGGATAGACCTCATTCGCAATCAGGTAACTCATCGAATGAATCAACTTCGGAGTGTATTGGTAATCGGGATGCAACATGATAATGATATCACCACCCAATTCTAGTGCTTTATTGTAACACGTTTTTTGATTGCCGCCGTACCCCAAATTCACATCGTGTTTGATGATATGTTTGATTCCGGCTGCTTTTGCTACTTCTAAAGTGGCATCAGGGCTGTTGTCGTCTACTAAAATCACCTCATCTACAATATCGAATGGGATTTCGTGGTAGGTTTTCAATAGCGTTAATTCGGCTTTGTAGGCGGGAAGTACTACGATAATTTTCTTGTTGGCAATCATGAAACTTGGTTCTAAAGAGTTGTAAATATAAACTTCATTCGGGAACACCACAATCTTTTTACAATCTCTAACTTCAAAGTAGTGTTTTTTTAATAATTGATTTATAATGTATTGTAAATTCCTATTTTTAGTTATAAATTATAATCAATATAGGTATTTATGTTTTTCAATTATAACTAAAAATACATCTTTGCCTCACGAAATTAAAATAGTAAAAATAAAATATAGAATTATGTGCGGAATAGTATGTGCCTTCGATCTAAAACAAAAAGCAGAAACCTTACGACCTCAAGTGTTGGAAATGGCGAAAATTATTCGGCACCGAGGACCCGATTGGAGTGGAATCTACAGCAACGACAAAGCCATTTTGGCCCACGAACGTTTAGCGATTGTCGATCCAGCTTCCGGGAAACAACCGTTGTTTAGTCAAGATGGTAAATTGGTTTTAGCTGCCAATGGCGAAATATACAACCACCGGGATTTAAGAAAACAATTCGAAGGGAAATATACTTTTCAAACGGAAAGCGACTGCGAAGTAATTTTAGCCTTATACAAAGAAAAAGGCGTGCATTTTATAGATGAGATGAACGGAATTTTTGGCTTTGCGATTTACGACGTAGAAAAGGACGAATATTTCATCGCTCGCGACCATATGGGCATCATTCCATTATACATTGGCTGGGATCAAAACGGGACTTTTTACGTGGCTTCCGAATTGAAAGCACTAGAAGGGTATTGCACTAAAATTCAATTGTTTCCTCCAGGACACTATATGTCGAGTAAAGACGGGGAGTTTGTGCAGTGGTATACAAGAGAATGGACGGAGTACGATGCGGTAAAAGACAATGAAACCAGCATCGAGGCCATAAAAGTGGCTTTGGAAGCGGCAGTACACCGCCAATTAATGAGCGATGTGCCTTACGGAGTTTTACTTTCGGGCGGATTGGATTCGTCGATTACTTCGGCAGTAGCTAAAAAATATGCTCAAAAGCGAATTGAATCGGGCGATGTTGCCGATGCTTGGTACCCACAATTGCACTCCTTTGCGGTAGGTTTAGAAGGGTCACCCGATTTGGCCGCAGCAAAAAAAGTTGCGGATCACCTCGGTACCATTCACCACGAAATTAAGTTTACGATTCAAGAAGGACTGGATGCGGTTCGCGACGTGATTTACAATATAGAAACCTATGATGTTACTACTATTAGAGCTTCTACACCCATGTATTTAATGGCGCGAGTAATTAAATCTATGGGTATTAAAATGGTGCTGTCAGGTGAAGGTTCGGATGAGTTATTTGGAGGGTATTTGTATTTTCACAAAGCTCCCAATGCGAGAGAATTTCACGAAGAAACCGTTCGGAAATTAGGAAAACTACACATGTACGATTGTCTTAGAGCTAACAAAAGTTTAGCAGCCTGGGGAATCGAAGGTCGGGTTCCGTTTTTAGACAAAGAATTTATGGATGTCGCCATGCGTATCAATCCGCAAGATAAAATGATCAACGGCGAACGCATGGAGAAATGGGTGGTTCGAAAAGCATTCGAAGACATGTTGCCTGCCAGTGTTGCCTGGAGACAAAAAGAACAATTTAGCGATGGCGTGGGCTACAGTTGGATTGACACTTTAAAAGAAGTAGTCGCCAAAGAGGTTACTGACGAACAATTGGCGAATGCGAAATACAAGTTTCCATTACAAACACCAACATCCAAAGAAGAATATTACTACCGTTCGATTTTCAATGAGCATTTCCCAAGTGATGCCGCAGCGCTTTGTGTACCGCAAGAAGCCAGTGTAGCTTGTAGCACTAAAATTGCTTTAGAATGGGATGAAGCCTTCAAAAATATGAACGATCCTTCGGGAAGAGCCGTGGCAAATGTGCACGACGACGCCTATGTCAAAGGATAAAAGAACCAAAGTTCTTTCAACGAATTTCACTACTTTGCACCAATAATTCGTGTAAAGTAGTGAAATTCGTGTTTTAATTTTAGTGTAGTACCAATCCTAACACTCCTAGTTAGTATGAAAATTTCGTTATCCTTTCAGTTCTTCGACTTGCCATTGCAACATCCGTTTACGATTTCAAGATATACGGTGACCGTTCAGAAAACAGTGGTGGTCTGTATCAGTGACGGAGTTCATACCGGTTATGGGGAAGCCACTGCCAATCCATACTATCACAGCACTCAAGAGCGACTAACGCAAAGTTTATTAAAAATAAAACCTTTGGTAGATGCTATGGCAGTTGTACACCCAACAGCACTTTGGGAACAACTCGCACCATTACTTCCAGACGATTATTTTGCGTTGTGTGCCGTAGATATTGCTTATTGGGATTATTATTCCAGAAAACATTCAAAAACACTCCGCAGCTATTGGTCAGAAGAGAATTCAAAGGCGCCAGTAACATCCTATACCATCGGAATAGATTCTTTACCAGTAATGCAACAAAAAATTCTCGAAAAACCGTGGCCCATTTATAAAATCAAACTAGGCACAGCGCACGACTTGGAGATCGTAAAAAGTTTGCGCCAAATCACAGACGCAGTATTTAGAATTGATGCCAATTGCGCATGGACAGCCGAGCAAACCATCTCCAATGCCAAAGTTCTGAAAGAATGGAATGTGGAATTCATAGAGCAACCTCTAAAAGCAGAAGATGTTGCCGGAATGAAATTGGTAAAACAAAACGCCGTATTGCCCATCTTAGCAGATGAAAGTTGCCAGCGAGAGGAAGACGTATTGCCGTGTGCGGAAGTGTTTCATGGCGTCAATATCAAATTGATGAAATGTGGTGGAATTACACCAGCGTTGCGCATGATAAAAGTGGCTCGTGAAAACGGATTGTTAGTAATGGCAGGTTGCATGACCGAATCGACGGTTGGGATTTCTGGATTGTGCCAAATTGCCCCGCTTTTAGATTACTTGGATTCGGATGGTGCTTTACTCTTAAGTGCTGATATTGCTGAAGGTGTGGCCTTTAATTTTGGAAAAATTGTTTATCCAAATACCTTTGGAACTGGTGTGAAATTGACTACAAAATAAATCAACAAAATGTTAATAACTTCATGCCTAAATGAGGCATTTTGCCTATTATATCATTCCCGTTTTTATATATTTGCGTGTTAGACAAAAAATACATTTTTAGAGTAAATTTATATGAGCGAAGAAATCAAAAAGAACAATTATTCAGCAGATAGTATTCAGGCATTAGAAGGAATGGAGCACGTAAGAATGCGTCCATCGATGTACATTGGTGATGTGGGTGTAAGAGGGTTGCACCATTTGGTTTACGAAGTCGTAGACAACTCGATTGATGAGGCTATGGGCGGGTATTGCGATACCATTGGCGTAGCTATAAACGAAGACGGTTCGGTAACGGTTGAAGACAACGGTCGTGGAATTCCAGTGGACTTGCACAAAAAAGAAGGCGTTTCTGCTCTTGAAGTAGTTATGACGAAAATTGGAGCGGGTGGAAAGTTTGATAAGGATTCTTATAAAGTTTCTGGAGGACTTCACGGTGTTGGGGTTTCGGTAGTAAATGCTCTTTCGAAACACATGCGCTCTACCGTTTTTAGAGACGGTAAAATCTACGAACAAGAATACGAAAGAGGAAAATCATTGTATCCGGTAAAGCAAATTGGGGAAACGACCAAACGCGGAACCATGCAAACGTTTTATCCTGACGATATCATTTTTACCCAAACAACTGAATTTTCTTTTGATACTCTTTCCGCTCGTATGCGCGAATTGTCGTTTCTGAATAAAGGAATCACGATTACGTTTACCGATAAAAGAGAAAAAGACAAAGACGGCAACTTTATCCAAGAAGTTTTTCATTCTGATGAAGGTTTGAAAGAATACATCCGCTATTTGGATGGCAACAGAGAACCGATCATTTCCCACGTTATTTCTATGGATAATGAAAAAGGAGAAATTCCTGTGGAAGTGGCTTTGATTTACAACACCAGTTATACGGAGAATATTTTTTCTTACGTAAACAATATTAATACACACGAAGGAGGAACGCACTTGCAAGGTTTCAGAACTGGTTTAACCCGTTCATTAAAGAAATATGCCGATGCTTCTGGAATGTTGGATAAATTGAAATTCGAAATTGCAGGAGACGATTTCCGTGAAGGATTAACCGCCATTATTTCGGTGAAAGTAGCCGAACCGCAATTTGAAGGACAAACTAAAACCAAATTAGGAAACAGAGAAGTTGTTTCGCCGGTAAGTCAAGCTGTGAGCGAAATGATTGAGAATTATTTGGAAGAAAATCCAAACGACGCTCGCATCATTGTTCAAAAAGTAATTCTTGCAGCCCAAGCCCGTCATGCCGCCAAAAAAGCGCGTGAAATGGTGCAACGTAAAACCGTTTTGGGTGGCGGTGGATTGCCAGGAAAATTATCAGATTGTTCTGAACAAGATCCAGCAAAATGTGAGGTATATCTTGTCGAGGGAGATTCGGCAGGTGGAACTGCAAAACAAGGTCGGGATCGAAACTTTCAAGCGATTTTACCTTTGCGTGGTAAGATTTTGAACGTAGAAAAAGCGATGCATCACAAAGTATTCGAAAACGAAGAAATTCGGAACATCTTTACCGCGCTTGGAGTAACCGTCGGAACGGCTGACGATAGCAAAGCGTTGAACTTAGAAAAATTGCGCTACCATAAAGTTATCATTATGTGTGATGCGGATGTCGATGGTAGTCACATTTCTACCTTAATATTAACGTTCTTCTTCCGATTCATGAAAGAGTTAATCGAAGAAGGCCACGTATACATCGCTGCACCGCCTTTGTACTTAGTGAAAAAAGGAAACAAAAAAGAATACGCTTGGAATGATGATCAACGCGATATCGCCAATGAAAAAATGGGTGGAAGCGCCGCTATTCAACGGTATAAAGGTTTGGGAGAGATGAATGCCGAACAATTGTGGGAAACTACAATGGATCCGAATTTTAGAACCTTACGTCAAGTGAATATTGATAGTTTAGTAGAAGCCGATCGCGTATTTTCGATGTTGATGGGTGATGAGGTTCCGCCTCGTAGAGAGTTTATCGAGAAAAATGCGGTCTACGCCAATATTGATGCCTAAACACTTTTTTAAAATACTGGTTTTTTCGTCTTGTTTAGTTTCGGGTTCTAAAGCACTGTCGCAAACCGCACAAACGGCTATAGACATCAACAACTTACTGAACGATGCGGTGTGGTATTCCAATTTGTATATCACACCTGCAACGGATGCAGCGGTATATCAAGCCTCATCGGCATGGATTGCAACGCCGCAAAAAAGAAAACTCTGGGATTTTAGAATTAGCTTGAACACGAATCTTTTTTTTGTACCGAAAGCCAATAGAAAATTCACGATTAATAACTCCGATTTTTCTTTTTTTAAAATCGAAAACGGAACTTCGGCAACGGTACCGACGACGCTCGGAAATGACGATCAAGTTTATTTAGTCGGACATATAGATGACGGTACCAATCAAAATGAAGTGCGCCTAAAAACACCCGAAGGTTTGAATATGGAAACGGTCGTCTATCCTTATCTACAAGCATCATTAGCACTTCCAAAAGGATTTGAATTGATTGCTAAATATTCCGCTACCGTACAGTTGAAAAAAGGATACTATCAAGTATATGGCGCTGGATTGCAATACAATTTGAGTCAGTTTTTGCCTAAAATGGAAGCACACCAGTTTTACCTTTCTGCTTTTGGTGGTTTCTCCAAAGAAGAAATCAGTTTTGATTTTTTGAATGCACAAACACAATTATACGGTTCTCTTGGTCTTAATGAAATTACGGGTTTTGTCAACACCTATCAATTTCAAATGAATGCCTCTAAAAAATGGAAGCGTTTTGAATTAATGGCGGGATCAATCACTAATGTAAGTGATATCAAATATGAAGTGGGTGGCAATACCGGCGCCATTTCACTTTTGTTTCCCGTGCAAGCCATTGTAAACAATCGATTGTCGGAAATCTATAAGAAAAAAACAAACTCGATTGGCGAAATTTCTGGGCGCTATCAATTTGGGAAGTTTTACACACAAGCTACCGTTGCTTTTGGTAAATTTGCTAATACAAACATCTCATTACAATACGAATTATAATAGTTTATAAATTAAATACACAACAACCATGAAAGTTACAATAGTAGGAGCAGGGAATGTAGGAGCCACATGCGCTGACGTGATTTCTTATAGAGGAATTGCCAGCGAAGTAGTCGTTTTGGATATCAAAGAAGGTTTTGCCGAAGGGAAAGCAATGGATATCTCACAATGTGCTACCAATACCGGATTTAATACCAAAGTGACGGGTATTACCAATGATTATTCAAAAACAGCCAACAGTGATGTGGTAGTAATCACTTCTGGAATCCCAAGAAAACCAGGAATGACTAGAGAAGAATTAATCGGAATTAATGCTGGAATCGTGAAGTCGGTCGTAGATAATGTTTTAGCACATTCTCCGAACACCATCGTAGTAGTAGTTTCTAATCCGATGGATACTATGACGTATTTAGCATTGAAAGCGTCTGGTTTACCAAAAAACAGAATTATCGGAATGGGTGGTGCTTTAGACAGCTCTCGTTTCAAATATTATTTATCCAAAGCCCTAGACAAACCAGCAAACGATGTATCAGCCATGGTGATTGGCGGACATGGAGATACTACCATGATTCCGTTGACGCGTTTGGCTTCTTATAACGGAATTCCAGTTTCTGAATTTTTATCACAAGCCGAATTAGAAAAAGTAGCAGCTGACACGATGGTTGGTGGCGCAACGCTAACCGGTTTGTTAGGAACATCTGCGTGGTATGCGCCTGGAGCTTCGGTAGCGTATCTAGTCGACAGCATTTTGAATGATCAAAAGAAAATGATTGCTTGTTCGGTTTTCTTGGAAGGCGAATACGGGCAAAGCGATATTTGTATCGGAGTGCCTTGCATTATCGGTAAAAATGGAGTGGAGCAAATTCTAGATATCCAATTGAACGATACTGAAAAAGCGGCTTTTGCTAAAAGTGCCGATGCCGTTCGCAACATGAATGCTGATTTGAAATCAGTGTTGGCGTAACATTTTATACATATTAAAGAGAAGACTGCAGCTTTGCAGTCTTTTTTTTGAGATTAATCTCTAAATAAATTGGTTAATCCTAACGTAAATTATATATTTGCTCGTTTTAAAAAACGGGAAGGTCGTTGCGTTGCGGTGTTTTATTTTAAAATATAAAAAGAACCATACGATTTTAACGTTTATTTGAAAAATTACAAACAAAAATTAATTAATTATTAGTAATAATGCAGAATAGAGGACTAGTTAAATTTTTTGCAATTTTATTTGCCTTGGTAAGTATTTACCAACTTTCTTTCACTGTAGTGTCTCACAATGTTGAAAAAGATGCTAAGCTTTATGCGAAAGGAAATTCCGAGAAAGAATTAAAGTATTTGGATTCCATCGGAAAAGAAAAAGTATTCAATCTTGGATTTACTGATTTCACTTACAATGAAGTGAAAGACAAAAAAATCAACAAAGGGTTAGACCTTGAAGGTGGAATCAACGTGCAATTGCAAATCTCGGTGAAAGACATCGTTAAAGGATTGTCTAATAATTCTAAAAACCCAGTTTTTAATCAAGCATTAGCCAATGCGACTAAAAACCGTCAAGGGAATGAAGACTACTTAGATGTATTCTTTAGAGAATTTGAAGCCGCTTCTAATGGAACTACCAAATTAGCTTCTCCTGATATTTTTGCTAACAAAAACTTGGGCGACGAGATCAACTTCAAAATGACCGACGATCAAGCGAAAAAAGTAATTCGTAGAAAAGTAGACGAATCTATCGAAAGTGCTTTTGAAGTACTTAGAAAACGTATCGATAAATTTGGAGTAACACAACCCAACATCCAAAAATTAGGACAGTCTGGAAGAATCTTGGTAGAACTTCCTGGTGCTAAAGATGTAGACCGTATCAAAAAATTATTGCAAAGTACCGCTCAATTAGAGTTCTGGGAAACCTACAAAATTGATGAAATGGGTAATTTCTTAATGGCGGCTAACAATGCGTTAAAAGTTACTGAGAAAAATGCAACTCCAGCAACGGATACCAAAACAACTGCAAACGATTCGATCAGCAAATTGTTGACCGATGATAAAGTAAAAGATTCTACTGCTACCAAAAAAGACCTCGGTCCTTTGTTAGAGAAATTTGTGGCTCAAGGTGGTGGCCCTGTGTTAGCAGTGGTTGATCCTAAAGATACCGCTTCAATCAATGGGTATTTGAAAAGACAAGACATCAAAGCGTTGATGCCAGCAGACAAACGTTATGCAAAATTTGTTTGGGGAAAACCAGCAGTTGATGTAGATGAGAAAACGAAAAAAGAAGTGACAACGGTTAGTTTGTATGCTTTAAAAGGAAACCGAGACAACCAAGCTTCTATGAGCGGTGGTGTGGTAACCGATGCTAGAGATTCTTTCGACCAATTAGGGAAGCCTTCCGTAACCATGCAAATGAATGGTGCCGGAGCGAAAGCTTGGGAAGAATTGACTGGTAAAGCGTACAGCACAAAAGGATACATTGCTATCGTTTTGGATGATATTGTTTATTCAGCACCAGGAGTTTCTAGCGGACCTATCTCTGGTGGTCGTTCTGAAATTTCAGGAGTATTTGATGTCACAGAAACTAAAGATTTAGCGAACGTTTTAAGAGCCGGTAAATTACCAGCCGCTGCCGAAATTGTGCAGTCGGAAGTAGTAGGACCATCCTTAGGACAAGAAGCTATTGACAACGGTACTACTTCAGCCATTATCGGTTTGTTAATCGTATCGTTATGGATGGTAGTGTACTACGGAAAATCAGGTTGGTTTGCCAATATTGCCTTAGCGATTAACTTATTGTTCTTGTTCGGTATACTAGCGAGCTTGGGTGCGGTATTGACTTTGCCAGGTATTGCTGGTATCGTACTAACCATGGGTACTGCGGTTGATGCGAATATTATTATTTATGAAAGAGCAAAAGAGGAATTGCGTTCGGGCAAGACCATTGAAGAGGCGATCAATGCTTCCTTCGGGTGGAAAGGAGCGATGCGTTCTATTGTGGATGCTAACGTGACGCACGTGTTAACTGGTGCGGTATTGTTGATTTTTGGTACAGGTCCGATTCAAGGTTTTGCTACTACCTTACTAATAGGTATTGCTACTTCGTTGTTTACGTCCATTTTCATTACCAGAATCTTATTGGATTGGAGCTTGAACCGAGGAAATAAATTGAGTTTCTCTACTGGATTCTCTAAAAACTTCTTCACCAATTTCCACTTTGATTTCTTAGGAATTAAAAAATACACTTACATTTTCTCTCTAGTGGTATGTATTGTAAGTGTGGTTTCACTTTCTACACACGGATTGAATTACGGAGTGGATTTCAAAGGAGGACGAACCTTCCAAGTGCGTTTTGAAAAAGCAGTCTCTGCCGAAGTAGTTCGTGAAGAATTATTGAAAGTATTCGACGGAAGTGCCGAAGCCAAAGTATTTGGTAAAGACAACCAATTGAAAATTACTACGAAATACAAAGTTGACGAAGCAGGTTCCGAAGCGGATGCAGCGGTAAATAAAATCTTGTACGATAACTTGAAAAAGCATTTCGATGCCAACATGACTTACGAGAAATTTGTAAACAGTTATGATGGAAAACAATACGGAATTTTGCAAGCGTCTAAAGTAGGACCAACGGTAGCAGACGATATCAAAACCAACTCGTATTGGGCGGTTTTGGGTGCGATGTTAATTGTCGGACTTTACTTAGTGATCAGTTTCAGAAAATGGCAGTACAGCTTAGGTGCGATTGCAGCCGTAGCGCATGACGTTATTTTCGTATTGGGAATCTACTCGTTATTATGGAAATATATGCCATTCGGTATGGAAATCGACCAGCACTTTATTGCGGCGATTCTGACCGTTATTGGATACTCTATGAACGATACCGTAATTGTATTTGATAGAGTTCGGGAGTATTTAGGTGGTAAAGCGAAAGGAAATTTTAACTCTATCGTTAACCAATCTATTAACTCTACGATGTCAAGAACAATCAACACTTCGTTGACGATGATCTTAGTATTATTAATCATGTTCATCTTTGGTGGAGAATCAATTCGAGGATTCATCTTTGCGATGTTGATTGGTATTGTGGTAGGAACTTACTCTTCATTGTTTATTGCGACTCCAGTATTGGTTGATACCATGTCGGAAGCAGAACACAAAAGAATTGAAGAAGAGCACAACAAATAATTGTTCTCGAATTTATAAATGGAAACCCGATACTTGCTATCGGGTTTTTTTATGATTGGTAGTGAAGGTAGGAGTTTTTTAAATCATTTCTCGCAAAGGCGCAAAGTGAGGTATAGCCGTGGTTGATTCTAGAAAGGAACGTAGCCAATGGAATGTGCTTTATCTTATAAGTTATTTTTTGTGACAATTTATTTTTCAAAAATTATTTTGTCACAAACTTGTGACAATTTGTTTTTTAAAAATTATTTTGTCACAACTTTTTGATCCCGAGTTTCTTTTGAATGAGAAGGTTTCCCCGGTACGGTAACGATTTCCGCAGAGCAGCTGTTCCTAGCCCTGATGGTAGCGGCATCGCCCGGTTAACAAAAACAGCGCGTTTGCGCTAGTTTTTGTTAACCGGGAATAGAGCGGACAGCAGGAATAGCTCCTAAAAAAAAGCCACTAACTAAGTTAATGGCTTCTTGTATTTTGGATAAGTATGCTTTAGACTTCTATGGGTTTTTCAGCGTTGAAGATAAAGTACAATCCGATTAGTATAAACGGAATACTGAGCCATTGTCCGGTAGAGAACAAGCCCAAATATTCTTCAATACCGCCTTGGCTTTCTTTGACGTATTCTACCACAAATCGAACCGACCATAACAAGACGAGGAACAGTCCGAAAAGGAATCCTAAGCGTTCTCTAGCATCGGTTTTCCAATAGGCGTAAAACAAGATGGCAAAGACAAAAACATAGCAAATGGATTCGTACAATTGGGCAGGGTGTTTCGCAGGCACTTCTTGTAAAACGGAAGCAAATTTAGGGTCGTTAACGATGGCGTGAAAAGCGGCTTTTGGATTGGAAATTTGGGTGCGCATTACGGCATCTCTCGCTGTGAAATGGTCTTTGACAAAGCGGATTCCGAAGGCAGAATTGGTTTCGATTCCCACAATTTCAGAGTTGAAAAAATTGCCAATACGAACAAAAATGGCACCACTCGCTACAGGAATAACGACACGGTCTAAAACCCAAAGCAACGGTCTTTTCATAATATTTTTGCTGAAAAAATACATCGCAATGATAATCGCAATGGCGGCACCGTGACTCGCTAATCCTTGAAAACCGGTGAATTCGAATTTGGGATCAAATCGGAACGGTAACAAGATTTCCGACAAGTGGTTGCGGTAGTATTCCCAATCGTAAAAGAAAACATGTCCCAATCGTGCGCCCAGCAATGTGGCCAGAACGGTCCAGATAAAAAGGGAGTCCAATTTTTCTAACGATTCGTTTTCGCGCTCAAAAATTCGCTTCATGATATACCATCCTAAACCAAAGGCGATTACAAACATGAGGCTGTAATATCGAATAACAAAAAAGCCAAGATCTATACCTTCAGAAGGATTCCATATAATAGTTAATGCTGCTGTCATTTGTTTTTGGGGTTATTTATTTAAGGTAAAAATAAAGATTTTATAGAAACTATGACGCAAAACGCTTAATCTTTATGATTACATTTTTTTTCAGGAACGGGATCGTAGCCGCTGCGTCCCCAAGGATGGCAACTAGTGATTCGCTTTATGGCCAAGTAACTGCCGTAAAATACGCCGTGAATTTGCAAGGCCTTATAAGCATAGCTGGAGCAAGAAGGCTCAAAGCGGCAAGTGGCTGGGGTAAACGGAGAAATGGCGACTTGGTAAAATCGGATAAGTAGTAAAAAAGGATATTGTATGATTTTAGATACCATTTGTTTTGGTGTTATTTCACGACCTAAACCACGCTAAAACTGGTGCCTTCTTTTCCGTCTTTGAGTTGGATGCCAATGGCCAACAATTGATCTCGTATTTGATCGGATAGGGCAAAATCTTTATTCGTTCTAGCCTCGTTACGCATGCCAATGAGCATTTGAACAACGCCTTCCAATTTGTCGGTGTTGTTACCCGTTTCTTTTTCATTGACCAAACCTAAAACATCATAAACAAAACCGTTCATGGTTTTAGTTAACAACTCTAAATCCATCGCCGTCACGGTCGCCGATTTGTCATGAAGGATATTGATAAAGCGAACGCCTTCAAACAATTGCGCAATTAAAATCGGGCTGTTGAAATCGTCGTTCATGGCATCGTAGCACAATTGTCGCCAAGAGAGAATGTCTAAGGATGAATTGGTGCTGCTTGGAATTCCTGTTAAAAGTTCCATAGCTTCCATCAAGCGGTTGAATCCTTTTTCAGCGGCCATAATAGCATCGTCAGAAAAATCAAGAATGCTTCGGTAATGCGCTTGCAACATAAAAAAGCGAGCCACACTTGGTGAAAAAGCTTTGCTCAAAAACGGACTTTCCCCCGTAAGAATTTCTCTCGGTAAGATATTATTTCCGGTAGATTTTGCCATTTTCTTTCCGTTTAAGGTCAGCATGTTGGCGTGCATCCAATAATTCACGGGCGTTTGCCCCGTACAAGCTTCATTTTGCGCAATTTCACACTCGTGGTGCGGAAATTTCAAATCCATTCCGCCGCCGTGAATGTCAAAATGATTGCCTAAATATTTGGTGCTCATCGCGGTACATTCTAAATGCCAGCCCGGAAAACCATCGCTCCAAGGCGAAGGCCAACGCATGATGTGTTGCGGTTCGGCTTTCTTCCAAAGGGCAAAATCTTGTGGGTTGCGTTTGTCAGATTGTCCGTCTAGGTCGCGCGTATTGGCTAACATTTCTTCAATGTTTCGGCCACTTAATTTTCCGTAATGATTGGTTTTGTTGAATTCGACCACATCAAAATAAACCGAACCGTTCGCTTCATAGCCAATTCCGGTTTCGATAATTTTCTTTACAATTTCAATTTGTTCAATGATGTGTCCTGTAGCGGTAGGCTCAATGCTTGGAGGCAAAAAGTTAAACTCGTTAAGAATTTCGTGAAAATCAACGGTATAGCGCTGTACGACTTCCATGGGTTCCAATTGTTCCAACCTTGCTTTTTTGGCAATCTTATCTTCACCTTCATCGATGTCGTCCACAATATGCCCAACATCGGTAATGTTTCTAACGTAGCGCACTTTGTAACCCAAATGCAACAAATAGCGGAAGATGACATCAAAAGACATAAAAGTTCGCACATTCCCTAAATGGACGTTGCTGTATACCGTGGGTCCACAAACATACATCCCCACATTGCCCTCGTGAATGGGTTGGAAGGTTTCTTTCTCTCCAGAAAGCGAGTTGTATATTTTTAAAGTTTGATTTTTATAGGTCGGCATGGTCTTTATTTTAGGAGCTTGTTCCTGCTTTTCGTTGCACTATTTTGCGCCGAACACCGGCACAAAAGGAGTTCCACTGCAATCAGGGCTAGGATATTGGGTTCAATTAAAATTTAGTGTCTAATTTGATGTATTCTAAAAGTTCGCGTCGCTTGTCTTCGTTCTTGAATTGCCCGCCATATTCTGCGGTCACCGTACTGCTTTCAATATCGCGTATTCCTCTTGAATTCACGCACAAATGTTTGGCATCAATGATACAGGCTACATCTTCAGTACCTAAAGCTCTTTGTAATTCCTGTACAATTTGCATGGTCAAACGCTCTTGCACTTGAGGTCTTTTAGCATAGTAATCTACAATCCGATTCATTTTAGAAAGTCCAATTACTTTTCCTTTCGAAATATACGCAACGTGGGCTCGGCCAATGATCGGCAATAAATGGTGCTCGCAGGTAGAGTAGAGTGTGATGTTTTTCTCTACCAACATTTCACCGTATTTGTAATTGTTGTCAAAAGTAGAAGAGCTTGGTTTTTTATTAGGATTTAGGCCACCGAAGATTTCTTTGACAAACATTTTGGCCACTCGATTTGGAGTTCCTTTTAAGCTGTCATCGGTTAGGTCCATTCCTAAGGTTAACAGGATGCTTTCCACATCTTTTTTTATGGATTCTATTTTTTGTTCATCAGAAATTGCAAAGGCATCCGGTCGGATAGGATTCGTGGCTTTAGAGGCGATGTGATCGTCGCCAATTTCGTCGTGAAATTCTTCGTTTGTTGTCATTTAAGAAAGGATTTTTATAGCTTTTTTTTAAGTTCCAAAGATAAATAATTAAAGTCAAAGAAGCCCTAGCGGTGTTAAATATTAATTTAATGTAGAATAGAAGTAAAAAGATTGCTATTTTTTTGTAAATTTCGCTGCCAAATTTTTTTAAAATGAAACACTTTTTACTCAGTTTATTCGCCTTTTCATTAGGAATAACCAATATATTTTCACAGAATTTGATCGTAAATGGCGATTTCTCTAATGGGAACGTTAGTTTTTCTTCAAGTTATCAATATGCCGCAACTACCAATGTGGCCAACACACAAAGTCATTACGGAATAACTACGAATCCTTCAAGTTGGGATGCGACTTATTCGAGTTGTGGCGATCATACTTCAGGAACTGGAAAAATGTTGGTAGTAGATGGGTCGACTTTAAATTCGGGAAATGACGAATTCTGGAGTCAAACTGTTACCGTAGTACCTGGAAGAAATTACACGTTTACCTATTGGATTCAATCGTTAAGCGCTACTAATCGAGCATCCGTTGAAACATCCATTAACGGGGTTCTAGTGAGTGCTCCAACTGCTTCGCCAGCTACTATTGTTTGTGGAAATTGGTTGAAGGTAACGAATACTTGGTTTTCTGGAACGGCCACTTCGGCACGAATTGCTTTGAATGATCGCAATATTAGTGCCGCTGGAAATGATTTTGCTATTGATGATGTTGCGTTCGTTGTAACACTTCCTACTGCAACGATTTCGGGTTCTGATTCGGTATGTTTATACAATGTGGGATCTTTTGTAGTCTTTACCGGAGCTGGTGGAGTAGCACCCTACACTTTTACGTACAACATCAATGGAGGAACCAACCAGACGGTTACGACTACTTCAGGAGATAATGTTGCGGTACCAGTTTCCACAGCTTTTCCAGCGACTTTAAATTACAATTTAGTTAGGGTCTCTTATGGTACGAGTCCGGTCGTTTCGCAGCTCCAATCGGGTACTGCCACGGTTATTGTTAATCCACTACCAACAGCCACAATTTCGGGTTCTGGTGTAGTTTGTTTTGGTGCCACAGGGACTGTAAATTTCAACGGAACTCCAAATGCTACTGTTACCTATACTGTTGGCGGCGGTCCAAACCAAAACATTTTATTAGATGCCACTGGAAATGCTTCATTGGTTTCGCCGGCCTTAACGTCGAGTAGTACTTATGAATTGGTAAGTGTTGCATCGAATGGAACACCGAATTGCACCCAATCATTAAATACTGCGACAACTTTAATAGTGCCAACCGCCACTATTTTTGGAAGCAATATCATTAGTCCTGGTGATTCTTCAAATATTACCTTTTCTGGTTCTCCTCCGGGTGCGACAGTGAACTTTACATCTTCATTGGGTCCCGCTAGTGTTGTCTTGAATGCTCAAGGAATAGGATATTATAACGTTCCCTACTTGACAGCAACGACCGTCTTTTCTTTGGTTAATGTGGTGAGTGGTTCTTGTACCTCTACGCTATCAGGAAGTGCTACTATTACGGTGAATTCCATCTGCAGTATTCCATCATTGCCACTAGCCAAAGTGACCATTGACGCACCACAACCGGTTTGTAATCCAGGAGAATGTACGGATCTACTAGCACATTACTACCAAATTGCTTCAACAACGGATTATAATGTTTGTTCTATTCCTTACGCACCATCATTTCCATTTACGGGAGGAACAGTTATTCCTGCTACAGGTGATGATAGTTGGTCTCCACAAGTAACCTTGCCATTTTCTTTTAATTTTTATGGTGTCTGCTATAACAATGTTTTAGTAGGTACAAATGGTGTAATTACTTTTGACTTGGTGAACCAAACGCCACTTGGATATTGTAATTGGCCTTATACTGCAACAATTCCGGGAGCCGGTTTTCCAATACGAAATGCTATTTATGGGGTATACCAGGATACAAATATTGCGGCACCACCAGTAACCAATGTAGCCTTGCAAAATGTAAATTATTATGTGTTAGATACAGGAGTAAATGCTGCGCCGAATCGAGTGTTTGTGGCAAATTTTAATGAATTACCCCAATTTCAATGCAATGGTAGCGTCGGGTTTCAGACCAGCCAAGTAGTAATTCATGAGACGACAAACATTATTGATGTATTAGTTAATAAGCGAACTTCTTGTACCTCTTGGAACTCAGGAAGTGGTTTGATTGGTATTCAAAATCAAGCGGGTACTTTAGCGAAAGTGCCTCCTGGTAGAAATACAGGTACTTGGTCTGCCACTAATGAAGCTTGGCGTTTTATACCTAAAAATGTTCCCGTGGTGCCAACCGAGATTCGTTGGGAAATGAATGGAGGTCCAATTGCAGGTTCTGTAAATCAAAACCCATTGACGGTGTGCCCTGTTGGGCCCGTGACTTATACCGCAATTGTAAAATATGATAATTGTGGTTCCGTTGAAGTTAGAAAAGATATTCTTGTTGATGTGGCGCCACCACTGCCGGTACAGACTCCTCAGAACATAACCATTTGTTCTTCTGCTCCACCTCCATACGTAGTTGATATTAATCAAAATGCCTACATTTTGAGTGGTGTTCCTTTAGCAGATCAAGCAAATTATAGTATTAAATATTATGAAGATATTAATGATGCCCAAAATGATGCGCCCAACAATATTAATTTTATTTCAGACGCGGCATTGTCAACATTTACATTTAATACTCCTCCACCGAAGACTATTTATGTTCGATTAGAAGACTTGGTAGTCACCGGTTGTTCTAATATTAGATCCTTTACTATTAATATTGGCGCTCCGTCGGGTACTATTTCCTATGCTTCCAATCCTTATTGTAATAACATAACTACACAGCAGCCTGTCACGAATAATTCATTAACGGCAGGTGGAACTTATTCGGCTTCGCCGGCAGGATTAACTATTGATCCGGTAACTGGGGCGATTACGCCATCCAGTAGTACTGTAGGTAATTATACAGTCACATACGAAATAGCTGCTTTACCGCCTTGTGCTTTATTTACAACTACCGCTCCAGTAACAATTCAACCATGCACTTGTGCGGTTGTTGCCTCTTCAGCTTCGCAAACAGTTTGTGTCAATACCCCAATAACAGCTATTACGTACACCACCACAGCGGGTGCTAGTGCAGCTTCAATAGCGTCTGGGGCATTGCCAGCAGGTGTAACTGGGAATTTGTCAGGTGGAGTTTATACTTTGTCGGGAAGTCCATCTGTACCTGGAACTTATACTTACACCGTTTCGATAACTTCGGGAGTTGATGTGTGTACAGCTACTGGCACGATTACCGTAAATCCGAATGCGACGATCACCTTAACCTCACCGGTACCGACAGCAAGTCAAACGGTATGTATCAATACAGCGATCACGCCTATAGTTTATACTATAGGAAATGGAGGTACTGGAGCTACCGTAACGGGACTTCCAGGAAATGTGACCGGCAGTTATGCATCAGGTGTGTTTACCATCAGCGGAAGCCCAAGTGCATCCGGTACTTTTAATTACACAGTTACTACCACCGGTGGTTGCTCCACAGCATCGCTCAGCGGAACCATTACGGTGAATCCGAATGTAACGATGGTGTTAACCTCGGCATTGCCAACTACCAATCAAACGCTTTGTATTAACACACCCATTACCCCTATAAAATATACCATAGCCAGTGGCGGCACGGGAGCTACGGTAACGGGACTTCCAGGGGGTGTGACGGGCAGTTATGCTGGGGGCGTATTTACCATCAGTGGCTCACCAAACGCTTCCGGTACTTTTAATTATACGGTCACTACAGTAGGGGGATGCGCATCGGTATCGCTCACGGGCACGATCACCGTAAACCCGAATGCGACGATCACCTTAACCTCACCGGTACCGACAGCAAGTCAAACGGTGTGTATCAATACAGCGATCACGCCAATACAATATACTATTGGAAATGGCGGTACGGGAGCGACGGTAACAGGCCTTCCGGGGAATGTGACAGGAAGTTTTGCCGGTGGAGTGTTTACCATCAGCGGAAGCCCAAGTGCATCCGGTACTTTTAATTATACAGTTACTACCACAGGTGGTTGCTCCACAGCATCGCTCAGCGGAACTATTACCGTGAATCCGAATGTAACGATGGTGTTAACCTCGGCATTGCCAACTACCAATCAAACGCTTTGCATCAATACCCCAATCACGCCTATAGTTTATACGATAGCTAATGGCGGCACGGGAGCGACCGTAACGGGACTTCCAGGGAATGTGACGGGCAGTTATGCTGGGGGAGTATTTACCATTAGTGGCTCACCAAACGCTTCAGGCACTTTTAATTATACGGTTACTACAGCAGGAGGATGCTCATCGGTATCACTCACTGGGACTATTACCGTTAACCCCAATGCAACAATTACGTTGACTTCAGCGGTACCCACCACGAGTCAAACGGTGTGTATCAATACGGCCATCACCCCGATACAATACACCATTGCCAGTGG
>Ga0208124_100232_pt1 | contig 24481 bp, 22 predicted proteins | sample LakWasM104_HOW12_2_FD_183922 | JGI IMG/M metagenome (GOLD analysis project Ga0208124, IMG submission 183922) | Freshwater sediment methanotrophic microbial communities from Lake Washington under simulated oxygen tension - Sediment Metagenome... | ecosystem: Environmental > Aquatic > Freshwater >...
TACCGCTTGCTTGGCTGTATATATTAATTGCACTTTTATTATATCCGGCGACAAGGGAAGCTTGGTTAGCACATTTATTCTTTTATGCTAACTATCCACCTAAACCTTTGATTTATCATGTCACAGATCACTTTTGGAGCTTGTGTGTAGAGATGCATTTCTACCTAGGTTTAGCGTTAATAGTCTCGCTTTTTAAAAAGAAAGGTTTATTATTAATACCAGTACTGTGTGTGTTGGTGACTCTGCTTAGAGTGGTTAATTCTGAGCATGCAAGCGTTATCACGCATTTTCGTGTAGATGAAATTTTGGCTGGCGGTATACTTGCCCTCATTTACAATCGTCAATTAGGCGATGGGCTGATTAACGCGCTGAGCAAGGTTAATTACGTTTACGTGCTAGTGTTGCTGCTAGTTTCATGCCATGAAAATTCAGGATTTATGAATTATTTTAGGCCGTATTTAGCAGCAACATTAGTCGGTGCAACTTTATATAATCAAAACACTCGTTTTGCTAAATTGTTAGAGCATAAATGGTTGTTTTATATTGCTTCTATTTCTTATGCGCTTTATATCATTCATCCACTATTAGCTTCTTCATGGTTAGGCAGTGGTGATTTGATTGAGAAATATAGTAAGCGACCATTGTTATTTGCAGTGTTGTTCTTATTGGCGCATCTTTCAACTTTTTATTACGAGCATCGAGTGATGGCATGGGGGAAAGCGGCAGCCCTTAAAGTGAAATTTGCCAGATCGCGATAGGGTGTATATTTAGGCATGGTGCTTGGGTGACTTTCTATCTACGGTATTGATTAAATCGGTTAGCTTGTAGTGGTGTTGTTGGTAATAATTAAAGGTGCAAAATAGTGTCAATTAAATCTATATTTAAAATTTGCATAAGTCCGCTAAGACGTAAGGTAGGGGCGTACATTCAACAAAAGAGATGGAATGCAAAAATAGATGAATATAAGCAATCTGGGCATGCCACTAAGTCAAATTTTGTGTGGCAGGAATCTCATGAATCAGGCTTAAAAGATAGGGATTTTTGGATACAGACGCTATGTAAAATCGCCTCGCCGGTCGTACATAATCTTGCTCGTGGTGAGTTAAAAAAGAATATGCCTAAGGATATAGGCAGTCAATATTTTATGAATATTGAAAACGTTACTTATCTGGAAGCATTAGGTAGAACGATGGCTGGCATTGCTCCGTGGCTATCTTTACCTGATGACGATACTGCGGAAGGGGCTTTGCGAAAACAGATGCGTGATGAGCTTATACTTGGCCTAAGTAATTCAGTTAACCCAGATAATCCAGATTACATGAGTTATAGAGTGGAGTTGCAGAGTATTGTAGATGCTGCATATATCGCACATGGTTTTATACGAGCACGTCATGCATTATGGGATGTTCTTGATCCAGTCACTAAGCAACGCTTTGTTACTGAGTTCAAATCTTTACGCAATAGATTTGGGGCTTACAATAATTGGATGTTATTTTCTTCAATCATTGAAGTTTTCTTAATGAGTGTCGATGAAGAGTATGACCCCGCCAGAATTAATTTTGGCATTGAAAAAATGCGTGAATGGTATGTGGGTGATGGTTGGTATAGCGACGGCCCCAAATTTAGTATGGATTATTACAATTCTTTCGTAATTCACCCTATGATGGTGGATACATTGAAGATTCTTGCTGAAAGAAATTTCATCCAGAAATCTGATTATGAAGAGTCAGTTAGCCGCATGTCACGCCACTCAGCTTTTCTTGAACGTATGATTGCGCCAGATGGCACTTTTCCGCCAATCGGACGTTCAATTACTTACAGAACGGGTGCTTTTCAGGCGCTTGCGCAAAGTGCATTGATGCAAGCTTTGCCAGATAAGATATGTCCATCACAAGTTAGATGTGCACTTACCAAAGTGCTGAGAAATATGTTTGAGTTTAATCATAATTTTGATAAAAATGGATGGTTAGTTTTAGGGTTTAACGGGTATCAGCCAATGTTGGCTGATACATACACTTCGACTGGCAGCTTGTACATGGCTTCATTAATATTTTTACCTTTAGGGTTACCGGCAGAGAGTGATTTTTGGTTTTCAGCCCCATTGCCTTGGTCTTCGGTTAAAGCATGGCAAGGCTTATCGTTAGAAAAAGATTACAAAGTTGAGTTTTAATTGGTTTAAACAGAGCAAAATCAATGTTGTCTTGTGTTAAACAGTGCTCTCGAAAGAGTGGTATTTAAATGGTTTATTGTCCGTAAATTACTTTTCACTTTTAAAGCTAAGGTTGGTGACAACATGACATATTATTTTAAATTTAATTCTAAAGTCGCATTTTTAGATATTTATAGAAGCTTGAGGCGCGGTGTTTCCGTCATGCTTTTGTCGTTTAGCTTATTGCCTATGGTGGCGCAAGCAGACTTAATTACTGATCGTATATTTTCCCCTACCAGTTTTTGGTATACCCCGATACCAAGCGTGGTGCCATTGCACCCAAACTCGGCGGGTTTTGTGTCTGATTTTATTCGCCAAAAGAACACGTATTACGGCACGGTGACTATTAATGATTTTAAATATGCTAGCCCTGTTTATTATGTTGATAAAAGCCTGCGTAAAGTTAAAGTAACACAATGGGATTGTCAGAAAAAAGGGGTTTTAGATACAAGTTTGGCCGAGCAATTCGCAGAAGTACCTATTCCTAGTTATGCTAAACCTGCAGATGGCACGGATGCTGAGATGACTATATACCAGGCATCTACCGACACGTTATGGGAGTTTTGGAAAGCTCGGCAGGTGAATGGTGAATGGCAAGCTTGCTGGGGAGGGCGTATACAAAATGCCTCACAGAGCGATGGTGTTTTTAAAACTTACTATGGAACTACTGCAACCAGCTTACCATTTATTGGTGGGCAAATTACTGCCGAAGAGTTGCAGCGAGGCGAAATTAAGCATGCTATTGGTATTGCGTTGGTAGACCTAGAAAGCTCTAAAATATTGTCATGGCCAGCACATCGTTCAGATGGGAGTAATCCATATGGTGCGCCTAATCGTATTCCTGAAGGATTGCGTTTTAGGTTGGATCCTAAAGTGAATGTAGATGCGCTTAATATGCATCCGATAGGTAAAATTATTGCTAAAGCTGCTCAAAAGTATGGGTTTGTCGTATGGGATCACGCAGGTGCACTGAGCTTACGCGCACAAAATCCTTATTCATATACAGTTTTTAGTAAGCCTAATCCGTATGATGCGTTGTATGCGGGCTCTCCGAGATACAAAGTATTGGCGAACTTTCCGTGGGATAAATTGCAGTTTTTACCCATGAATTATGGTCAACCATAATAGTTATTTAACTAAAGTAGTTATTTAATTTGAGATATAAAACTTTAATTTTAATGAGTAGGATAGTAATTTGAATAAGATAAAGGTAGCTTACCTAACAACCCAATACCCTAAAGTGAGTCATAGCTTTATCAGGCGAGAAATTCTTGCAATAGAAACTAATAATATTGAGGTGAGTCGCATATCAATACGTGGTTGGGGCGACGAACTGGTTGACTCCGTAGATATACAAGAGCGTGCTAAAACTCAGTATGTGTTGCAAAATGGTGTTGCTGGTTTATTGAAGGCAACTTTGCAGGTATTGTTTAGTAGACCTATTGGTTTTTTTAAAGCGCTTGGATTAGCTTTTAAATTGGGCGTAAGGGCAGACAGATCCTGGCCATATCACTTCATCTATGTCTTAGAGGCATGTCAAGTTCTACTGTGGTTAGAGCGTCGTCATGTGCAACATATGCATGTTCATTTTGGCACCAATGCAACTGAGGTGGCATTGCTTGTTCGTACGCTAGGTGGCCCTAGCTATAGTTTTACGATTCACGGCCCAGATGAGTTTGATAAACCCGAATTTATTAAGTTAGCCGAAAAAATTAACGGTAGCGCTTTTGTGGTGGCGATTTCATCTTATTGCCGCAGTCAGATTTTCCGCTGGATTCCTTATTCACAATGGTCAAAGGTAAAGGAAGTGCATTGCGGCATTGAAGAGTCTTTTCATAACATTGTTCCTATTGCCATTCCAACAAAACCGCAACTGGTTTGCGTAGGTAGAATCTGCGAGCAAAAGGGTCAATTGCTATTGGTGGATGCTGCTAATATTTTAGCTAAACGCGGCATTGATTTTGAATTGGTTTTGGGTGGCGATGGTGAAATGCGTGCTGAAGTCGAGGCACAAGTTAAACACTATGGCTTAACTGATAAAGTGCGTATTACTGGTTGGATTAGTAGCGACCAAGTTCGTACGGAAATACTTAATTCTAAAGCATTGGTGTTGCCTAGTTTTGCAGAAGGTTTACCAGTAGTGATTATGGAGGCTATGGCATTAAGACGCCCAGTGATTAGTACATATATTGCTGCTATTCCCGAGTTAGTAATTACTGGCGAAAATGGTTTTCTTTTCCCTGCGGGAGATGTGGATGCGCTAGCTGATACTTTAGAGAAGTTTTTAGCTTTACCAAATGAGCAGCTTAGCATAATGGGCGACTTGGCTTATCAACGAGTGTTAGAGCGGCATTCTGCGCATACCGAGGCTGAGAAGCTAGCAAAGCTGTTTAACAATGCAATTGCTAATAATTAGTGATTGTTACAGCATTTTCTAGCCTAGTTTGTATTTTGCACAATCGTGCTTGCTTGGGCATTATGATTAGTTGCAAGTGTGTTTATTGAAAGTTCTAATTAATCTAATGAGTACTTATGCTTAGTCATATTCCACCTCTCCCAATCTTTATTGCAGGTTATCCCGTTTGGGAAACTACGCAAGATGAATTGGCAACCCACATATATGAGCGTATCAACGCGTCACAAAAAACAATTTTATTGTTTGCAAATACTAACTTTACGGTTAAATGCAGGTTTTTATTAAGCCGACTGATGAGTAGTGACGTTGTGATTGTGAATGATGGCATAGGCATGGATATCGCATGCAGGATAATGCATGGGCATAAATTTAAGTCTAATTTGAATGGTACGGATTTTACGCCTTACTTCTTATCTCAGTCTAAACAACGGTTACGCGTCTTTTTAGTCGGCGGTAGTGAGGCTTCACTAAATGGTGCTGCTTACTATATCGTGCATACATTAGGCCATACCGTAGTAGGTAGCTGTGATGGTTTTGATGGTATGAAAAAAACGACTAATTTAGTCGATGTAATCAATGAATCTGCTGCGGATGTCGTGTTGGTGGCTTTGGGCAACCCTAGGCAAGAAGAGTGGATATTGATGAATTATGAAAAAATCAATGCGCAGTTTTTTTCTGGGGTTGGCGCACTATTCGATTTTTGGAGTGGCGATAAACCCCGTGCGCCACAATGGATACAAGATATCCATATGGAGTGGTTTTATAGGTTAAGTCTAGAGCCTAAACGACTTTTTAAACGCTATACGATAGACATACTAAAGTTTTTAATAGATTGCGTTAGATATAGAAAACTGGGTGCTAAGTAATTGGTTTTTTTAGAGCTTTACGAATGGTGAGGGTGTAAATGAGAATATTAGTAGTGGGCGGGGCGGGTTATATAGGCTCGCATATGGTTAAAATGTTGCTTGATGACGGACATCAGGTCGTGACGTTTGATAACTTGTCATCTGGGTTTCGAGATGCGGTATTAGGCGGTGAGTTTGTGGAGGGCGATTTAGCCAACACCACCTTGTTGAATGAGGTTTTTGAGCAATATCAGCCTGAAACGGTGATGCATTTTGCTTCTTACATTCAAGTGGGCGAGTCTGTACAACATCCTGCTAAGTATTATTTTAATAACTTTACCAATACACTTAATTTGCTAAATACTATGGTGAAATACAAAGTGAATAACTTTATATTTTCATCCACTGCCGCTGTATTTGGTGAACCTGAGTATGTGCCAATCGATGAAGCACACCCCAAAGCACCTTTGAACCCTTATGGGCGCTCTAAGTTAATGGTTGAGCAAATATTGGCTGATTATGAGCATGCTTATGGTTTGAAGTCAGTATGCTTACGCTACTTCAATGCCGCAGGAGCTGACCCAAGTGCATTATTGGGCGAGCGTCACGAGCCTGAAACACATCTGATTCCATTGGTATTGCAAGCTATTTCAGGAAAGCGTACTCACATTAGTGTTTTTGGCCGCGATTACGACACGCCTGATGGCACATGTATTCGCGACTACATTCACATTGTGGATTTATGCTCTGCACATTTATTGGCACTAACTAAGCTTGCTAAAGATGGCATAAGCCAACGCTTTAATCTTGGTAATGGTGCGGGATTTTCCGTCCAAGAAGTGATTTCAGTAGCCGAGCAAGTGACTGGCAAAAAAGTGAAAGTGGTCGATGCACCTAGACGCGATGGCGACCCTGCAAGATTGGTAGCAGATGCAACCTTAGCTAAAAACACGCTAGGCTGGTCGCCAATTTATACAGATTTAGCGACTATCATTGCACATGCGTGGGCATGGGAAACGAAGTAGATCACCAGTTGGAAAATTAGAAACGAGATAACAATGAAATCTAACGTAATGGTTTTTGGAGTGTTTGAGTAATATGTTGAATTTTGCTGCACTTATATTTAGCTTAATTGTTGTGATTATTTCGATTCCAGTGATCACTTTCTTTGTGCAGGTTCTTTTGTCTTTGTTGCCGGGTCACAAAAGCACTGCGGCTAAACGTACTCCAACGACAACCATTTTGATTCCTGCGCATAATGAGTCTACAGGGATAATCCAAACATTATTATCAATTAAAGGTCAGCTAACGCCGAATATTAATGTGCTAGTAGTGGCTGATAACTGTAATGATGATACAGCGGCTATTGCGAAAAGCTATGGTGTGGAAGTAATCGAGCGACACCATGACGCTGAGCGTGGCAAAGGCTATGCACTTGACTATGGTATACAGCATTTGGCTAAGCACCCACCAGAGGTTGTATTAATTCTTGATGCAGACTGTTTAGTTGGCGAGCATGCAATTGCAACCTTAGTAGATCAGGCGGTAGAGTATCAGCGCCCTATTCAAGGCTTATATTTAATGAATGCGAAGAAAGATTCTCCGCTAAAAATTAAAATTGCTGCATTTGCGTGGGCTGTTAAAAACTGGTCTAGACCACTTGGTTTTTCTCGAGTAGGCTTAGCCTGCCCGCTAATGGGTTCAGGCATGGCATTCTCCTGGCGTATTATTAGCCAAGTGAATTTTGCGAGTGGACATATAGTAGAAGATTTGAAATTAGGTATAGATTTTGCAAAGTTAAATATTCCGCCATTGTTTTGCCCAGCTGCTCTTATCACAAGTGAGTTTCCTAGCAGTGAGGAGGGGATAAACACTCAACGTACACGCTGGGAGCATGGTCATCTGAGTATGATTCTTAAAGAAGGTTTACCTTTAATTGTACGAGGTATTAAGCAAGCTAATTTGAATATGTTGGCTATGGCTATAGATATGTGTTTGCCTCCACTTGCATTATTAGTGTTGATTATTGCTATGCTTAGCATGGTTGGGTTGCTGATGTCAGCTGTTACGCATCAGCTGTTACCATGGTCTGGTATTCTGATTGATGCTTTGCTGGTGGCAGTTGCGGTAATATTAGCTTGGTTTAAATTTGGACGAAATATCGTCAAATTTTCAGAGTTACTAATGGTGCCTTTTTACATTGCAACCAAGATTCCTTTGTATGCTAAGTTTGTATTTAAGCGCCAATCTGAGTGGGTAAGATCGAAACGCGATAACTAGGCTATTGCATTTGCTAGCTACTATTTTTTGATTAGTAGCTAGTCAGGGTTGTTATTGGCTAAGACTTATCGCGAGGATGCATTTTGCTTTCTACTAAGCCACAAATAATATGGCCAAGTAGCAAATGCGCTTCTTGTACTTTCGGCGTTTCTGGCGAAGGGATTTCAATTGAGAAATCCACTAACTCCGGTCTAATCCAACCGTTTTTACCAGTAAAACCAATCACTTTTAAACCTATTTCTTTTGCGGCTTCCATAGCGGCTATGATGTTAGGTGATTTTCCCGATGTTGAGTATGCCCAAAAAATATCTCCAGCGGCGCCCACGGCTTGTATTTGGCGAGAGAAAAGTTTTTCGTAGCCATAGTCATTGCCAATTGCTGTTAACACGGAACTATCCACGGTCAGTGCAAAAGCAGCTAAACCGGGCCGGTCATAATTAAATCGACAAACGAGTTCGCCTGCAATATGTTGCGCATCTGCAGCACTGCCGCCATTGCCAGCAAGCAGAACTTTATTTTTATTACCTAAAGCCAAGCAAATATCATCTACACAAGCTTCAACTTGAGAGAGTAATTTCTCATTGCTTAAAATACTAGTAAAGGTATTGATTGATTTTTCAATCTCTTGATTGATGATAGTTCTCAAGCTTTTCTCCGTGATTGTGCATTTGTTACTTTGAAAGTATACGCTCTTCGCAATTTAAAATTGCAAAGATATATTGCTCTGTATAACTATACATTTATGCTGGTTAAATATCAGGTGTTTTAAACAAAAATGAGGTTTCAATGATTAACTTTGTACAATACAAATCAATTACAAATTTGGTGTAGTCAGTACTGTTTTATGTGAATATAATTAACCTCTTGTTAACTTCTTAGATGATTGGTCATAATGAAAAAAGTTACTAAAGCAGTTTTCCCAGTTGCCGGTTTAGGCACACGTTTTTTGCCAGCTACCAAAGCAAATCCAAAAGAAATGCTACCCATTGTAGATAAGCCATTGATTCAATATGCAGTTGAAGAGGCGGTTGCGGCGGGAATTACTGATTTAATTTTTATTACAGGTAGAAACAAGCGTTCTATATCAGACCATTTCGATATGGCGTACGAGTTAGAGAATGAGCTTGAGCGAAACGGAAAAACCGAGCTGCTCAAAATTGTACAAAATATTGTTCCTAAAAACGTTAACTGTATTTATATTCGCCAAACGCAAGCGTTGGGTTTAGGTCATGCGGTGCGCTTAGCTAAGCCTGTGGTGAATGATGATGCATTTGCCGTGATTTTAGCGGATGATTTACTTGATGGTAAGATGCCAATCATGAAGCAAATGGTTGAGGCTTATGATTACTATCGTTGCTCACTTCTAGGCGTTGAGAATGTGCCTGCAGATCAAACCAAGAGCTATGGTATTGTTGCAACTACCCCACTCAACAAAAATATTGAGCAAGTCTCAGCGATTGTAGAAAAACCAGATCCAAAAGATGCGCCATCTACATTGGCAGTGGTTGGGCGTTATATTCTGACTCCAAGAATTTTCCATCACTTAGATAATGTTAAAGCGGGTGCAGGTGGTGAGATACAACTAACGGATGGTATTTCAGCATTACTTACCGAAGAGCAAATCTTAGCGTATCGATTTGATGGCGTTCGTTATGATTGCGGTTCTAAATTTGGTTATTTAGAAGCAACGATACGCTTAGGGTTAAAACATCCTGAGGTTTCTAAAGACTTGCGCGCTTTGTTAGAGTCAATTGTGAATGATAAAAAGAAAGCTAGCTGAAGCCTGAATAGGTTTAAACTTTAAAAAATGCCCGCAGTGATGTGGGCATTTTTATTTGTTTAACGGAATTAGTGTTATTCGAAATTGCGTAAGCCTGCGACGTTGGTAATGACGATTTCCTTACCGTTAACTTCAATGAGTTTGGCGGTCTGTAATCTAAGCATTACACGTGAGAGTGTTTCAGGTGTGATGTTGAGCATGGATGCAATCGTCAGTTTATTCGCAGGTAGTTGCACCCGTTCTGGGTTAGGCGAGTCAGTACTAATCTGTAATAAATAGCCAATGAGCCGTTGTGTACTATTTTGCAATGAAATAGATTCAATATCGTTGACCAGTTGGCGGTTACGGGCAGAGATGCCAGCCAACATACGCCTCACCACGGTCACGTCGTTATCCAGAATATCAAAAATTGCATCTCTAGTAATTAATAATACTTTGGAGTCTAAGGTTGCCTGCGCATAAATAGGAAAAGTGCGCTCTAAAAACAAGACTGCCTCACCGAAGCTTTCGCCCGGCTGAATCAAACCAATGACTTTTTCATCACCTTGTGGGGAGATCACGCCAAGTTTAATCTGACCTTCTAGCAGTAAGTAAAAGCCATGTGCTCTATCTCCACGGTTAAACAAGATGCCTCCTCTTGGCGCATCTATCATTCTAGTGCCATTTGCCAGCGGCTCAATTTGAGCGGGCTGAAGCTCTGAGAACATATAAAACTGAGATAGTCTTTGAGCAATCTGTGCTTTATCCATCGTTCTTTTCCTTATATTTTTTATAGGGAGTATTGTGTACTAAATTACTCAAGCTTCAAAACTTGATTAGCATCAAGAACTAAAGTATGCCCACCTGTTATTGTTCGTCTTGCATTTTTATTAACTCTGTAATTAAAAGGAGCAATGTTATGAGCGCAACTTTCACTAAGTCCATGGCGCGAAATGTTTTTTACGGCGGGGGAGTGTTCTTCTTCCTTTTATTTCTCGCACTTACTTTCGACACCATGAAAGTCTTACCTAAACGAGATAATAGCCAAAACATTACGCCTGCCGTAGCACACGGCAAAAAACTGTGGGAGACCAACAACTGCATTGGTTGCCATACATTATTAGGCGAGGGTGCATATTTTGCCCCTGAACTGGGCAATGTTTACACCCGTCGCGGACCTGATTTTATTAAAGCGTGGATCAAAGGTCAGCCTACTGGCGTGCCAGGACGTCGTCAAATGCCACAATTTAATCTAAGTGATGCAGATATTGATGATGTTGTCGCGTTCCTCAAATACGCTTCAGAAATCAACACTAACAAATGGCCGCCAAACATTGAAGGCTAATTCGTCATTTTCTAAGGAGATAACAAAATGAAATATAAATCTCAGGCAGTGGCGAAGCTTTATTTTATCGCTGCTATAGGCCTTTTCCTAGGTCAGATTCTATTTGGTCTGATTATGGGACTACAGTATGTGGTTGGGGATTTTCTATTCCCGGCTATTCCTTTTAACGTGGCTCGGATGGTGCATACCAACCTGCTGATTGTTTGGTTGCTGTTTGGTTTTATGGGTGCATCGTATTATTTGATTCCCGAAGAATCAGAAACTGAGTTGTTTAGCCCTAAACTCGCCATTATTACCTTTTGGGTATTCCTAGCTGCTGGCGCTATTACAGTACTGGGATATTTGCTAGTACCTTACGCATCATTAGCTAAATGGACCGGGAACGATCTACTCAATACCATGGGGCGCGAGTTTCTAGAGCAGCCATTACCAACCAAAGTAGGTATCGTATTAGTCGCCTTATCTTGGTTATTTAATATCGTCATGACCGTACTCAAAGGCCGCAAAACTGCTATCAGTTTAGTGTTGTCATTAGGTATGCTGGGTTTAGCGGTATTTTTTCTGTTCTCGTTCTATAACCCGGTCAACCTTGTAAAAGATAAATTTTACTGGTGGTGGGTAGTGCATCTTTGGGTTGAAGGTGTATGGGAGTTGATTTTGGGTGCGATGTTAGCTTTCGTGTTAATCAAAGTCACAGGTGTAGACCGTGAAGTGGTTGAAAAATGGTTGTACGTGATCATCACCATGACTTTGGTGACGGGCATCATCGGTACAGGTCACCATTACTTCTGGATTGGCGCTCCTGCGTACTGGCAATGGTGGGGTTCAGTATTCTCAGCATTAGAACCTATACCATTTTTAATGATGACTATCTTTGCATTCAATATGGTGAATAAACGCCGTCGTGAGCACCCAAATAAAGCAGCAGTTTTATGGGCACTTGGTACGAGTGTAATGGCATTCCTGGGCGCCGGTTTATGGGGTTTCTTGCATACGCTAGCTCCAATTAACTATTACACACATGGTACACAATTGACTGCGGCACACGGGCATTTGGCATTCTTTGGCGCCTACGCATTAGTGGTGTTAACCATGATCTCTTATGCAATGCCAGTTTTACGTGGTCGTGCGGCTAATCCTGAAAGAGCGCAAATTATGGAAATGTGGTCATTTTGGTTAATGACAATCTCAATGTTCTTTATTGCTCTATTCCTTACAGGTGCTGGCGTTGTGCAAGTCTGGTTGCAACGCCTCTCACCAACGCCAATGAGCTTTATGGCGGTGCAAGATCAAATATCGATCTTTTACTGGGCGCGTGAAGCTGCTGGGGTGGTGTTCTTGATAGGACTGTTGCTCTACATTGGCAGTTTCTTTGTTAAAGGTGATAGTCACGCATTTGAGTAGTTAAGTAAGAATGGTGGTGAAGGTAAAAGAGGAGTTTTGGCTCCTCTTTTACTTTACTTTCAATTGGTTTTTGTAACTTGATTTACATCATGGAGTAATTTGATTTAGCAGTGCATCATGCACTCAAGACTAATCAATTCATATATTGGAATTTAGTGAACCCTAATTTAGTGAACATTCATCTAGTGAACAGCAGTAGCACTCATCATAAAGAAGACCTTCCAGGTGATTTTGCTATCTGGATTTTCATTTTTGCAGAAATGCTAGCCTTTGGTGTGTTATTTGTGGCTTATGCCTTTACCCGCGCTAACAATGTTGAGCTATTCAATGCTTCGCAGCTGACATTAAGTCGTACCTCTGGCGCAATCAATACGCTGGTGCTGATTACTAGCAGTTACTTTGTAGTTCAAGGCGTTGCTACCATTAAACATGGTTTAAATAGGCAATGTGCGCATTGGCTGACAGGCGCTTTTTTACTTGGCGGCGTATTTGTCGGCATCAAAATAGTGGAATTCCACGCTAAGTTCGCTGCTGATATCACCATGAGTACCAACAATTTTTATATGTTCTACCTATCACTTACGTTTTTTCACTTTATGCATGTGTTGATGGGCATGATTATTCTTGCATGCATTATCGTTAAAGCGCGTGGTGGTGGTTACAGTGCTCAAGACTATGTTGGTGTTGAAACTGGCGCCTCGTTTTGGCACATGGTGGATTTTCTATGGATTATTTTATTCCCACTGGTTTACATCATACGTTAGGAAAACTATGAGTAACGATAGAGCACAATCTAAGCTATTTCCCACAACCATTTGGCTAGTGCTGGTGGCGTTGACCATTGTGACCTTTAGCTTAGGTGAGGCGGGGTTGTCGGGCAAAGGCATCATGCTTACGCTCTTAGCCATCACTATGATTAAAAGTCAGTTGGTCGCCAATTATTTCATGGCTTTGCGCAAAACTAAGTTCTTGTGGCGCGCCATTATGTTTGGATATTTCATTATCGTTGGTGGCTTAATCGCCATGGCTTATTTAATGGGCCTTAAATAAAATTAAACGCATTTAAGCGACTAAATTTAAAAGTAATACAGGAAACATTATGGAAAACTTACCATTTTATCAATCGCAAGGCAGCGAAATTGAGCTTTTTGAGCGGGCATGGCGTAACAATCTGCCTTTGCTCATTAAGGGGCCAACTGGCTGTGGTAAAACACGCTTTGTTGCACACATGGCAGCAAAGCTTAATTTGCCGCTCTATACCGTAGCCTGTCACGATGATCTCACTGCAGCTGACTTGGTAGGTCGCCATCTGATTGTTGATGGTCAAACCGTATGGAGCGATGGTCCTTTAACGCGGGCAGTGCGTGAAGGTGGTATTTGCTATTTAGATGAAGTAGTAGAAGCGCGTAAGGACACAACGGTTGTCTTGCATCCGCTGGCTGATGATAGGCGTATATTGCCGATAGACCGTACTAGTGAAATATTGGCCGCGCCACCATCTTTCATGTTGGTGGTTTCTTATAACCCCGGCTATCAAAATTTTCTAAAAGGCATGAAGCCATCCACAAGGCAGCGTTTCATTTCACTTGCCTTTGATTTTCCCTCCGCCGCGCGAGAAGAAGCTATTCTGATTGGCGAAACAGGTATCGATGAAATGTTGGCAAAACGCCTAGTTTCTATCGCCAATGCATTCCGTGCATTGCGCGACCATGATTTGGAAGAGGTCGCCAGTACGCGCTTATTAGTGTATGCCGCCACTCTGATTAAAGATGGTTGTGAGCCAAAACTGGCTTGTCGTGCAGCCTTAGTTGAGACGTTGACGGATGACCCAGAAACAGCGGTGGCTCTGCGTGAAGTGATTGATGCGACTTTTGGACTTTAGCCTGAGCGCGATGAAGTCACCTTATCTAAATAGAAGCTAACATGGAAGAATACGTCGGTGAGTTATGGCATAAGCTGGTCACACGTGTTGCAGATAAGCAGCACGCAGAGGCTGCCGTCAGCTTAGATGAAATCAGCAAAACTGCTGCTATTTTCTTTCGCGCTTTGGGTGGTGATGCAGGCTTAAATCTCTCTGCAGCGCCTTCTACTCGACATGGCGCGCGCCGTGGCTGGCGAGATAGACTTGCCAGCAGTGGTGAGAGGATTGAGTTATCTTGGCGCGATGGCGAAACTTTACGTTTACCTGAAAAAATAGACCTATTCCCAGAGCGTAGCCTTAATCGCGATTTATACCTATGGCTAGTGGCGCTGTCAGCGGCTGATGTTAACGATAGCTTACCTTGGGTTGTTCGTAATCAAACGGCGACACTGGCAACACTTGCACGTTTTCCAGGTTTGGCTTCTCGATACCATCGTCTCGTGGACGCGCTTCTACCCTTGCGTACCTTGCCATCTAAACTGCCTACAGATGAAGCTGCGCAAGAGCTAGCCATTCGCCAGGCACTTCAACAACCAGGCAGCATTCATACTTTGCCGCCATCTAAGAAACCATTTCAACCAGTACCGCTGTGGACGCACCCAAGCCCGCCAGTCAGTGTGAGCAATAAAGTTAGCACCAGTGATGGTGCGCCTGAACGAGAGCAATCCGACGATAAAAATGCAGCGAAAAGTCGCCGTAAGCATGCCGCTGAGCGCACCGAGATGCCTGAAGGGAAAGATGGGTTCCTCATGATGTTTCGTGCTGAGAGCTTATTTTCATGGACTGAATATATCAATGTAAATCGCCCGCAGGATGAAGAGGATGATGTTGAAAGCGCCGCTCTTGCCGCAGAGGATATGGATAGTCTGACCGTGGCACGCGACGGTGAAACCACTGTGGCTAAACTGCGTTTCGACCTAGACCTACCAGCCGCAGGTGAGGATGATGCGCCGCTGGGAGAAGGTATTGCATTACCTGAATGGGATTATAAAAAGCTAGTGATGCAGCCAGATTATTGCCGTCTGCAAGAATACATATCCCCGCAAGCTCAGCCATGCGAATTGCCAGCACAGTTACGCCGCACCGCGAGGCGTTTGCGTAGTCAATTTCAGGCACTGGCACCGACTAGAACTTGGCTTAAAGGCCAGCAGGATGGCGAAGAGATAGATCTTGATGCGTGGGTGCGACAGGAAGCTGATTTGCTTAGCGGCGCGCATGCAGATAGCCGTGGCATGTATCGAGCACAAGTGAATCAGCAACGTGATTTGGCATGTTTACTATTGGCGGACTTATCGCTATCTACCGATGCTTATGCTTCTGACCATGCACGCGTGATAGATGTGATACGTGATAGTTTATTTTTATTTTCTGAAGCGCTTTCCGCAACGGGTGATCGGTTTGCTATGTACGGCTTTTCATCGCTCAAGCGCGGCAATGTGCGCTTTAATCGCTTAAAAAGTTTTGATGATCGTTATGATGGCCTTGCACGAGGTCGTATTCAAGCCATTAAGCCCGGCTATTACACACGCATGGGGGCAGCTATCCGCCAAGCCAGCGCTTTACTGGCTGTGCAACCACAACGTCAGCGCCTGCTACTGTTGCTAACTGATGGTAAGCCTAATGACTTAGATCGCTATGAAGGGCGCTATGGTATTGAAGATACGCGCATGGCGCTACACCAAGCACGCCAACTTGGTTTGCGGCCATTCTGCGTGACGATTGATAATGAAGCTAACGAGTATCTACCACATTTGTTTGGCGTTGGCGGGTTTGCCGTGATACGGAAACCAGAAGATTTGCCTAAAGAACTACCGTTGTTGTATGCGCAAATGACGCGCTAGAAGAACCTTTAATAATTAATTACGTGGTTCTTGATACTGGTCAAGTTAATCTAAATAGTTAGCCGCTATTCTGTCTTCAAGGTGCGGCACATGGTCGCAGACATTTAAGAAAAATGTCATACCTATCGTCAAAGGGAGGTAATCATGTTCAGTTTCAAGAGCCAGTTTAATATCAAGACCTTTAATTCCAAGACCTTAAATTTCAAGACTAAAGTACTCGTGACTATGGTGAGTGCGGCATTAGCACTGGTTTCATGTGCGCAAGTTGCAGAGCAATCGGCATCGCAGTCAACGTCAAGCAGTGCAAAAAAAGATACTAGTGCTATTGGACAACTGCCTGTGATACAAGCAGTTTTAACGCATGCCCCTAATGTGCCGCCACCAATTACCCGTAATTACGCTGCAAAAGTAGTCATCAATGTAGAAACGCAAGAAAAAGTGATGCGCATGGCTGATGGCGTGGACTATATGTTCTGGACGTTTGGCGGACAAGTGCCTGGGCAGTTTATGCGCGTTCGTGAGGGTGATGAGGTTGAGTTTAACTTATCCAATAGCCCAGACTCCAAAATGCCACACAACATTGATTTACATGCAGTGACTGGCGCAGGCGGCGGCGCTGCATCATCTTTCACAGCCCCTGGTCATACCTCTACATTCAGCTTTAAAACACTCAATCCTGGTTTATACGTCTATCACTGCGCCACAGCGCCAGTGGGTATGCACATTGGTAACGGTATGTATGGCTTGATTTTGGTAGAACCTAAAGCTGGCTTATCTAAAGTTGACCGTGAATATTACGTGATGCAAGGTGATTTCTACACCAAAGGTAAATATGGCGAAGCTGGTTTACAACCGTTTGATATGGAAAAAGCCATCAAAGAGCAACCAGATTACGTGGTATTTAACGGCTCAGTAGGCGCACTCAATGGTGAGAAAGCGATTACTGCTAAGGTAGGTGAAACAGTGCGTTTGTTTGTGGGTAATGGTGGCCCGAATATGGTGTCTTCGTTCCACGTCATTGGTGAGATTTTTGACAAAGTTTACGTAGAGGGCGGTAAGTTAGAAAATCATAATGTCCAAACAACTCTAGTACCAGCTGGTGGTGCCGCCATCACTGAATTTAAGGTAGATGTTCCGGGCACGTTTATTATGGTTGACCATTCCATTTTCCGCGCCTTTAACAAGGGCGCTCTTGGTATGTTGAAAGTCACCGGTCCAGAAGACAAAATCATTTACTCTGGTAAACAGGCAGATAAAGTTTACCTGCCGGAAGGTTCAGCCACACAATCAATCGCTAACCCAACCGCTGCAGTGGTTAAAACCTTAACTAAAGACGAGCAAATCGCCCAAGGTAAAAACGTATTCGAGAATAACTGCTTAGCATGTCACCAATCTAATGGCGAAGGCATTCCGAACGCATTCCCACCGTTGGCTAAATCTGATTTCTTAAATGCAGACCATGACAGAGCCATTGGCATCTTGCTACACGGTCGCTCAGGTCCGATTACGGTGAATGGCAAAAACTTTGACAGTGTAATGCCTGCCATTGCCCTTAATAATGAGCAAATTGCGAATGTCTTAACTTATGTGTTGAACAGTTTTGGCAATAATGGTGGTCAGGTCACACCCGCCCAAGTTGATAAACAGCGTAAGGTTGCTCCTGCAAATTCTGACAACCATGGCTAGTCGCTAAGGCTAGCAGCTAAGGTTGTATATGTTGCGATACTGTCTTGCCCTTATGATGTTCATTCCCCCTAGCACTTGGGGGCAAGATAGTATGGCAAACCATGGCATGGCTAATATTACGGCTGGAGAGTATCGCCCGCTGTATCTTAGTTTTGACAGCCCGTTAGTGAGTGTGGCGCCATTTAAGTTGGATAAGCAGCCTATCACCAATCGCGAGTTTCAACAGTTCGTGGTGAAAAATCCAAAGTGGCAGCGTGATGCTGTACCCAGTTTGTTTGCTGAAAATGCATATTTAAATCATTGGGAAAAATCAGCTAATCAATACCAGCCCAGCGCTACTGATTTAGAAAAACCGGTGATTTATGTCTCTTGGTATGCGGCACAAGCTTATTGTCAGGCACAGCAGAAGCGTTTGCCAACCGTTGCTGAATGGGAATATGTGGCGCAGGCCTCATTTACTCAGAAAGATGGAAGTCAGGAAAAGGACTATAACCAAAATATATTGGATTGGTACGCGAAGGCTGCTAAACAGCAACCTGCAGAAGTCGGTAAAGATGAGGCTAACTATTGGGGCGTACACAATATGCACGGCCTGATTTGGGAATGGACTGAAGACTTTAATTCAAATCTTATTAGTGGTGAATCCCGCGATGACAGCAGCGTGAATAAAGACCTTTACTGTGCGTCAGGTAGCGCTGGAGCAGTGAATCCCAGCGATTACGCAGCGTTTATGCGCTATGGATTTCGTTCTAGTCTTAATGCCAAGTTTACACTGAGTAGCTTGGGTTTCAGGTGCGCAGCAGATGGCAATGATTAAGGATTACACCAAATGATTCACACCATGAGAATGTTAATAATAGCTTTGTTATTTAGTTTCAGTAGTTCAGTCTTTGCTGCATCTGATTTGCCGAGCGACTCTGTTTATCAAGTCGGCGGTACATGGCTAACAGAAAACAACGAGTCTATTCAACTAGAGTCTTTAGCAGGTAAGTCGCAGCTTATTGCATTGATTTACACGGGCTGTTCTAACGCTTGTCCGATTATTGTGGAAAGTATGAAACGTGTTGAAAAGCAAGTTCCAGCAAATATGCGCAGCAAGATGGGCTTCGTACTGGTTTCACTTACGCCAGATACCGAATACCCAAAAACGCTTAAAGCTTTTGCCGAAAAAAAGGGGTTGAATTCAAACTGGAAGCTACTTCGCGGCAATAACGAATTAGTCCGCACACTTTCTAATGCGCTTAATGGAAGGTACAAAGTCATTAAAGAGGGTGATGTTGCCCACTCCAACACAGTCACGCTACTAAATAAGCAAGGTCAAATTCAAATGCAGGCCAGCGGAACGCTAACAGGAATTAAACCGATTCTGGATTTAGTTGCAAAGGAATACTCAGCTAGTCCGACTGATGCAACACGCTGATTAATTGAAAATTATTTTAAACGCGATAGGGTATTGATATGAAACGTACATCAAGCATTTTACTGGCAGTTATTGCGGCATTTTACGCCTTGCCAACCTTGGCTGAAGATGTCGCCAAAGCAGAAACGCCAACAACGCTGATGGAAGCAATCACTATGGGTAAACCTATGACTAGCTTTCGTCTACGGTATGAGAGTGTCGATCAAGATGGTAAGGCTGAGCAGGCTAATGCTTGGACTATGCGTAGTCTAATTGGCTGGCAAACCAAACCACTTAATAATTTTAGTATTGCCGCACAACTAATAAACGTAGCACAGTTCAATCATGATTTTTATGATGGCACCAATACAACTTTTGGCGGCACAACTCCAACCGATAAAAGGAATTTTCCATTAGTTGTTGATCCCGATTACACAGGTGTGAACCAATTTTTTATTGAATGGGCAGGAATACCAGAGACCAAAGTACGTGTAGGGCGGCAATCAGTCAAGCTTGATAATGTGCGCTTTGTGGGCAATGTTGAATTCCGCCAAATCATGCAGGTATTTGATGGTATTGCCATTGAGAACAAAAGCATTCCAAACATAGAAATCTATGCCGCTCACTTTGAAGGACTTCGACGCATCACTAGCGAATACTTAAGCGATGGCAACGTCGATATTGCGCATGCCAGTTGGAAGTATTCTCCCACTGAAAGTTTGACAGGCTATGGCTACTTCCAAGCCATGCCGCTTAATGGCTTTACTTACCCAACAACAGGCGCAGCTTTCATCAACAACTCAAGTCGTACCCTTGGATTACGTGCAGATGGCAGTCACAAGGTAGATGCCGACTGGAAAGTGCTTTATACCGCTGAATACGCAAAGCAGGATGATTACCGTGGTGGTGACAGTCGCATTGATGCGCACTACTGGCGACTTGGCGCTGGTGCAGGGTTTGGCAATTGGTCAGCCCGATTAGATCGCGAAGTGCTTTCTAGTAACAATAACTTATATGGATTTCAAACGCCATTAGCGACAGGGCATTTATTCCAAGGTTTAGGTGACTCATTCTTAACTACGCCAAAAGATGGCATAGAGGATACGTTCATCACACTCAATGGCAAGGTTTATGATGTGCAATTATCTGCTGAGTACCATTGGCTTAACTCTGATAAAGATTTTACTGCAGCTGGCAGCGCGCCAAATCGTAGTCAATACGGTAAAGAATTAGATTTAGTGGCTGGCTATAACTACAATAAAAACTGGAGCGGAAAATTAGAGTACTTTAGCTTCAAAGAAGATGAATTGTATGGCTCGGTTGGCGCTGCAAGTCGTAAACGCGACACCGATAAATTGTTAGCATCGGTGATGTATATGTTTTAATGGTCAGCATGAGAAACTACAAAATATTATGGTGTGTGATTGCATTACTATTGTTAGCACTCACTACCATTGCTTATAAGCTCGTACAAGGGAATGTCACCCCATCCGACGACAATCGTATAGCGGTGAATCTAAGTAAAAATGAGCGCAATTTTGTGTTAACTGAGATGCGCAATTTCCTTATTACGACTCAAGGTGTAAGTGAAGCCATTACTAACAACGATTTGGAACTTGCTGCGAAGCTCGCCACGCAGGCGGGAATGCAAACTGAAAAGGATGCTCCAAGCTCGCTACTGCCAAAAATACCGCTCGCAATGAAAACGCTAGGCTATGACACGCACCAAAAGTTCGACCAAATCGCCTCAGATGCTCTACAACTAAAAGATCCAATGCATAGCCGCCAACAGCTAGACGCACTCATGAAAAACTGTATTGCCTGCCATGCCAGCTTTAAAATTCTAGAGCGTTAAAATCGCTGAGCCGTTGTATGATGGGTATCACTTTCTACGCAATTAAAACTTAGGGTTGTATCAATGATAGGTATTTTATTGGCGGCGGGCTTCTCTAGACGATTTGGCGCCTCCAACAAATTATTACAAGTTTTGCCAGATGGTAGCCCCATAGCGCTGGCGTCAGCTGAAAGACTAATTAAGGCCATTCCACTCTCTATTGCAATTGTTCGACCTGAGAATAAGGTGCTAGCGCAGTTGTTGCAAGATGCAGGACTTAAGGTATTTTTTTGCACCGAGCAAGAGACAGAGATGGCAGACAGCTTATCTGCAGCAATTAAATTTTCTGCTGCCTTCAGTGAATCGAGTGATGGTTTTGTGATTGCGTTGGCGGATATGCCGTATATTGACTCAAAGACTGCAGCTGCTATCGCGTCTAAACTGAGTGAGGGTGCATCTATCGTTGTGCCTACTTATCAAGGCAAACGAGGTCATCCTGTTGGATTTTCTGCCAAATTTCGCGCTGAGCTTGAAAACTTGCATGGCGATGAGGGCGCGCGATCTATACTTAAACGCTACCAAGAAGAGATTACCTTTTTAGAATGTGATGACTCAGGAATTCTGGCCGATATTGATACCCCAGCAGACCTGATACTATAAGTGCTAGGCGGCGCAATATTCATAGATTGGGTTCGCAGCATTAGCCTTTAATTGTTGCGCTCGCACTTGAATAAGTTCGGCTAATATTGCAATCGCGATTTCAGCTGGCGTGCGACTGCCGATAGATAGGCCAACAGGGCCATGCAATGTAGCAATCTCTGATTCAGTCAGGTCGAACATACGCATGCGCTCACGACGCTTTACTTGATTTTTGATTGAGCCCAGCGCCCCAACGTAGAATGCATTGGATTTGAGTGCTTCAAGTAATGCCATATCATCTAGTTTAGGGTCATGTGTGACGGCTACAATGGCGGTGTAGGCATCGGGGTTTATTTCTAGCACTGCATCGTCTGGCATTTCATAAATCCAATCCACGCCTTCCACATGCCACTCTGCACGAATATCTGCACGTGGGTCGCAAATAAGTACGTCAAAATCCAGCACCTGCGCCATGCTTGCTAAAACAGAGCCAAGTTGATTGGCACCAATAATCAGTAAACGCCATTGTGGGCCAAAGTAGCTATGAAACCAATCGCCGTCGATTCTTGGCGGCCCTTCAGGTAGCACCTGATTAATCTTTACTTGTCCGGTACTCAGGCTGACGGAGCGTTTGATTAACTTGCGTTGTTCAATACTCTGCAGTAGCAATGATAAGTGTGCAGTGTCATTTAAAGGCTCTACAAATATCTGTAGACGACCGCCACATGGAATGCCAAATCGATGTGCATCATCATTGCTGACGCCGTATTCTAGTACCGTTGCTGTCTCTGGTAACTCGTGATTGCGCGCCTTGTCTGCGAGGTCGTCTTCAATACAGCCGCCAGAGACTGAGCCAATAAGATGCCCATCCTCGCGCACAACCAGTAATGCACCTGGTAGACGTGGTGCCGACCCCCAAGTATGCATCACGGTAAATAAATGCGCTTTATAGCCACTGTCTAGCCATTCAACAGCTCGGCTTAGCACTTCCCAATCGAGCGATTTCATTTTCTAAGCCAGTTGATTGCCAATTGGAAGGCTGCGTATACGCTTACCTGTCGCCGCAAAAATTGCGTTGGTGACTGCAGGGGCTACTGGTGGTAAACCTGGTTCGCCAACACCACCCATTTTCTCAGTACTTTGAACTATGTAAACTTCTACTTTAGGCATGTCTGCCATGCGCATCACCTTGTAGTCATGGAAGTTTGATTGTTCTACCATGCCATCTTTGAATGTGATTTCACTTTGCATTGCAGCACCAAGACCGAAAGAAATAGACGACTCCATTTGCGCTTTCAGGGAGTCTGGATTGACCGATAAGCCGCAATCAATCGCGCACACCATGCGGTGTACTTTAACTTCACCCTTATTCACTGAAACTTCTGCAATTTGCGTCACAAAGCTGCCGAAAGACTCATGCACCGCAATCCCACGGAATACGCCTTTAGGCAAAGGCTTGTCCCAGCTTGCTTTCTCTGCGGCTAAGTTCAACGTAGCCAAATGACGTGGGTGATCTTTCAACAATGCACGACGATATTCCAGTGGGTCTTTTTTCGCAGTATGTGCAAGCTCATCAATCAAACTTTCCATCACTAGCGCAGTATGGCTGTGGCCAACTGAGCGCCACCACAGTACAGGAACGCCAGTTTTGGCGGTGTGCAAGTTGATTTGATAATTAGGGATGCTCTTCAAGTAGGGAGAATCCGCAACGCCTTCCACAGAGGTTGAATCTATACCCTCTTTAATCATAAATGCTTCAAATGGAGTTCCGAGTATGATTGATTGACCGACGATCGTATGTTCCCAAGTCGCTGGCATGCCATTGGCATCTAAGCCAATTTTGGCTTTATGTAGATACATAGGGCGATAGTAGCCGCCTTTAACATCATCCTCACGGCTCCACACTGTTTTGACTGGAACGCCCGCCGCCTTAGCTACTTGAACGGCTTCTGAAACAAAATCTGCCGCAGGATTGGCGCGTCTGCCAAAACCGCCGCCTAAGAATAATGTATGTATCGTTACCTGTTCTGGTTTTAATCCAAGTATTTTTGCAGCAGCTTGTTGGTCGGTGCCCTGCATTTGCGTTCCAGTCCAAATTTCACAGGCGTCCTTACTGATTTTCACCGAGCAATTAAGCGGCTCCATCGGCGAGTGTGCTAAATATGGTAAAACATATTCCACTTCAATCGTTTTTTTAGCTTTAGCTGCTGCAGTTTTAATGTCACCAGCTTTAGCGGCTGTTAATCCTTGGGTAGTAGCCAATTTACGGTACTCACTGACTAAGGCTTTTGAATCAAGACTAGCGTTTGGACCTAGATTCCACTCGACTTTAAGCGCTTCACGACCTTGCTTTGCCGCCCAGTAGTTATCGGCAATCACCGCCACACCAGACGGCACTTGCACTACTTGTTGTACACCTTTAATTTTCTTTGACGCAGTAGCATCAAAAGACTTCACTGATCCGCCAAATACTGGGGAGCGTGCGACCATTGCAGTCATTAAACCATCAAAGTGAATATCCTGACCGAAAATGGCAGTGCCGTTAATTTTTTCAGGGCCATCAAGACGCTTAGTGGCTTTACCGATGATTTTCCAGTCTTTTGGTTCTTTAAGCGTGACCGCTTTTGGTGTTTCTAGCTTAGCCGCTGCTTCAGCTAAATCACCATAGCTGATTTTTTTATCGCCACTAATGGCAAAACCATTTTCTGTTTTAATGCTTTCCGCCGGAACACCTAATTTTTTCGCTGCTGCATTGACTAACAGTGCTCGTGTCAATGCGCCGGCCTGACGATAGCGATCAAACTCAGACCACGTCGTTGAAGAGCCACCAGTGATTTGAATGCCGTAAGCAGTATGGATATATTCTGGCGCAGCAGGCGCATGCATGACTTTAATTTTGCTCC
>Ga0208124_100235_pt1 | contig 24312 bp, 17 predicted proteins | sample LakWasM104_HOW12_2_FD_183922 | JGI IMG/M metagenome (GOLD analysis project Ga0208124, IMG submission 183922) | Freshwater sediment methanotrophic microbial communities from Lake Washington under simulated oxygen tension - Sediment Metagenome... | ecosystem: Environmental > Aquatic > Freshwater >...
GCCCAGCGCGCGGAGCTGGTCGCTCATGGGTGGGTAGACCCCGGCGTCGCAGCCCGTCACCTTGTGCCCTGCCTCGCGCGCCAAGGCCGCGAGGCCTCCCATGAACGTGCCGCAGATGCCCAGTATGTGTATATGCATGGGCGCTGATTCTAAAGCCGGGGTTCCGCGCACTGTTCAGAGCAAAAGTGGCAGCTGGCGCCTGTTCCATCTGCCTGAGTTGCTCTCAAAACAGTAGTCTTTCGGGGCAGCAGTTGTTGGGGTTGCCAGGGGTGCCTGAGGGGCATCGCCCGTGCTGTCATCGCTTCGCGCCACAATGCAGGGTCCTTAGTTGCCTCTGTCTGCCATGCACACACCTTTGAGCGAAGAAATCGCCCACACCACGGCCCGCCTGGTGGTGGAAGAAGGGCTGGAATGGGGCCCCGCCAAGCGCCGTGCGCTGCGGCAGATGGGTTTGCCGGCCCGTACCCCGCTGCCGGACAACGACTTGGTGGAAGAGGCTGTGCGCGAGTACATCCAGCTCTTCTGTGCTGACACCCAGCCGCGCGAGCTGCGGGCACTGCGCCAGCTGGCCCTGGTGTGGATGGAGCGCATGGCGGCTTTCCGGCCGCATCTGGCGGGTGCGGTGTGGCACGGAACGGCCACACGCCTGTCGGATATTTACTTGCAGTTGTTCTGCGATGACCCCAAATCGGCAGAGATCGCTCTGATCGATCATCATGTGGACTACGAACCCCGCACGGTCACTGGCTTCCACGGTGAATCGGTGGAGGCATTGAGTCTTGGCAGCAAATCGCCCGAACTCAACGAAATGATCGGCGTGCACCTGCTGATTTACGACCTTGACGACCTGCGGGGTGCGCTCCGGCCCGACACCAAGGGTCGAACCCCGCGTGGCGACATCACGGCAGTGCGCCGCTTGCTTCAAGAAAACACGACCCCATGACCCAGCCTGCTGAATCCCCCGAACCTGTGACTCCTGGCAACGTCGCGCCCAACGCCGCTCGCAGACGCTTTTTGTATGCCGGGGTGGCAGGTGCCGCCGCTTTGGGGGGCGCAGGCCTGGCATGGTGGAAGTTTCAGCCCCACGCCGTGGAGCAAGGGGCCGAGCAGGCGCTGTGGGATCTGGAGTTTGAAACACCTGCCGGGAGTACCTTGGCCATGAAGTCATTGGCAGGCAAGCCGTTGCTGCTCAATTTCTGGGCCACTTGGTGCCCGCCATGCGTGGAAGAGCTGCCCATGCTCAACGCCTTCTATCGCGAACAATCTGCCAAAGGCTGGCAAGTGCTGGGTTTGGCCATTGACCAGCCTTCAGCGGTTCGCAAATTTCTGACGCGTATCCCGCTGGATTTCCCTGTGGGACTGGCGGGACTGGGTGGCACGGATCTGGGCCGGTCGCTGGGCAACCTGACGGGAGGCCTGCCTTTCACCGTGGTCCTTGGTGGGGAGGGAAAGGTGCTGCATCGTAAAATGGGACAAGTGACCACCCAGGACTTGAAGCTTTGGGCAGGCATGGGCTGAGGGTTCGCGTCGAAAAGCAGCCCCCTTTCAGGCCTTCTGGGTGCGTCTTTCTCTCTGAGAGATGGCAATTCCCATGCCGAAGTTCATGAAAAATGGGTGTGGAAGACTGCGATAGGGTGAAATTGGAGTAAATTCGCGCCCTATTCAGTTTTATAGCCGTTGGAGCTTCCATGGATCTGCGAAAACTCAAAACCCTCATCGATCTCGTGTCCGAGTCGAACGTGTCCGAACTCGAAATTACCGAGGCCGAGGGCAAAGTCCGCATCGTCAAGAGCGGTGGTGCCGTGGTTCAGCAGTATGTGCCCGCCCCGGTTGCAGCTCCTGCCGCTGCGCCTGCTGCCGCGCCTGTGGCGGAATTGCCCGCGCCCCCTGCGGCCGCCGCACCCACCGGCCACATCGTCAAGTCGCCCATGGTGGGCACCTTCTACCGCTCGTCCAGCCCTGGCGCCAAGGCTTTTGTCGAGGTGGGCAGCCAGGTCAAGGAAGGCGAGACCATCTGCATCATCGAGGCCATGAAGATCCTCAACGAGATCGAGGCCGACAAGTCGGGCACCGTCACCCGCATCCTGGGCGAGAACGGCCAAGCCGTGGAATACGGACAGCCGCTGTTCGTCATCGAATAAGGCGCTCATGTTCAAGAAGATTCTTGTTGCGAATCGCGGAGAGATTGCTCTCCGTATCCAGCGCGCTTGCCATGAGCTGGGCGTGAAGGCCGTCATGGTCTATTCCGAGGCCGACCGCGACGCCAAGTATGTCAAGCTGGCCGAAGAGGCCGTTTGCATCGGCCCAGCGCCTTCGCCGCTGTCCTACCTCAACATGCCCGCCATCATCTCGGCGGCCGAAGTGACCGACGCCGAGGCCATTCACCCCGGCTATGGCTTCCTGTCCGAGAACGCCGACTTTGCCGAGCGCGTGGAAAAGAGTGGCTTTCAATTCATCGGCCCCACGCCAGAGTCGATCCGCATCATGGGCGACAAGGTGTCCGCCAAGCAGGCCATGATCCGCGCAGGCGTGCCCTGCGTGCCGGGTTCCGAGGGCGAGTTGCCCGACGATCCGGTGCAGATCCGCCGCATCGCCAAGGCAGTGGGCTACCCGGTGATCATCAAGGCCGCAGGCGGCGGCGGTGGCCGTGGCATGCGCGTGGTCCACACCGAGGCCGCACTGGTCAATGCCGTGCAGATGACCAAGGCCGAGGCGGGTGCCGCGTTTGGCAATCCTGCGGTGTACATGGAGAAGTTCCTCCAGAACCCACGCCACATCGAAATCCAGATCCTGGCCGACAAGCACCGCAACGCGGTGTACCTGGGCGAGCGCGACTGCTCCATGCAGCGCCGCCACCAGAAGGTGATCGAAGAGGCGCCGGCCCCTGGCATCCCCCGCAAGCTGATCGAAAAAATCGGCGAGCGCTGCGTGGCTGCCTGCAAGAAGATCGGCTACCGTGGTGCGGGCACGTTTGAGTTCCTGTATGAGAACGGCGAGTTCTACTTCATCGAGATGAACACCCGCGTGCAGGTGGAGCACCCTGTGACCGAATGGATCACGGGCGTGGACATCGTGAAGACGCAGATCATGGTGGCGGCCGGCGAGAAGCTGCCCTTCACCCAGCGCCAGATCGAGATCCGCGGCCACGCCATCGAGTGCCGGGTGAACGCGGAAGATCCGTACAAGTTCATCCCGTCGCCAGGGCGCATCACCACCTGGCATCCGCCAGGCGGCCCGGGCGTGCGCGTCGATTCGCACGCCTACACCAACTACTTCGTGCCGCCCAACTACGACTCGATGATCGGCAAGATCATCGTGCACGGCGACACGCGCGAGCAGGCGCTGGCCCGCATGCGCACTGCCCTGTCCGAGACGGTGATCGAAGGCATCAACACCAATGTGCCGCTGCACCGCGAGCTGATGGTGGACGCCAAGTTCATGGCGGGCGGCACCAACATCCACTACCTGGAAGAGTGGCTGTCGCAGCACAAACGCTGAGCTGGCACGCAGCAGGTCATTCACATGCTGGCTCCTGGCAACGGGTGCCAGCATTTCACTTTTTCTGAGAGATGCCTATGTTTGAGCTGAGTCTGATGTGCCCCGAGGACCGGATTGAAGCGGTCAGCGATGCGCTGGACGCGCTGGACGCGCTGTCCGTGTCGGTAGAAGACGCCGATGCCCAGACCGACGCTGAACAGGCGCTGTTTGGCGAGCCTGGCATGCCTCCGCCCAAGGATGGCTGGCAACGCAGCCGCGTGGTGGCCTTGTTCCCCTCCGAGGTGGCGGCCCGTGAAGCGCAGCAATTGCTAGTGGTGCAGGATTTTTTTGTGGGCTGCCAGGTGCTGGGTGTCACCCAGGTGCCCGAGCAGGACTGGGTGCGGCTGACGCAGTCGCAATTTGCGCCGGTGGACATCACCCCGGATTTCTGGATCGTGCCTACCTGGCATGAGTTGCCCGCCCAGGCAGTGCGGAGCATCCGGCTGGACCCCGGCTTGGCGTTTGGCACGGGCACCCACCCCACCACGCGCATGTGCCTGCGCTGGATTGCGCGCCATGGCGCAACGCAACCTGAGCAGGGCAACCTGCTGGGGCGGGTGCTGGACTACGGATGTGGCTCCGGCATCCTCGCCATCGGTGCCGCCAAGTTCGGTGCCACGGACATTGATGCGGTGGATATCGACCCGGCTGCCGTGGAGTCCACGGTGCAAAACGCCCAGGCCAATCAGGTCACGCTGAAAGCGGGCCTGCCCGACAAGGCGCAAGGCGAATACCAGACCGTGCTGGCCAATATCCTGGCCACTCCGTTGCGTGTATTGGCCCCACTGCTGTGCAGCTATGTGGCTGTGGGTGGGAATCTGGTTTTGGCAGGCATTCTGGAGCGCCAGGCGGATGAGCTCAAGGAGGCCTACGCGCCCTGGCTGCCGCTGGAAGTGGCGGATGCCGAAGACGGCTGGATCTTGATGACTGCGCGCCGCTGAAGGTGCGCGAGCGCTGTTCTGGCAGCCGTGGCATGGCCTCTACAATCGCTCGCTGATGAGCCAGATCACCCGCTGCCCGTCCTGCGCCACCACCTTCAAGGTTGTGGCGGACCAATTGCGCATCTCTGAAGGATGGGTGCGCTGCGGCCAATGCAAGGAGGTATTCGATGCCTCGGCCCATTTGCTGCCTGTGGCACCGGCTCCGCTGCTGCCCGATGTATCGCTCACGGACCTGCGCGCGCCCACTGCGCCCATAGCGCGCAAGCCGGATGCACTGGGAGCCTGGGGTGGAGGCAAGTCGCCCACCGGTACCCCGCCTGCCCCGCAGGATGTGGACAAGGCAGGCACTCCCGTCATCCGCAGTGCTTCAACCTCCGCCACCGAGGCTGCCGCAACCGCCGCCATCGACGCATTTCCCTATGGCATGGACAGTGATTTACCTGCTGCTCCGGTGCTCGATATTCCCAGTCCTGCGGTACCTGCTTTTCTTACTGCCGCGGCTCGCACGGAAGTCTCGTCGGATGTCTTTGGCAAGGAGGTCGCCGCGCCGTTTGCATGGAGAGCCCACAGTGCATCGCGGACTGCGACAGCGGTGGAGGCTGAGGCATCGCCATCCGTCACAGCGCCTGCTGATGCTCCAGAGCCGGTGGTGATACCGGACACGGCGCTCCGCTTGGATGATCACTCCCCTGCCGTTCATGTGGCCAGGCAAGAGCAGTCCGCCGTCACGATGCCATCCGACGCGGCGCAGGACGTCGCTGATGGACGTGGCAGTTTGTTTGGTGGAGCTGTGCCACCGGTTCCTGCGCCCCCCAGCCTGGCAGGCTATGAACTGCCGTTTGCCGAACTTCGCGATTCCGAGGTAGCGCTGAACGCAACCAGGGATGTGGATGCCACAGAGCAGCGCGCGAGTCACTCAGCAGAGCTTGCACAGTCTCCGGTAGCGCCTATTGCTCTCGCTCCGTCGTCCGATACCGGTGCTGGACTTTCAGGCGATGCTCAGAAATCTGAGCCTGCGTCGCCCGTTGCTGTGCCCACCCCGCCTGCGCCCGCGTTGCCTTCTGTGGACTTTGTGTCGAAGGAGGTTGCGCCAGAGGCTCCGGCGATGGAGTTGGTGAAGGACGATTCGCATGCCGCCATCCTGCAGGCGCGCCCCAGACCCGCTGTTGACGACGACGACGATGAGGCCGACAACCAGGCGTCAGACCCCGAGGTCAGCTTTGTGGTGGCTGCGCGCCGCAAGGCGTTTTGGCGCAAGCCGGTCGTGCGGATGGTTTTGTGGCTGGGGTTCATCGTCTCCTTGCTGGGGCTGGCTTTGCAGATTGCGGTGCAGGAGCGTGACCGCATTGCAGCCCTGGATGTGCGTACCCGGCCCTGGTTGGTGAAACTGTGCGAGCCCTTGCGCTGCGAACTTGCCCCTGTGCGCCAGATTGCCGATGTGGTCATCGACAGTTCTTCTTTCAACAAAGCCCGGGGTGACAGTTACCAGTTAGCGCTGACGATGAAGAGCACCGCCACCATTCCACTGGCCATGCCTGCGGTGGAGCTGACCCTTACCGATGCGCAGGATCAGGCCGTATTGCGGCGGGTTCTGCTGCCTACCGACATGGCGGCTCCAGCGGAGCTGCCCGCGAAAGGTGAGTGGGGCACCTCGGTGTCTGTGCTCGTGACCACAGGCGGTGCGCGCGTGGCGGGCTACCGGCTGCTTGCGTTCTATCCCTGATTTTTCTCCCAACAACTTACCGAGTTTCACTATCTATGGCTGCCCTCATTTGTGGTTCCCTGGCGTTCGACACCATCATGACTTTCGAGGGGCGTTTTGCGGAGCAGATCCTGCCGGATCAGCTCCATATCCTGAATGTGTCCTTCCTTGTCCCGTCGTTGCGCCGCGACTTCGGGGGGTGTGCTGGCAACATTGCTTACAGCCTCAAGCTGCTCGGTGGCGAGCCGCTGCCCATGGCCATGTTGGGCAGTGACGGTGCTGACTATCTGCAGCGACTGCAGTCGCTGGGTATCAGCGCCCGACACGTCGGGCAGGTGCAGGACACCTACACCGCGCAGGCGATGATCATGACGGACCGTGACAACAACCAGATCACGGCTTTCCATCCTGGCGCCATGATGCAGGCCCATGCCAATCGAATTGGTGCAGACAACAGTGTCAGCGTGGGGATCATCGCGCCGGACGGGCGTGACGCGATGCTGGAGCATGCGGCCCAGTTCGTGGCGGCGGGTATCCCGTTTGTGTTCGATCCAGGTCAGGGCTTGCCCATGTTCAATGGGCAGGAGCTGGCGCAGTTCATCGACCAGGCCACCTGGGTCACCGTCAATGACTATGAAGGGAAAATGCTCTGCGACCGCACCGGCTGGTCTTTGGCCGATATCTCCCGCAAGGTGCAGGGGCTGGTGGTGACGCTGGGCGCAGAGGGCTGCGAGGTCTGGGTGGATGGTGAAAAAACCCATGTGCCCTCTGTGGCGCCTGCAGCGGTGGTGGACCCCACGGGTTGCGGCGATGCCTGGCGCGGCGCGCTGCTGTTTGGTCTGGAAAAGGGCTGGTCCCTCGTGCGTTGTGCGGAGCTGGGCAACCGGGTTGGCGCTCTCAAGATCGCGCAACGTGGCCCACAGAACTACACGCTGGATTTCGATCCGTTGGGTTAATCCTCCGAGCCAGTGTCGTCTGCGTTGTGCTGCCCAGTGCTGTACAACGCAGCTTGCTTGCCAGGTAGCTCTTGGGAGTGCCCAGACTTGCATACAGACGAAAAAAAACCCGGTGCGTTTGCACCGGGTTGAGCGCGTGGCGCGCCAGGATCAGGGCTTGTTGCCCGTAGGGAAAGGCCAGGCTGCCTGAGGGTTCAGCGTGGTTTGTGCTGCAGGGGCAGCGGCCGCAGGGGCAGGCGCCTTGGGGGCCTTCTTGGCCGGGGCAGCTTTCTTTGCGGGGGCTGCCTTGGCAGGTGCTGCGGCCTTCTTGGCTACTGCGGCCTTCTTGGCGGGAGCGGCTTTCTTTGCCGGTGCTGCTGCCTTCTTGGCGGGTGCAGCCTTCTTCGCTACTGCGGCCTTCTTGGCGGGAGCGGCTTTCTTTGCCGGTGCTGCTGCCTTCTTGGCGGGTGCAGCCTTCTTCGCAGCTACGGCCTTCTTGGCAGGAGCGGCTTTCTTTGCCGGTGCTGCTGCCTTCTTGGCAGGTGCAGCCTTCTTGGCGGCTACGGGTTTGGCCGTTGCAGCCTTTTTCGCGGGAGCAGCCTTCTTAGCGGCCGGTTTTTTCGCAGTTGCCATCATGTTCTCCTTGGGTCAATTTGCAAAGAGCACTTCCTGTCTGCAGTGGACAGAGAGCGATCCATGGAGATGGATGAAAACTCCATCTCCATGAACACGGGAACGCCCCGCAGGGCAGCGCTCTGCGGCGCTGTCGTTGCTGGGCGTGGTGTAAAAATCCATGGTGGTGTGGTCTGCAAAAAAGGCGCTAGTCCCAGGACAGCGCACCACCGGACTGGTATTCAATAACCCGGGTCTCGAAGAAGTTGCGCTCCTTCTTGAGATCGATCATCTCGCTCATCCACGGGAACGGGTTCTCTTCATTGGGGAACAGCGTCTCCAACCCGATCTGCGTGGCGCGGCGGTTGGCGATGTAGCGCAGGTAGCCCTTGAACATGGAAGCATTCATGCCCAGCACGCCACGGGGCATGGTGTCTTCGGCGTAGCGGTACTCCAACTCGACGGCCTTGAGGAATAGTGCCTTGATCTCGGCCTTGAACTCTGCGGTCCACAGGTGGGGGTTTTCGAGCTTGAGCTGATTGATCAAGTCGATGCCGAAATTGCAGTGCATCGACTCATCGCGCAGGATGTATTGGTACTGCTCAGCAGCGCCGGTCATCTTGTTCTGGCGACCCAATGCCAGGATCTGCGTGAAACCCACGTAAAAGAACAGGCCTTCCATCAGGCACGCGAAAACGATCAGCGACTTGAGCAGGGTCTGGTCGGTCTCGGGCGTGCCGGTTTTGAACGACGGATCCATGATCGCTTCGATGAAGGGGATCAGGAATTCGTCCTTGTCGCGGATCGACTGGACTTCGTTGTAGGCGTTGAAGATTTCGCTTTCATCCAGACCCAGCGATTCGACGATGTACTGATACGCGTGGGTGTGGATCGCTTCTTCGAACGCCTGGCGCAGCAGGAACTGGCGGCACTCAGGGGCCGTGATGTGGCGGTACGTGCCCAGCACGATGTTGTTGGCGGCCAGCGAATCGGCGGTGACGAAGAAGCCCAGGTTGCGCTTGATGATGCGGCGCTCGTCTTCGGTCAGGCCGTTGGGGTCCTTCCACAACGCGATGTCACGCGTCATGTTCACCTCTTGGGGCATCCAGTGATTGGCGCAGGTAGCAAGGTATTTTTCCCACGCCCACTTGTACTTGAAAGGCACCAGCTGGTTGACGTCGGTCTGGCCGTTGATGATGCGCTTGTCGGCAGCGTTCACACGGCGGTGTGCTGCTGCGGCGACGGTTGTGGTGGTGGCGCTTGCTGCTGGGGCCGAGGTGCTCAAAGGCTGCAGCGAAGGCGTCTGGAAAGCGAGAGGCGGTTGTCCCACCTGGCGGTTGTTGGGCAGACCGCCGTCCAGTTGATTTTGCGATGAGGGCTTGACTTCTTCGTCCCAGGTCAACATAGATTTTCCAGTGTTCGGATTATGAAAGCAGTGCTGCGAAAAGGAAAGCACTGAAGCGTTGTGCAGCAAGGTTTTGTTGCTTCACAGCACCGGAGCAACGCCTCGGGCGAGCCCGATGCGTTGCTGGCAATGTGCTTACTGGCAGGCCTCGCAGCCAGGATCGTCGATGGCGCAGAACTTGACGTCCGTGGCTGGCACAGCTGCAGCCTGCTGAGAGGCCGTTGCGGCAGCGGCTTCCAGCGGGTTTTGCTTGGCCGCTGCGGTGGCTGAAGCTGCCGATGCGCCGCTGTCATTGCCCGATGACACTGCATTGAGCTGGCGTGTGTTCACGGTGCTCATTTCGACATGCGTAGCGCTTTGGGTGCGCAGGTAGTAGGTGGTCTTGAGGCCGCGCACCCACGCCAGTTTGTAGGTGTCGTCGAGCTTCTTGCCCGACGCGCCGGCCATGTAGATGTTGAGGCTCTGCGCCTGATCGATCCACTTCTGGCGGCGTGATGCGGCTTCCACCAGCCACTGGGGTTCGACTTCGAAGGCTGTGGAGTAGAGCGCCTTGATGTCCTGGGGCACGCGGTCGATGGGGTGCAGCGAACCCTTGAAGTGCTTGAGGTCCATGATCATCACGTCATCCCACAGGCCCAGGCGCTTGAGGTCACGCACCAGGCCGCCGTTGATGACCGTGAACTCGCCCGACAGGTTGGACTTGACCGACAGGTTGCCGAACGAAGGCTCGATCGAGGCATCGACGCCAATGATGTTCGAGATGGTGGCCGTGGGGGCAATGGCGACGCAGTTGGAGTTGCGCATGCCGTCCAGTGCAATCTTCTTGCGCAGGGCATCCCAGTCCAGCGTGGACGATCGGTCCACTTCCACATACCCGCCACGGGCCTGCGAGAGCATGTCCAGCGTGTCGAAAGGCAGGATACCGCGATCCCACAGCGAGCCCTTATAGCTCGAGTACTTGCCGCGCTCTTTGGCCAGCTCGGTGGACGCCCAATAGGCGTAGTAGCAGATGGCTTCCATCGACTTGTCGGCGAATTCCACCGCCTCTTGCGAGGCGTAAGGAATGCGCAGCGCATACAGGCTGTCCTGGAAAGCCATCACGCCCAGACCCACGGGGCGGTGGCGCAGGTTGGAGTCGCGGGCCTTGTTGACTGCGTAGTAGTTGATGTCGATCACGTTGTCCAGCATGCGCATGGCCACGGTGATGGTCTTCTTGAGCTTGTCGTGGTCGATCTGGCCGTTCTTGATGTGCTGCAGCAGGTTCACCGAGCCGAGGTTGCACACGGCAGTTTCGGTGTCGCTGGTGTTGAGCGTGATCTCGGTGCACAGATTAGAGGAATGCACCACACCGGCGTGCTGTTGGGGCGAGCGCACATTGCAGGCATCCTTGAACGTGATCCAGGGATGGCCGGTCTCGAACAGCATGGTGAGAATCTTGCGCCAGAGGTCCGTGGCCTGGATGGTCTTGGCGGGCTTGATCTCGCCGCGTGCAGCCTTTTCTTCGTAGGCCACATAGGCCTTTTCAAAGTCGGCGCCAAACAGGTCGTGCAGGTCGGGCACGTTAGAAGGGGAGAACAGCGTCCAGGTGCCCTTTTCCATCACGCGGCGCATGAACAGGTCAGGGATCCAGTTGGCCGTGTTCATGTCGTGCGTGCGGCGGCGATCGTCGCCGGTGTTCTTGCGCAGTTCCAGGAACTCTTCGATGTCCAGGTGCCAGGTTTCCAGGTAGGTGCAGACGGCGCCCTTGCGCTTGCCGCCCTGGTTCACGGCCACGGCCGTGTCGTTGACCACCTTGAGGAAGGGCACCACGCCCTGCGATTCGCCGTTGGTGCCCTTGATGTGCGAGCCCAGGGCGCGCACGCGGGTCCAGTCGTTGCCCAGGCCTCCGGCAAACTTGGACAACAAGGCGTTTTCCTTGATCGACTCGTAAATGCCATCGAGGTCGTCGGGCACCGTGGTCAGGTAGCAGCTCGACAGCTGCGAGCGCAGCGTGCCGCTGTTGAACAGCGTGGGGGTGGACGACATGAAATCGAACGACGAGAGCACTTCATAGAACTCGATGGCCCGGGCTTCGCGGTCGGTTTCGTTGAGCGCCAGGCCCATGGCCACGCGCATGAAGAAGGCTTGGGGCAGCTCGATGCGGGTCTTCTTGACGTGCAGGAAGTAGCGGTCGTACAGCGTCTGCAGGCCCAGGTAGTCGAACTGCAGGTCGCGCTCGGCCTTGAGCGCGGCGCCCAGGCGGTTCAGGTCGTATTGCTTGAGCAGGCGCTCGTCCAGCAGCTCGTTGTCCACCCCCTTCTGAATGAAGGTGGGGAAATAGTCCTTGTAGGCCTGGCCCATGTTGCTCTGGGCTACGTCACGCCCCAGCACCTCGCGCACGATGGTGTGCAGCAGCAGGCGGGCCGTGGCGTAGGTGTAGTCAGGATCTTTTTCGATCAGGGTGCGGGCCGCCAGAATGGACGCCTTGTAGACCTCGTCCATGGGAACGCCGTCATACAGGTTGCGCATGGTCTCTGCGACGATGGGGGCTGCCTGGATGTCGGCGCCCAGGTTGGCGCAGGCCGACTCGATCAAGGCGTGCAGGCGCAGGATGTCCAGCTGCACGCGTTGGCCGTTGTCGATCACGTGCAGCACCGGGGTGGCGGGTGCTAGCTGTTCCAGGTGGTGAGCGCGCTCCTGCGTGCGGCGCTCTCGGTACAGCACGTAGGCACGGGCGACTTCATGGTGCTCGCCGCGCATCAGGCCCAGCTCGACCTGGTCCTGCACATCTTCAATGTGGAAGGTGCCGCCGCCAGGACGCGAGCGCATGAGGGCGCGGACCACGTTCTGGGTGAGCGTGTCCACTACCTCACGCACGCTGGCAGAGGCAGCGCCCTGCGTGCCGTGCACTGCCAGAAACGCCTTCATCATCGCCACCGCAATTTTTTGGGGCTCGAACGGCACCACCGCGCCGTTGCGGCGAATGATCTGGTAATGCGTGAGCGGGTGCCCGGAAGCTGCGGCCGCCGCAGCGTGCGTGGCGGCATCCGCAGAGGCGGTGGGCGATGGGGAAGGCGTGTTCAAAGCAGCTTGCATGGGGGTCCTCTTCTGTGGGCTGTCTGGGGTGGGCGTGCGGCCTGGAGTGCCGCCGCAGTGTGTGGGTGCTGCACCGGACTTCAGTCTGGTGCACACTATATATGGTGTGTCGAGGCGGTTCAAGACACTACCGGTAGTGTACCGCCGGAATGAGTCCCCAAAACCGAAACAGCATGTTCTCAACCCCGTTGCGTACGCAACCGGTGCCTGTGGCGAGCCCTTGTGAATGCGATGTGGGCGATGCAAAACCGTGCAGTGGCGTACCTTGGCGGCGGATTTCCTGCGCCAGGCCGCGCAGCGCTTGGCTACAAAAATATGTGCAAGCGCACAAAGAAAAAAATGTCTTGATGCGCCCGTACGACAGTGAAAGTGCGGCGTCAGCGAAGCTGCAAGGGGTCCGCCCGCGTGTTCAGCGGGAATCGCTGCGCGGGCCAGTCCAACGCCCCTTGCAGTCGTGGCCAGTCAAAGCCCGGGCCTGGGTCCAACTTACGTCCCGGGGCAATGTGTTCATGCCCTGCGATGTGCTCGATGGGATAGCGCAGCGCAATGTCCTGGCAGACCCTGGCCAGGGTTTCGTACTGTGGCGACTCGAAGTGCAGGCCCTCCAGGCCTTCCAGTTCAATGCCGATGGAATCGTCGTTGCACTGGCTCCTCCCCCGGTAGAACGATTGCCCGGCATGCCAGGCGCGCAGGTCGCAATCCACAAACTGCCACAGCACCCCGGTGCGCTCGATGAAAAAATGCGCGGACACCTGCAATCCGCGGATGCCCTGGTAGTAGGGGTGCGCATCCCAGTCCAGGGTGTTGGTGAACAGCTGTTGCACGGCACCGCCGCCGTATTCGCCCGGCGGCAGGCTGATGGAATGCACCACGATCAGATCGACTTGCGAGGTCTGTACCGGGCGCGGCCCGTGGTTCGGAGATGCGAGCCGCTGAGCGGTCCTGTACCAGCCGCCCTCCCAGGGCGCCATGTCTGCCGCTGGTGCACCGTCAGCCCAGTTCGTCATGCGGGTCCTGGTCATTGGGCACGGCGATGTTCAGACGGGCGATGCGGTAGCGAATCTGGCGCAGGCTGATGCCCAGGCGTGCGGCTGTGGCGGTACGGTTGAACCCGGCTTCTTTCAGCGCGCGGATCAGGATCTCCCGCTCCTGCTGGTCCAACCAGGCCTGCAGGTCGCTGGGCAGTGGCACCGTGCAGCCGTTGGCCAGGGGCTGAGGGCCCTGGCCTGTGTCTGCAGACGTCGAAGCGTGGGGCCCGGCAGAGAAGGCGGCGGACACCGCCGATCCCTCGGGCGCGGGCACAAGCGTGGGCGGTGCTAGGCGTGCCATCTGCACATCTGACGCGCCGCTTGGCGCATCCACCTGCAACTCGTCCCCGTCGCTCAATGCCACTGCGCGGTGCAGCAGATTTTCCAGCTCGCGGACATTGCCGGTCAGCGGGTGGGCGGCAATGGCGTTCAGTGCCCGGTCGGTGAGTTGGGGCACCGGCATGCCCGACTCGTGGGCAATGCGGGTGAGCAGCGCTGCGCACAGTGCGGGCAGGTCCTCGCGGCGCTCGCGCAGCGGCGGGATGACGATCTCGATCACATTGAGCCGGTAGTACAGGTCCTGGCGGAACCGGCCGGCCTGCACATCGGCCGCCAGATCGCGGTGGGTGGCGCTCACAATGCGCACATCCACCGTCTCTTCCTGGGTGGAGCCGAGTGGCCGCACGCTGCGCTCCTGGATGGCGCGCAGCAGCTTGGACTGCATGGCCAGCGGCAGGTCGCCGATTTCGTCGAGGAACAATGTGCCCCCGCGTGCGGCCTGGAAGTAGCCGTCACGGTCTTGCGACGCGCCGGTGTAGGAGCCCTTGCGGGCACCAAAAAATTCAGCTTCCAGCAGGTTCTCGGGGATGGCCCCGCAGTTCACCGCGACCAGGGGCCCGTCAGCACGCTGGCTGCTGGCATGCAGGGCTTGGGCCACCAGCTCCTTGCCCGTGCCCGACTCGCCATGGATCAGCACCGGCGCCATGCCACGCGATACCTTGGCCACGCGCTGCTTGACGTTGCGGATGGCGTCGGACTCGCCCACGAGGCGGTCCAGGGCGGCGTTGGCATTGCCGAATTCGCCGGTCGCCGCCGCTGCATTGGTAGACCGGCTGGAGCCGTTGCTGCGTGCCGCACGCGGAGGTGGAACCCCACCCGTGCCCTGGATGGCTGAGGCCACCACCGAGCGGAACTGCTTGAGGTCCACGGGCTTGGTGAGGTAGTCGAAGGCCCCTGCGCGCAGCGCCTCGACCGCGTTCTCTGCCGAGCCGTAGGCGGTCATGACCACGCAGCGTTCGCGCCGTTGCTGGTCGCGCAGATCCTGCAGCAGCTCCATGCCAAACCCGTCGGGAAGCCGCATATCGGTAATCACGGCGTCAAAGCGGTGGGCCTTGAGTTGATCACGCGCCTCCTGGACGCTCGACGCGGTTTCGACCCGGTACCCCTCGCGCAGCAGGGTGAGCTCGTACAGGGTGCGCAGATCGGGTTCGTCGTCAACGACAAGGATGGAGGCGGCAGGGGCGTTCATGGAGGCGGCGGTCAGACCACGATGGTGTCAAACAAGGTGGCATTGTCGGCGGGGCGGGTCGTGCGGCGGAAGCCCACAGTAAAGGCGTTGCCTCCGATGTCACCGCGTGCGGTGTGGCGGTTCAGGCGCTGGTAGCTGATGGAGGCGCCATGGCGCTGGCACAGCTCCCGGCAAATATAGAGACCCAAGCCGCTGGAGCGGCTCTCCGACGAGAAGAAGGGCTCGAACAAATGCCGCTCCACGGATTTGTCCATCGGGGCACCGTCGCTCCACACCTGCAGGCTGACCTGGCCAGCGGGCGTGTTGCGCGTGGTCACTGACAACGAGTCGGGCTCCGGGCCCATGTAGCGCAGGGCGTTGTCCAGCAGGTTGACGAGCACCCGACGCAGGTGCTCGGCGTCAAACTCCACCTGGGTGGCGCCCGTGTCCAGCGACACCAGGGCGCGCCGCCGGGCGGGGTCCTGGGCCTGCCAGTCGTTCCAGATCTGGGCGACTGTCTCATCCAGCGCCACGGTCGAGGCAGGGGCATGGCTGATCTGGTGCTGTACGCGGGCAATGTCCAGCACCTCTTCGGCGATGCGGGCCAGGCGGTCGGCGTTTTGCTGCACCATGTGCGCCAGCCGTTTTTGTGCGGGGTCGTGCAGGTCTTCTTCCAGCAGGGCATTGGCCTGCACGATGGCCGCCAGCGGGTTGCGGATCTCATGGGCCACTGCGGCGGACATGCGGCCCATGGCCGCGAGTTTTTCGGTGCGCAGCCGCGCTTCCATTTCCCGCAGGTCGTGCAGGAACATCACGCACAGCCGCTCGGAGCGCGTTTGCAAGGCCGCGTTGCGGGTGGATGTGAGCCAGGTGCGCACATGCAGGCCGGTGGGGCTCTGGCCTTCGTGCAGCAGATCGACGTCGGCCGTCTGGGGTTGTTCGTGCCGGAAGGTGCGCCGCGCCAGGATCACCAAGGGGTGCCACGGAGCCGTGGATGTGAGGGCAAACGGCAACTCGGTCAGCGCCATGCCGCCCAGCAGCTGCAGCCCTGCCGGGTTGGCAATGCGCACCACATCGCTTTCGTCCACCACCAGCACACCATCGGTCAGATTCTGGATGACCAATGCACTGACCTGGGTCTGAACGCGCGCTGCCACCTGGCTTTGTTGTGCCACTTCCTGTTCGCGCGCCAGACGGGTCGCCAGCTGGTGCACCAGGTAGCTCACGATGAAGTAGCCCGTGCCGGTCAGTGCGCTTTGCAGGTAGCGCTGCCCTTCGTCTCCCGTGCTGTACTGTCCCACCCACCAGGCCCAGCCCAGCAGCAGCAGGGTGACGGCGGCAGTGGTGCCCAGGGCCAGCGTCAGCGTGCCCATCACCGCAGCGATCAAGATGGGCAGGCCGAACAGCGGCGTGTAGTTCATGGTGCCCGCATGCAAGAGCTGCAGCGCGGTGATCGCGGCCAGGTCCACCCCGATGGAGGGTAGCCACTGCGCCCCTGCGCTCGGCGAGGGTGGGCCCCGGCGCGAGAGCACACGCACGACCACCGTAGCCACCAGGTAGGCCACGCAGACCGCCAGCAGGGTGGGTCCCACCGCTTGATTGATGAGCTGCCCGGCGCCTTGCAGCACCAAGAGCGCCAGGGCCACCATAACGCGGCCGGTGAGGAAACCCAGCCACAGCCGCGCGAAGGGCGCGTCTGCCGAAGGCGGCAGGGAACCTGCGGACACGGCTTGCATGGTCACAACGGGGCCGCGCCGCTCAGGCCGGGCCCAGGCGCCGGTGCTCGGCGCTGCAATAGGCCTGGCTGCCCAGCATCAGGGCTTCGGCCTGCGGGATGTGCACGCCGCAGTGCGCGCAGGCCAGCATGTCCTGCGGCAGGGCAGGCGGTGTAGGGGGCGCTTTGGGCGCCGCCGCATCAGGGGCGCGGCGGCTGCGCCAGATACCTAAGGCCACCGCGATGACGACCAACAAGACCAGGTACTTCATGCGCTGCGGCCCAGAACAACTTCCAATACAAAACGCGAGCCCACATAGGCCAGCAGCAACAGGGCCGAGCCCGCATACAAAACACGCACCGCATTGCGGCCCCGCCAGCCAAAGCGCGCGCGGCCCAGCAGCAACGTGGCAAAGGTCAGCCACGAGAGCATCGAAAACACGGCCTTGTGGTCCCACCGCCAGGCCCGGCCATACAGCGTCTCGCCAAACAGCCAACCGGCCAGCAAGGTGGCGGTGAGCAGTACAAACCCCGCCGTCACGAACCGGAAGGTCAGCCGCTCCAGCGTCAGCAGCGGGATGCCGCTGTGCGGGTCTTCAGCCTGCCGGATGTGGCGTTCGGCGCGTGTCATGAGCCAGGCGTGCACCACCGCCGCTGCAAACAGGCCATAACACGCAATGCCCAGCGCCAGGTGCAAGGGCAGCCAGGCGGATGCGGTCACGTGCAGGGGCTGCCCCGGGAACAGCATCGCCAGCACGATGGCGGCCGCGCCCAGCCCTGCCAGTACCCAGCGTGACTGCATTTGTGGAAACAACTGCCGTTCCACGGCATAGACCGTGAGCACCAGCCAGGCGGTCATCGACAGCGCGGGCGCAAAACCGAACCGGGGCGCATCGCCCCACAGGCCCCAGACCAGCACGGCGCCGTGCAGCAACCACGCGACCAGCAGTGCATTGCGTGCTGCTGCAGCCCCCAGGCGGGAGGCTGCAGCAGCCGGCACGGCATAAGCCACGGCAGCGGCCAGGGCCAGCAGCCAACTGACCGGAGAGCTACTCGTTAAAATCATGGGCACAGTTTAGCCTTTCGCCCACCGCCAGCGCCCTGGCGGGGCCGCGCACGCACCGCCCTTGTTGACGGCGCGCAGCCAATACCGGAAACACCCCTATGGCCTCCGCCCTTACCGACAAACTCACGCGCCTCGTCAAGGAGATGCGTGGCCAGGCCCGCATCACCGAGTCCAATGTCACGGACATGCTGCGCGAAGTGCGCATGGCGCTGCTCGAAGCCGACGTGGCCCTGCCCGTGGTGCGTGACTTCATCGCCCGCGTCAAGGAAAAGGCCCTGGGCCAGGAGGTGCTGGGTTCGCTCAAGCCCGGGCAGACGCTGGTCAGCATCGTCAACCGCGAACTGGCCGCCACCATGGGCGAGGGCGTGGCCGACATCAACCTGGCCGCCCAGCCGCCCGCCGTGATCCTGATGGCTGGCCTGCAAGGTGCGGGCAAGACCACCACCACGGCCAAGCTGGCCAAGCACCTGATTGAAAAGCGCAAGAAGAAGGTGCTGACCGTGTCGGGCGACGTGTACCGCCCGGCCGCCATCGAGCAGCTCAAGACAGTGACCAAGCAGGCCGGTGCCGAATGGTTCCCCAGCACGCCCGACCAGAAGCCGCTTGACATCGCCAGCGCTGCCCTGGACTACGCCAAGAAGCACTACTTTGATGTGCTGTTGGTCGATACGGCCGGCCGCCTGGCCATCGACGAAGCCTTGATGAAGGAAATCAAGGACCTGCACGCCGCGATCAACCCCGTCGAGACCCTGTTCGTGGTGGATGCCATGCAGGGCCAGGACGCCATCAACACGGCCAAGGCCTTCAAGGACGCGCTGCCCCTCACCGGCATTGTGCTCACCAAGCTGGACGGCGACTCGCGTGGTGGTGCCGCGCTGTCCGTGCGCCAGATCACCGGGGCGCCTATCAAGTTTGCGGGTGTCTCGGAGAAGATCGACGGGCTGGAAGTGTTCGATGCCGAGCGCCATGCAGGCCGCATCCTGGGCATGGGCGACATCGTGGCGCTGGTGGAGCAGGTCACCGCCGGGGTGGACATGGAGGCCGCACAAAAGCTGGCGGCCAAGGTCAAGAGCGGTGACGGGTTCGACTTGAACGACTTTCTCTCGCAGATCCAGCAGATGAAGCAGATGGGCGGACTGTCCAGCCTGATGGACAAGCTGCCCTCTCAGCTCACCGCCAAGGCCGGTTCGCTGGACATGGACAAGGCCGAAAAGGACATCAAGCGCAAGGAAGGCATCATCCAGAGCATGACCCCCCTGGAGCGCCGCAAGCCCGAACTCATCAAGGCCACGCGCAAGAAGCGCATCGCCAACGGCGCGGGCGTGCATGTGCAGGAGGTCAACCGCCTGCTCAAGGAGTTCGAACAAATGCAGGGCATGATGAAGAAGATGAAGGGCGGCGGCCTGATGAAGATGATGAAACGCATGGGCGGCATGAAGGGCATGGGCGGCGGAGGCATGCCCAAGATGCCTTTCTGAAAGGTTTTCAAGCCTTTTTGGCTCCAGGCGCTACAACCATATGCCTGAGCTGCTATGAAAATATGAGTAAACAAAAAAGCCGACATGTGTCGGCTTTTTTATGGCCCGCCCGGCTGGGAGCGGTGGTGCGGTCTGGCACCTCAGGCGGTTTGCAAGGCCATGGGCCGTCCCATGCGCCCGGCGTGCATCCAGGCGCGGCGCAGCACCGGGGGCGACCACGACTCTTCAGGAATCAGCAGCAGCCGTTGGGCACGCAGCGCCCGGCCCAGCGCGATCTGGCTGGTCCACACCGCCAGCGGAATCGCCAGTGCCAGCGGCAAGCCCACAGGCATCAGCCACAACAGCGCGCTGCTGTCGATCAGCGCCACGCCCGCCGCCAGCAGGGCGATCACCGCGCTCATAGGGGCCAGCTGGCGCACGGCGTGGCGCCAGGGCACTGCATGGGCTTCGCGCGGGGGCGACTTCCACTCCAGCTTCAGTCCAGTCAATGCGATCAGCACGAACAGCGAATGCGCCAGCATGCGAACGGGCGCCTGCAGGATGGCCATGACGCTCTCCAGCACGGCGCTCTTGAGCAGGCTGAAAGCGCCGCCGTACTGCTTTTGCTCGCGGCGCATGAACACCGCCGTCACGCCCAGGATGCGGGGCAGGAACAGCAGGCACAGGGTCCAGGCCCACAGCGCTAGCAGCTCGGCGGGCAGGATGTGCCAGTCCGCCACCAGCTTGGCGCCCGACAGCCACAGGGCCGTGCCCAGCGTGAGGAAGGCCAGCCACAGCGGCGCCGACAGATAAGCCATGGCGCCGGTGATGAACATGGAGCGGTGCACGGGGTGGATGCCGGGCTCGGCCATCAGGCGCGCGTTCTGCAGGTTGCCCTGACACCAGCGCCGGTCGCGCTGCAGTTCGGCCAGCAGGTCGGGCGGCTGCTGCTCGTAGCTGCCGATCAGGTCGGCCACCAGCCACACGTGGTAGCCCGCGCGGCGCATCAGTGCGGCCTCCACAAAGTCGTGCGACATGATGCCGCCAGACAGACCACCCGTGCCCTGGATGGGCGCCAGCGCGCAGTGCTGCATGAAGGGCGCCACGCGGATGATGGCGTTGTGGCCCCAGTAGTGAGATTCGCCCAGCTGCCAGTACTGCATGCCCAGCGTGAACAGGCGGCCCGTGACGCGCGACGCGAACTGCTGCGCGCGGGCGTGTAGCGTGACATGGCCGATGGCCTGCGTGGCGGTCTGGATGATGCCGGCCGTGGGGTGGGCTTCCATCAGCTTGGCCATGGAAACGATGCAGTCGCCGCTCATCACGCTGTCGGCGTCCAGCACCACCATGTAGCGGTAGTCCTTGCCCCAGCGGCGGCAGAAGTCGGCCACGTTGCCTGCCTTGCGGTGCGTGCGGCGCGTGCGCAGGCGGTAGTACACCTGCACCTGGGGCTGCTGGCTGTGCTGCGCCAGGGCGTTGCGCAGCTCTTCCCAGGCAGCGCGCTCGGCGCGGGCAATGGCGGGGTCGTTGCTGTCGGAGAGCACAAACACGTCGAACGTGGTGCCATGGCCGGTGGCGGCCACCGACTCGCAGGTGGCCCGCAGCCCGGCAAACACGGTGGCCACGTCTTCGTTGCAGATCGGCATGATGATGGCGGTGCGGGCGTCGGGCGCCAGCGTGTGCCCAGCCACGCTGCGCGCCGACAGTGCATGCCGGTCGCCGCGCAGCATCACCCAAAAGCCCATCAGCCCGGTCAAAAAGCCGGTCACCACCCAGGCGGACAGCAGGGCAAACAGCGCGATCTGGCCGTAGCTCAGCCACGCGTTTTCGTAGTCGGGCTGCACGCTGGCAAACAGGGTGCTGGCCAAGGCCGTCGTCAGCACAGTGAGCAGCGCAAACGTCCAGCGGCGGCGCTGCGCTGCGCCTTGCCAGGCGGCGGTGGATTCAGCGGGGGCCTGTGCCACCCTGGCCGGTGCGGGTTGCGGAGACGTGCGGCCCGTGAGGCGCAGCAGCACGGCAGTGCCCACGCTGTTCCAGAAGCCGCGCCAGGGCAGGGGCACCATGGAGCCACGGTGCAGGGGCGGTGCCGTCACCGCATTGGGGTGGCGCTCCTCTCGCAGTGTGCTGCGTCGGCTGGGGGTTGGCCGGGGGTAGGCCACACCGCGCCGCGCGACCACGGCAGGGCCGGTGGATGCGTGGGTGCCGTGGGGGTCATGAGGGCTTACTCGGGAAGACTGATGTGCGTCCATGTTTCACTCACAGCGTGGTTGTCGTGTTGGAGAAAAGCGCGCAGCTCGATGGGCCGGTCAGCCTGCAGGCGCTGGATGCGAACGGTCATGCGCCACCCGCCGGTGGCGGGGTTGCGGTAGGCAATGTTTTCCAGCACCTTGCCGTTGGCATCGCTGGTCACAACGACCTTGAGGGAGGCCTCCGCAGGCAGGGCCTTGAGAGCCGGGCCCTCGAAATCGACCACGTACTGAACCTGCTGGCGCAGAGCCTGGGCCGACAGCTTGGTGTAGCCCATGCCACGGCGCGACTGGGAGGCCCAGGCGCCGGGCGGGCGCTGCTGTTCGTCGCCCTGCCAGCTCAGCTCATAGGCAAATTCCAGCGGCTGGCCGGGGGCGGGCATCTGGGCGGGCACCCAGTACGCCACGATGTTGTCGTGCGTCTCATCGGGGGTGTTCAGCTGCACCAGCTCCACGCGGCCAGCGCCCCAGTCGTGCAGGGGACGGACCCAGGCGCTGGGGCGGCGCTCGTAGCGGGCCTCCACGTCCTCGTAGCTGGCCCACTGGCGGTCGCGTTGCATCAGGCCAAAGCCCTTAGGGTTTTTGGTGGCGAACGAGGTGACCAGTGTTTGCCGGGGGTTCTGCAGCGGGCGCCACAGCCACTCGCCTTCGCCCGTGGCCACCATGAGTCCGTCGGAGTCATGCACTTCGGGGCGGAAGTCCTCCTTGCGCGGCTGGTTCTCGCCGAAGAAGAACATGCTGGTCAGCGGCGCAACGCCCAGTGTGGCGATGGGTGGGGTGCCCGAGGCGGCGCGCACAAAAATGCGGCTGCGTACCGTGGTGGTGGTCTGCGCGCCGGGCTGGATGTCGAAGCGGTAGGCGCCCGTGGCGCGTGGCGAGTCGAGCAGCGCATACACCGTGACCTGGGTGGACAGCGGGTCGGGCCGCACCAGCCAGAACTCGGTGAAGCGGGGAAATTCCTCGCCCCGGCCGCCCACGGTGTCGATGGCCAGCCCGCGCGCTGACAGGCCGTACTGCTGGCCTTGGCCCAGCGCGCGGAAGTAGCTCGCACCCTGGAAGACCACCAGCTCGTCCTTGTAGGCGCTGGAGTTCAGGTGGTTGTGCAGACGAAAGCCTGCAAAGCCCAGATCGCCCCAGGCCTCGGGCCGCAGCTGGTTCTTGCCGTAGTCAAAGTCCGCGCGGCTGTAGGGGATGTGGCGCACGCCCTGGGGCGTCACCTCGTTGATCAGCACCGGCTCTTTCTGGTACAGCCCCAGATGGAAGAACATGGCCTCGTAAGGCAGCTTCTCGGCCCGCCACAAAGCGCGATCAGGGCGCCAGCGGATGTCGCGCACCTGGTCGTAGTTGAGCTTTGCGAGGTCGGCCGGGAGCCTGTCGCTCACGGGCCGGTAGGGTTGGCTGGCGCGTTCGCGGGCGAGGCGGGTCACGCTCTCGAAGTCAAAGCCCTGTGCGTGTGCGCCCCCGGCCAGCAGGGCGGTGGCCAGGGCCATTGCGGGCCCTGCGTGCCGTCCTATGTGGCGGAAAAAGGAGGGAAAAACTGCGTGCATGCCAGGCATAGGGCAAACCCTGTGCCAGCTGCAAAAAATGCTTTGAAATCAATGGGTTGGAGTGGCCTCTGCGTGTAAGCAGTTGTGCAATCGCCTGTGGGCGCCTATCAGCCCCTGCTTTTTGTCGCCGGATGGCGACAAGGGGTGGGTGGTTGGATCAAAACACCCGGTAAATCAATGACTTATTCGTGTCGCTCATCCACGACATCGTCTGAATCGACTGCATCCTGCTTGAACTGCCCCGGCGTCAGCGCGTGCTTTTGCAGCAGGCGGTAGAACTCGGTGCGGTTGCGTTGCGCCAGCCGCGCCGCATCGGCCACATTGCCATCGGTCATCTTGAGCAGGCCCACCAGGTACTCGCGCTCGAAACGCTGGCGGGCCTCCGCAAAGCTCAGCACCTGGGTGGACGGGGTGCGGAGTGCGCGCTGCACCAGCGTCAGGGGCACCAGGGGAGTGGTGGACAGGGCGCACACCTGCTCGACTACGTTGTAGAGCTGGCGCACGTTGCCCGGCCAGGCGGCGGTGGTCAGTGCCTTGAGCGCCTCTGGCGCAAAGCCAGACAGGCGCTTGTCGTATTTGCGGGACAGGCGGTCCAGAAAGTGATTGGCCAGCAGCGCGATGTCTTCGCGCCGCTCGGCCAGGGTGGGCAGCACCAGCGACACCACGTTCAGCCGGTAGTACAGGTCCTCGCGGAACTGCGCGCTGGCCATGGCGGCCTCCAGGTCCCGGTGCGTGGCCGAGATGATGCGCACGTCGATGGGCGTGGCCTGGCTGGCACCCACGGGGCGCACGGCGCGCTCCTGCAGCACCCGCAGCAGCTTGACCTGCAGGGCAGGGGGCATGTCGCCAATCTCGTCCAGCAGCAGGGTGCCGCCGTCTGCGGCCTGGAACAGCCCCTTGTGGTTGCTCACCGCATCGGTGAAGGCGCCTTTGACGTGGCCGAACAGCTCGGACTCCAGCAGCGCCTCGGGGATAGCACCGCAATTGACGGCCACAAACGGACGGGCCGCACGCGGGCTCGCGCGGTGGATGGCACGCGCCAGCAGCTCCTTGCCCGAGCCGCTGTCGCCACGCAGCAGCACGCTGGCGTCGGACTGGGCGACCATGTACGCCTCGGACAACAGGTCTGTCATGCGGTGCGACCGGCTCACGATCTCGGCCCGCCAGTCCTCGTTGGCATGCGGCTGCGCCACGGCAGGGGCGCTGAGCGCCAGCGCCTGTGCGATCTTATCCAGCAGCTCCTTGCCGTCGTAGGGCTTGGTCAGGTAGGTGAACACCCCGCGCGACGTGGCCTCGACGGCATCGGGAATGGTGCCGTGTGCGGTCAGCAGGATCACGGGCAGAGAGGGGTGGCGGGCACGCACTTCGTCAAACAGGGCCAGGCCGTCGCGCCCTGGCAGGCGCACATCGCTGAGCACCAACTGCGGGCGCGCAATGTCCAGCTGCGCCAGCGCCGCTTCGGCAGAGCCCACGGCCACCACGTCGTGCCCGGCGGCTTTCAGGCGCAATGACAGCAGTCGCAGCATGTCGGCGTCGTCGT